>Ga0105252_10000564_pt1 | contig 22456 bp, 9 predicted proteins | sample EasRivMeERMZT100_FD_89675 | JGI IMG/M metagenome (GOLD analysis project Ga0105252, IMG submission 89675) | Soil microbial communities from meander-bound floodplain in the East River, Colorado, USA - East River MetaG ERMZT100 | ecosystem: Environmental > Terrestrial > Soil > Floodplain | place... | reverse complement strand
TGAGAACGCGGCGAACAGCGCTTGGAACGGTGATGCGGTCCAGATCATGATTGCCAACTCCAATCGCACCGCGCAGGTCGCTCTCTATAACTACGCCCTTGGCGGCACGGAAGAGAACCTGGGCGCCATTATTATTGAGCACGAGGCAGGCGCTCCGGGGCAGCCGGCCCCCGGAGTAACTGAAGCCGTTGTCACTCGCAACACCAATACGCACAGGACCACTTACGAAATTAGGCTTCCAAAGGCTGCGGTCGGGCTGACAAATCTGGCAATCGGCGCGCAATTCGGACTTGGCATGGCCATCAACGACGGAGATCAAGCCAACCCAGGGCAAGGCGGGTGGGGTGGCTTGGGCGCGCACGCGATCGTTTTTGGCAAAACACCCTCGGAAACGGCGCTGATCACGCTGGGCACCGCTGGCGGAGGGAATGATCGGCTGTTTTTCTCTGCGATCAATCCCACGATCGATTTCTTCGCGTTTCGAGTCAACGATCTGGGGGCAGCGATCTTGAACCCAGCCACGGTCAGACTAGTTATCGACGGCCAGACTAACATACCCACTGCGAGCCCGAAGGTGCTAGACGCAACGGACTTCACCTATACGCCGTCTCCTCCATTTTCTCCTGGTGACCACACCTACGTGATCTCGGCGAGGGACACGCTGGGCACCACCGTCACTGACGCCGGGACTTTCAGAATTCCAATTTACGCTCTCTTGAGCGCTGCCGACAAATTGACTAATCCCACGGAGCCTGGCTTCGTCTGGAAAATCCATCAGAATGGTCGCTTCACAAACAGCAGCATTAGCCGCGCACTGCATCAACTTGCGGGACTCCTGGGCCAGAATCTTGCGGATCCTCAAGCCTTGGGTGCCTCCTTCTTTCCCGGTGTACCTGGGCCAACGACTAACCACCCGATTACGTTTGAACTGGAAGACCTGCTCGATCTTAATCAGGTTGGTGGAACCTTCGCTGGGGAGTTTGGCCCGGATCAACAGATGCCAGGCATCCCAGGACTTGGCCCAACTGACCAGGCCGATGGTATCGCAGCAGAAATCACCACTTTTCTCGAACTTCCCGCTGGCAGAATTACTTTGGTCGTCAACAGCGATGACGGGTTCCGCACAACCGCAGGGAATATTAACGATCTGTTCCGCGCGCAAGTTGCTGCCGAGTTTAATGGGGGACGCCCTGCCACCGATACCGCCTTCACCCTCCGTGTCGCGGAAGCGGGCGTTTATGCCTTTCGAACAGTGTACGAAGACGGAACCGGTCTCGCGAACATCGAATGGAAATTGCAGAAGGAAGACGGCACGAATGTTCTGCTTAATGACGTGCTGAACGGCGGCCCCATCGCGTACCGCCGCGCCGTCGGGCTGCCCACCGGGATCAACATGGTTTCCCCGCTGCCAGGGACGACGGGAGTCGCGTTTGATGCTCCCATCTTCGCTTCGATCCTGGAAGGCACGCCGACAGTGGATTTGAACTCCGTGCGGTTAAGCCTCGACGGCGCTCCGCTCGCGGTCACACCCACGCGGGCTGGAAACCTGATTTCTGTCAATTATCAGCCCTCTTTCCTCTCCTCAACGCAACATACTGCGGCCCTTTCCTACACGGCAGGCGGTCTTTCGCGTACTCAGAGTTGGAGTTTTACGATCGAGCCCTATGCCATCCTGAGTAGCGCCCACAAGGCACTCTCGGTAAACACAGACATGGACGGTTTCATCTGGCGGGTCTTCCAGAATGAGACTTTCACGCACACATCCCTGGCTCAAACAGAGCTAGCCCTCGCAGGGCAATTGATCGCCCCGGGGCAGACCCAACCTTTGACAAACTTTGCCGAACCCAACAACTTCGGAGTTGCCTTCCAGCCGGGAACCACCGACGGTCCATTAATAAGATTCGAAATTCTGACTACAATTAATCTCAACCAGACTGGTGGCAACTCCATCGGCAACTTCACTCCCGACGGCCAGATGCCCGGAATCCCAGGCACCAATGGCGGCAGCGACGGTATTGATGCCGAGATCGTGACCTTCGTCTCGTTTCCGGCGGGCATCACCCTCATGGGGGTTAACAGCGACGATGGATTCCGCACCCAGGCAGGTTACATCAATAGGCCGGCCGACGGAGTGATCCTCGGCCAGTTCGATGGCGGTCGGGCTGCCGCAGACACCATTTTCAAGATCCTGGTGCAAGAGGCCGGTTTCTACCCATTGCGCACCATCTGGCAGGATGGCACCGAAGAGGGCAACATCGAATGGTTCACGGTCAACTCGGATGGAACCAAAGTGCTTCTGAACGACACCATCAACGGTGGCCTTCCCGCTTTCCGTGTTGGGGTAGCTCCAAACAAACCGCTCGGTCCATTGGCAATCCAGCGGGTGGGCGGCCAAGTCCGGATCACGTGGACGGAACCGGGCGCGGTGCTGGAGGAATCCACCAATCTGGTTACATGGACCACTCTGAACGGCATCACTTCACCTTACACGGCGACGCCTGGCACGGCGAAGCCCATCGCCTTTTATCGCCTGAAGAAATAAGTTCTCCGACATACGTTTGGAACGTTAATCGCCCCCTGCAGCGGACCGTCGAATAGACTTTCCCGTCGCTTCATTTTTTGCCAATAATGGCGGCATGAAAGCATGCGTCGTTCTCTTGGCGATGTGAGCAGCACTTACGTCGAAGGGCTGGCCCAAAAAAATTTCAAAGCCGCCCGTGGCCACAGCCGCGATCATCGCCCGGACTGCAAACAAGTTTGCATCGGTCTGGTGGTCACGCCCGAGGGCCTGCCCATTGCTTACGAAGTCTTCACCGGCAACCGCAACGATGTCCCCACGCTCCAGGAGATCGTGCGCCTGATGGAGGAAAAATACGGCCAGCCCCGGCGGGTGTGGGTGGTGGATCGCGGCCTGGTCAGCGAAGCAAATCTGGCCTGGGATTGGACCTGCCGCGCGCCCCCAGGATCGTGGCCGATGTAGTGCAGAAAAACGCCCCTTCCAAAACGCAACCCCCTCCAAACCAACCTCGGCTCTTCCCCAACTGACGAACTTGGGTTAGGCACGGCCGAAGCAGTATGACCGAGACCGAATTTTCATGATTGACCTCTGCGCCGAACCAATTGATTACCCCAACCCAAACTCCTTCCGGTTCTGGTCGCACGACACGAGCACCGGGCGGTCGGGCACTTTGCTCTTAAGCATCGCCTGTTCATCGGCGCCACTTGTTAATGGCAGCCCGACCTGACCGCCTTCGGCCGCGCTGCGTTGCAAGGCGAGCATGATTTCCGCGCCCTGGCAGGCATGCTCGAAATTGCAGGGATGCACCTTCTGGTCGTCGTCGAGCCAGCCGGCCATTTCCTGGATGTAAGGCGGCATGTCGAGGTCGTAGTTCATCGCGCCTTCGCCGCTCTGTGCGCCACCGCTCTTCGTGACTGCGCGCCAGCCGCCATTGGTGAGAAGTTCGGCAAAGCCTTCCGTGCCTTGCGCGCCGATGCGGTTCTTGCCCCACCACTTGGCGACTTCGGGCTGGTCGGGCGCCCCGGCCCCGCATTCGTAAAGGCCGCGCACGCCATTGGCGAATTGCACGAAACCACCGATGTAATCCGGTGACGGATGGCTGTCCGAAAACTTCGAGCGTCCAGCAGCCTGCGCCATAACCCAGATGGCCGGGGAGTAATTGTTGAACCAGGAGGTGTAATCAATCAGGTGCGAGAGCAAGTGCGTCATCCAACCCGTCGCAACGCCATAAACTGTATGCACGCGTCCGAGCGCGCCGCTGGCAACGATCTCCTTCACCTTGCGATAGTGCGCACCATAGCGATGTTGATGACTCACGACAGCTTTCACGCCAGTCTTGCGAATCAAATCGCGCATCGCAAACAACTCGTTGCTCGTAAGCGCAACCGGTTTCTCGAAGGCAATCAACTTCGCGCCGCACTCGATGCCGAGCTGGAGCATCTCCAGCCGAACGTTGGGCGGCGTGCAGAAGCAGAAGACATCGGGCCTGGTCGAAAGCGCGAATGAGCGGGCATCGCTGCTGTTGGGCACGTCGCCCAATTTGCCCAGCGCTCCTTGCAAGCGTGCCTGGTCACGGCTGACCACACCGACTAACTCAAACTTCGGATTGCCCTTGAAGAACGTCGCGTGGTGCAAGCCGCGCTTGCCCATACCCACAATCAGGACGCGATAGGTTTTGCTCACTTTCGTATTTCACTCTTGCGCCTTGTCCCACTCTTTCACCTTCTCGACGACGTAATTCACTTCAGCTTCGTTCAGTTCTGGGAACATCGGCAGGCTGATGCACGAGGCGGCGTTGTGTTCGGCATTGGCCACCGAGCCGGCGATGCGCGCGCCTTTTCCCCACGGATAGCCCGCCTGCTGATGAATCGCGATGGAGTAATGAGTTTTGGCATCGATGCCGGAGTCGTTGAGGAACTTCAAGAGCGGGTCTCGTTGTTGCGGCTTTTTCGTCTCGAGCACGTAGAGGTGGAAGATGTGCCGGTAACCGGGCAGTTCGACGGGCAGATCCAGGTGGCGGCAATCTTTCAGACCGGCGTTATAGCGCGCGGCCCATTTGCGGCGAAGGTCGTTCCACCGGTCAATATGCTTGAGTTTGGCGCTGACGATGCCCGCGTGCAGATCGTCGAGCCGGCTGTTGAAACCAAAGCTGTGGACATTGCGCTGATTGGAGCCGTGATTGCGCAGCGTACGGATTTTGGCGTCGATGTTGGCGTTGTTCGTCACCACCGCGCCGCCATCGCCAAAGGTGCCGAGGTTCTTCTGGATAATGAAGCTGATGGTGGCCGCCTCGCTCAGATGGCCAATCTTGAAGTCTGGACCCTGGGCGCCGATGGCCTGGGCGTTGTCCTCGATGAGATAAAGTTTGTGCTTATCAGCGATCCGCTTGATCGCGGCCATGTCAGCGCATTGACCATAAAGATGCACTGGGATGATCGCTTTGGTCTTGGGTGTAATGGCTGCCTCAATCTTGTTTGGATCAATGCACTTGGTCTTCGGGTCGCAATCGACAAACACGGCGGTCGCGCCCGCGATCCAGATGGCTTCAGCCGTGGCAAAGAACGTGTTTGGGTGCGTAATGACTTCATCGCCCGGGCCAATATCCAGAGCCATGAGCACCAGCCAAATCGCATCGGTGCCATTGCCGACGCCGATGGCGTGCTTCATGCCATGATAGCGCGCCAGCTCCTCTTCGCAGCGCTTGAGCATGGGTCCCATCACGTACTGACCGCTCTCCAGCACCTGGGTGATGTTGGCGTCAATCTCCTGCTTGATGTCGTGATACTGGCGGACGTGGCCGTAAAATTCGACTTTCATAGAACGGAAAGGCTACTGGCCGGCTTTGCGTCGTGACAAGTTTTTTCCGCTTCCGAGGAGCACGAAAGGGAGTGATTAAAAGTGGGTGAGATAGTACCTCTGAAACTGGGGACAGGAATGTCCCCCAACCTGCCGGCTGAAAGCCGGCGCCACGTGTAGCGCTGGCTTTCAGCCGGCAGGTTGGGCGACTTTCTAGTCGCCCGTTCACCCACTTTTAATCACGCCCAGCGCGAAATTGCGTCGATTGCATTTTTTTCCAAACCTTTTTCCCAATTCTTCCGTTCTAATGAAAAAGAAGCTGTAACTTTTTCTTAAGCTGTGGTGTCATAACCTCATTCGTGAGCCCATTGAGCCGGATGACGTGTTCTCGGCGGTGGCGAAAACTACGCCCAGTGCTGAGCGCACAACAGGCTGAGCCGCGGCGCGCGATTGAGCAACGTTGTAACCGGCAGATCTTATGATTCGATGAAACTGTCAGCCGTTTGGGCACTGTTTCTTCTGAGCGCATTACCCGCTGCGCTCGGACAGACCGAACTTTTCAACTTCGCCACTTTCGATCCTGCCCCTTCCCTCGGGGTTCAAGGCTCGGCGGGGTTTGCCAACGGTCGTGCGCGACTGACTCCAGGTGGGAGTAACCAAAGCGGGGGCGTATGGTTTCCCACGAAGCGGTTTTTGCAGGAGGGCTTTGATACGTCGTTTCAGTTTCAGGTTGGCAGCGGGGGCGAGGGCGTGGCGTTTGTGGTTCAAAACAATGCTCTGCCGGCCCTGGGCCGTGGCGGAAGCGGCTTGGGTTACGAAGGCGTGCCTAACAGCCTGTCGATAGAATTCGATCGGCAATCCAGTGGCGACATCACGGATATCGCGGGCTCACATGTGAGCGTGCAGTCGCGTGGTCCACTGCCCAATAGCGCCGCGTCCACGGCATCGCTGGCCTCGGAGGCTGCGCCGATGCTCGCCGGTGGCAATGTCCACGCCGCACGCATTCGTTACGTGCCCGGAACGCTGGAGGTGTTCCTGGATGATTTGAACACGCCACTGGTTACTGCAAGCGTGACGCTTTCCAATCTGTTCACGTTGGAGAATGGGCAGGCGTGGTTTGGCATCGTGGCGGCCACTGGCGCTGCGGGCGCCACACACGAGTTAGTGAGTTGGTCCTTTCAGCTTCCGAATACGCCGCTGAGCATTGCGCTGACATCACCGCTGGAAGGCGGCAGTTTTCTGACGCCCGCGGTCATTAGCGTGGAAGCGATCGTCGACGGACCCGACGCGATCACACAGGTGGAGTTTTTCCAGGGCACACAACGGCTTTTCATCACGAATAACACGCCCTATCGCTTTCAGTGGGATTCGATGTTGCCCGGCGCCTTCACGCTGAGCGCTGTCGCGACGGACGTGGCGGGCCGGAGAATCCCTTCGCAGCCGGTGCGCGTGGTGGTGTATCCAGCAGAGCCGGTGATCGGCGTGAACTTCACGACGGCGCCCAATGGCAGCAATTTCGTCCTGGCGGTCCAAGACAGGGCGGGAGTGATCCCGCAACATTACTGGAACAACGCGCCGCTGTTTACGAATGGGAACGGCGCATTGCCCAATCTGCGTGACGCCTCCGGGACCATCACGCCCGTTGATGTGACTTACGACTTTGTGGTTCGTGGCGAAGAGCCTGTCATCCAGCCCGATCTTTCCGCTGATCATCGGCTCATGCGCGCCTATGGCGCGAACGTGACGAGCCAATCGAATGCCATTGTCACCTTCTCGTCGATTCCGTTTCCGATTTACGATGTGATCGTCTATACCGACGGCGCCAATGGCGGAGCTGACCGCGTGGCGCAAGTTCGCGCCTCTGCGGCCAACAACGTCTTCGTGCGCGACGCCGCCTGGACCAGCTTTGCGGGCATCTACGCCCGAGGCGGCGGAAACAGCGATGCCGGTTCCAATACGCTTGCGGGCAATTACGTGCGCCTCAACGCTCTCACCACGCCCAGCTTCACCATCACCAATAACGCGCGCTCTTCATCCGACGGTGTGCCACTAGCCGCCATCAACGCCGTCCAAATTGTTCCGTCCATTTACGACCGGAATTCGCCGGTCACGATCACGCGCGGTCCGTATCTTCAGATGGCAACGCCTTATAGCATGACGGTGCGCTGGCGTTCCAATCGGCCGGTGCCCGGCCGCGTCCAATATGGAACCAACGCCAACAACCTGACTTCGACCATCCTGGGCACGAACGAGACGCAGGAACACACGCTCGTGTTGACAAACCTGGAGCCGAACACCCGTTACTTCTACGCCGTCGGGACCACAGGAACCAACTTCGTGCGCGGGCCCAACATTTTCTTTTGGACCTCTCCCCTGACGAACAAGCCGACGCGGGTGTGGGTGCTGGGAGACTCGGGAACGGCTGGCAACGGGCCGCCCGATCGGCAACTGAGCGTGCGCGATGCGTTTAGCACGGTGAACGCCGGACGCTACGTCGATCTCTGGCTGATGCTGGGTGACAATGCCTACAACTCGGGCACCGACTCCGAATATCAAAGGGCTGTGTTCGATATTTATACCAACACGCTGGCCCAATCGCCGCTCTGGCCGACGATTGGCAATCATGAGACCGGTCAGTCGCACACGCCGGTGCCCACGACACCGTATCTGAGCATCTTCAACCTTCCCGAACATGGCGAGGCTGGCGGCATTCCCAGCGGCACCGAGCGCTACTACTCGTTTGAGTATGGCAACATCCATTTCGTTTGTCTGGATTCAATGACCAACGATCGTTCCTCCAATGGACCCATGGCCAACTGGCTGCGCACGGATCTGGAGGCGAATACCAACGACTGGATCCTCGTGTTCTTTCACCATCCGCCCTACACCAAAGGCTCGCACGATTCCGACGATCCGACTGAGGGTGCCGACTTCGAACTGGTGGAAATGCGCGAGAACATCAATCCGATCCTGGAATCCTACGGCGTGGATTTAGTCATGAGCGGCCACAGCCATTGCTATGAGCGATCCTATCTGGTTCAGGGACACTACGGTTACTCGGGGAGCCTGGAACCGGAGATGATCCTCAACAGCACCAGCGGAGATCCCAACCACGACACCAATCCAGGAACCTACACGAAAGTGGCGGACGGCACGGTTTACATGGTCGATGGCAGTTCCGGTCAGGCCACCTTTACCTCGGAAGGCTGGCCGCATCCGGTAATGCACCGATCGCTGCTCAACCTCGGCTCGGTAATTCTTGATATCGACGGCAACCGTTTGGTCGGCAGGTTTGTGCGCGAGACAGGCGAGGTGCAGGACTCTTTTACGATCGTGAAAGAGGCTCCGCCGCCTGCGGTGGGCACTCCGCGCATCACCTCGATCCAGGCCGACGGCGGACTGCTGACTTTGGTATGGACCGCCAGGCCGGGTGCGAGGTATGCGATCCAACGCGCGTCCGGCCTCGGCAGCGCTTTGTGGGAAAACATTAGCGAGGCATTGACTGCCAGCGCGACCACACACTCGTGGAGCGGTCCACACGATCCTCAGACGACGGCGGCCTTTTACCGTATTATCGCCATCCAGTGATGCTCCCACTTCCGAATTTGACGTTTGCATGAATATTCGCATTTTGCTCGCAACGCTGGCACTGAGCACGGCCAGCGCTTTGGCGCAACTCGGCTTCCTCTTCGAGCCGCTCAGCCAGTCCGCCAGTATCGGCGCCGATGCGCTCTTCCTGGGAACCGCCTACGGCTCGGAGCCGCCCATCTATCAATGGCGCAAAAACGGCGTCCCGATGATGGGTCAACAGCAGGATTATCTTTACCTCGCCAATCTGCAACCGGGCGATGCAGGCGATTATGATGTGGTCGCCACGACGAGCTTCAGCTCCATCACCAGCCAGGTGGCGACCCTGACTATCGATGCCACGTTCACCAAGATTCTGACCGGCCCCGTTGTGAACGAAGGCGGCAATTCGAGCGGCAGCGCCTGGGGTGACTACGACAACGACGGCGATTTGGATGTGTTCGTCACGCACAATGGCAACGATTTTAATTCGCTCTTCCAAAACAATGGCAATGGCATCTTCACCAAACTGAATCTCAGCCCCATCACAACAGACTTCGGCCCATCCATAGGCGCCACCTGGGCGGATTACGACAACGACGGCTGGCCGGATCTGCTCGTCATCAACAACAACGCCGTTAATTTCCTCTATCACAACAACGGTGACGGCACTTTCGCGCGCGTCAATGCAGGCGTGGGAAGCGATTCCGGGAATATCGCCACGGCGGCCTGGGCCGATTACGATGGCGATGGCTGGGTCGATCTGGTGACGGCTCCCATCGGAGGATTTGGACCGGGCGGCGGGGGAAGAAGCGGGCTCTATCGCAACAACGGCGGCATCCTGACCCTGGTGAGCAATGGCATCCCGGGCGATTTCAGCCTCCTGGGCGCTCGCTCCGCCGCCTGGGCAGATTATGACCGCGACGGCGATCCGGATCTGCTTTTTGCGGCGCTGGTCCTGTTTCCCGGATTTATTCCGGGCAACGAACTGCTCTATCGGAATGAGGGCGGCGCCTTGGCACAGATCACGACCGGCGCCCTGGTTAATTCGGCCAACAATTCGACCACTGCCTCCTGGGCCGACTACGATAACGACGGGGATCTGGACGTCTTTGTCGGCAACGCGGACGGCGAGATCAAGTTTTTGTTTCGGAACGACGGCACCAACGGTTTTACACAAGTGTTCGGTGAAATCGCCGAGGAGGAGGGCGCGGTGCAAAGCGCCGCCTGGGGTGATTACGACAACGACGGGTGGATCGACTTGTTTCTGGCCACCAGCGCCGGCGCTGGCAATCTGCTCGCCCGCAACAATGGCGACGGCACGTTCACCCACCAGGACATCGGCAGTGTGACGGGCGACCGCGCGACGTCGGTCTCGGGTGTGTGGGTGGACATGGATGACAACGGGTTTCTGGACATCTTCGTGGCAAACCTGGGCGGAAACAATTCTCTCTATCGCAACAATGGAAACAGCAACGCGTGGCTGACCGTCAAATGCGCGCCCTACCTTTCGAACCGGTCCGCCATCGGCGCCAAGGTCCGCGTTTTGGCCACCATCGGCGGTGTCGAACGATGGCAACTGCGTGAAATCGCGGCCCGCGACAGTTTCGGCGGGCCCAATTCCCTCCGCGCCGAGTTCGGCCTGGGTGACGCCACCAACATCACAACGGTGCGAGTGGAATGGCCTTCAGGACTCGTCACGGAATTGAACGACGTGACACCGTCCCGGTTTTTAACCCTGACAGAACCTCCCAGCATCTCCATCGCCGGTGGCACCGTCGTTGAAGGAGACGAAGGCACACGCCCGATGGTCTTTTCTGTCCAACTTCGCGAGCCCAGCACCAATGTGGTCAGCGTTGATTTCCTTACCCGGAATGGCACGGCCCTCGCAGGCGTTGATTACATCGCCACGAATGGAACACTTTCCTTCGCACCGGGCCAGACCAACATCATAATGACGGTATTGACTCTGGGCAACATCATCGACCAACAAAACCGCACGTTCTTCTTGCTCCTGACCAACGCCACCCTCCTGCAGATCGGCATCGGGAGCGCCGCCGGAACGATTATCGACGATGATCCGCTGACTGTGGCCATGGGACCCGGCAGTGGGGTCGAAGGCGACCTTGGGACCGCTGAAGTGCTGCTGCCCGTGTTTCTCTCCAAGACGGTAAACTATTCGGTCAGCGTCGGTTTTGAAACGCTTACTTCCGGCACCGCCCAGCCGGGATCCGACTTCCTGCCCACCAACGGCTTCGTGTTCTTCAACGCCGGCGAGACGAGCAAAGCGATTTCAATTATTGTGCTGGGGGATCGTATCGACGAGCTCAATGAAGTTGTGGCAGCGAGGATCCTCAACCCCACCAACGTCGTCCTCGACACGGTTCGATCCGCCTTCGCCACCATTCTCGATGATGATCCGCCTCCCATCGTGAACATTAACAATGTCTCCGTCGTTGAAGGGGATTCCGGCACAAATCACGCGGTCTTCGACGTCACCTTGTCCGGGCGCAGCAGCCGGACTATTACCGTCCCTTACAGCACGCAGGACAACGGCGCCACCAGCGGCAACGATTATATCAGCCAGACCGGTGTGCTCTCCTTTTCGGCTCTCGCCACCAACAGAACCATCGTCATCGTTATCAACGGCGACACCATTCTGGAGCCCCTGGAAACTTTTTACGTCAACCTGGGCAATCCAACGAACGCCGTGCTGGGCATCAGCCAGGGGACAGGCGCCATTCTCGACAATGATTTGAGAATCGTTGGCATGGCGATCGTCGGGTCCGAATTTCGACTGCAATTCTCCACCATCAATGGCCGGCGCTATCGCGTCGAATGGACGGCTTCATTGTCCGGCACACCGGTCTGGGACGCTGTTCCCGGCTTCGAAAATATCCTGGGCAATGGCGCTGTAGTCGAGGTGGCGGACCCTGAGGCTGGTGGCAATGCTCAAAGGTTCTACCGTCTCGTGCAGTTGCCGCTTTGAAACGGTCTGCAGCCCTGCGATGCAATTGGAGCGCGGACGTCTCGTCCGCACGAAGCTACAAAGGACCAGCCTGATACCATCTTCGGCAATGATTGCCCGAAGCGAACCCTTTCATCAAACAGCGAGTTGGCTTGGGCGAAGGCATTTGGCGCCAGCGGCCCGCTCTTATTCGGGCGGACGAGACGTCCGCGCTCCTTTAAGGGCAAAGGAGAGAAGTCGTCAAATCGCGAAGGGGAGCGACACAATTTTTACCGCTGTTTCGCGCACCGCTGAGCGGAGGGTCAATTCCGTGCCGATCTGGTTATGCTCCCGGCGGACATAACCGAGACCGATGTTCACCTTAAAAGCAAACGAAGCGACCGCGCTGGTGATGTAGCCGACCTCTTTCTCACCCTGAAATAGTTTGTCGCCCTTCTTCGGCAACTCGTTCAAATCATCCGCCAGCCGCAGGCCGCGCAAGCTCTTGGCCACTTGCCCGTAGGTGCGAATGCGAGCAATGACTTCCTGCCCAATGTAGCAACCTTTCGTGTAGCTGACAGCTCGCGCCTCGATGCCGGTTTCCGGCGGGAAATTCGTTTCATCCATGTCGGCGCCGAAACGCGGGATGCCCGCTTCGATGCGGATCATTTCCAGCGCCTGCCAGCCGCAGGGCCGTCCGCCAATGCCTTTGACTGCCGCCATCAACTTTTCGCTGGCCATTCCAAGCGCCGGGCTCGGAACAAACAAGTCGTAGCCGAGCGATTGTCCACGCGGAAAGTTCATGCAAAAGATTTCACCCAGTGTGGGGTCATTGACGCTGGCGAAACGCATCTGTTCCGGTGGCAAATCAACTCCCAGGCCAAGGGCGCCGACGACGCTGCCGGCTTTCGGACCTTGCACGCTCAGCAACCCATAATGCGGCGCGACATCGACGATTTGCACGTCATCGGCAATGATGTATTTCTCCAGACGCTGGGCGATGGCGGCGGCAAGGCCCGGCTCAAAATCCAAAAGCAGTTCGTTGGGAAGGCAATAGATATTCAGATCGCTCTGCATCCTGCCTTTGGCGGTCGTGAGCGCGGCATAGCAGCCCTGGCCGACTTCCAGATCCTTCACGTTGTTGGTGACCTGTCCGTGCAAAAATCTCTTGCGTTCGCCGCCGGTCAGGCAAAGTCGGCTTCGGAAACTCAGGTCGATCACTCCAGCGCGGTCCCGCAAGGCCGCATTTTCGGCCAGGGGATCGCCATAGTGATCGACGGCCTCCATTCCGTTCACTTCCGTGAAGCGGGCGCCGAGCTTTTGATGCCATGGCTGCAAAGCCAGCTTGCTCATGGCAGCAATTTAGCGGAGCCGGGCCAGGATGACACCGGCAAATTTTGAAACTCGCCCCGCAGGATTGTTGTTCAAAGAATTCAGACTTTGCTAGCCTCGGGCCCGTGAAGGGTTGTCTGATTATTTTGCTCGTGCTTTCATTGGCTGGCCTGACCGGGGCACAAGAGAAGACACTTCCGACCGACGAATGGCTCCAGTCGGTCGAGGCGTGGATGCAGGAGAATCTGGACGAGCGCGTTCTGGATCAATTGGGGGTAGACCAGGAGCGCGTGCGCAAATTCTTTGGCGAGTTGCGACGTCAGTTCGCCGGGACCTACGTTTACGACCTGGGTGCGCTCAAGGAAACTGCGACCCGGCTCATTCCCGTGCTTCAGCAGTTCGAGGAGACCGAGCCTTACGGGGTGTGGTTGCAGACCCATCTGGATTACTTCGACACCGCCGAACAGTTGCGCCGCGAAGTCAAGCCCACGCGCCCGAAGCAAAGCGCGTCCGCTCGCCTGCCCAGCCCTTCGCCTCAACTCCAACGCTCGGTCTGGGTCAAGCAATTGGACAAACGTCCGCTGCCCCCGCTCGCACAGGACTATTTGCCGCGACTGAAACAGATCTTCATCGAGGAAAGAATGCCTCCCGCATTGGTGTGGGTGGCGGAAGTCGAATCCTCATTCGATCCCAAAGCGCGCAGCCCCGTCGGCGCCGCCGGGTTGTTTCAACTGATGCCAGACACCGCGCGCTCACTGAACCTCTCGACCTGGCCGCGAGACGAGCGCTTGCAACCGGAGAAGAATGCGCGCGCTGCAGCCAGGTATCTGCGCCATCTCTACGCTCGCTTCGGTGACTGGCGTCTGGCGCTGGCAGCCTACAACGCGGGCGAAAGCCGCGTTGATAGTCTGCTCAGGCAAAGCAAAACGCGCGCGTTCGATGCGATCGCTCATCGTTTGCCCGCCGAGACGCAGATGTTCGTTCCAAAAGTTGAAGCGACATTGCAGCGACGCGAAGCCCTTACGCTCGCCGATTTGAAATCGCCTTGAGGACCGTCCCAATATGAGTGACAAGTGGCAAGTGACGAGTGACAAGAGCAGCGGCTTTGGCACGTCACTCGTCACTGGTCACTCGTCACTCACAATGAGCCCGGCAGCATCAAGACTTGCGTTGAGCGCACTTTTAGCAGTGCTGGCCGGCGTTCTGTATTTTGCTTTGCGCCGTGATTCCACAAAGCCCTTGGCTGTTTCGCAGACGTCCGAATCTCAACCTGGCTACCGCCTGGCACAAATTTACTGCCAAGGCTGTCATCTTTTTCCGGAGCCTGCGCTTCTGAGCCAGTCTGCCTGGGAGCAAGGCGCCTTGCCGCTCATGGCCCCCTGGCTGGGGCTCGCCAAACCGGATTTGGAAAAACGTCGTCGCGATGGGGAGATTCTGAGCGAAGCCAATGTCTTTCCACCTTCTCCTCTGCTCTCGTTGCAGGACTGGCAGGCGATCCAAAACTATTACAAAGGGACCGCACCCAAAGAGGCCCTTCCTCAGATGGAGCGTCCGCAAATCCGCTCCAGCCTTGCCCAGTTTAAGGTCAAACGCCTCGCTTATCGCCGCGATGTGCCCATGACCACGCTGGTGAAGATAGAACAAGGGAGACTTTATGTGGGCGATGCCATGACCAGGACACTTGAGGCGCTCAATCCGGCTGGGGAACGCCAATTCGCGGTCGAGTTCGACAGTGCCCCCATCAGTCTCAGAGCCCGAGAGGGCGCCCTCGACCTGACGCTGGTTGGGCGGCTGTTTCCTTCAGATGACATCAAAGGCAAGCTGCTCACGCTTCGACCCGAGCCCAACGACATGAACATCGCGAAGGTGCTCGGCCAATTGCGGCGTCCCACCGATACGACCTTTGCGGACTTGAACGGCGACGGGCGTGAAGATTTCATTGTTTGCCAGTTCGGTCATCGGCTGGGCCGGCTTTCGTGGTTTGAGAATCTCGGAGCTGGCAAGCACGAGGAACATCTGCTCTCGGAAAGGCCCGGAGCGATTCGTTCCCAGGCACACGACACAAACGACGACGGGTTACCCGACATTTTCGTCGTGATGGGCCAGGCGCGAGAGGGAATTTATCTGTTCGTCAATCGCGGCCAGGGAAGGTTTGAGGAAACGACCATCGTCGAACAGCACCCCGCCTTCGGCTATGCCTGGCTGGAACTGGCCGACTTCAACCGGGACGGCCATATCGATCTGCTCACAGCCAATGGCGACAATGGCGAATTCGTCTCGCCGCCCAAAAATTACCATGGCGTGCGGATCTATTTGAACGACGGTCAGAACAAATTTTCGGAGAAATGGTTCTTCCCGTTGAACGGCGCCTACAAAGCCGTCGCCGACGATTTTGATCGGGACGGCGACCTGGATATTGCTGCCATCTCTTACTTTCCCGATTACCAAAAATCGCCCGAAGAAAGTTTTGTCTATTTGGAGAACCGCGGTGGCTGGACCTTTGATGCCTTCTCATTCCCGGAATGCACGTTGGGACGCTGGATAACCATGGATGCAGGGGATCTCGATGGTGACGGGGACAGCGACATCGTTTTGGGTTCACTTATCCTTGGGCCGACGACTGTTCCCATCCCGGACTCCGTTCAGGCCGGTTGGAAGACCAATGGGCCAGCCATACTCATGTTGGAGAACCTGCAAGTCAAAGCGGGCAACGACGGAGTTGGAGTGGTAGAGTGATGGCCTGTCGGCGCCGTGCAGACACGGAAATTTATCTGCTCAAATCATTTTTGGGAGGGCGAGAGTGGGCGAGCGTCCTCGCGAGCCCTGCTCCATCAAAAATCGCCAACAAAACTGGGCGCGTCAGGAGCCTCGCCCTCCCGGGAACATCGCCCACGATTTGAGCAACAGGCCCTTATTGTTGCCAATCACTCCAACGTCACGGCGTCTCGCGCGCCCGGTAAAACCGGTTCGTGGCGCCAGTGGCATTGGTGCGGCCCGGATCCACAAAGTAAGCCGGGCTGCCGAGGAAGGTCAGGTTGGTTAAGACCGACCAATTGGTCAAATCGCGAGAGCTTTCGATCGCATACATCTGGTTGGTCGTGCCCTTCAGTTGAGCTCGAAAGACGCCGTTGCTGAGCACTTCCGGATTGCTCAGCATTGGCCCCCCGGTCACCAACAGCGACAACAGCGCCGAGAAACTTGCCGGCGGCGGCGCCGGAAGGTTTGTGGCCGTGACCACCACGCTGTAAGAGCCCACATGCGACGGTTGGACATTCGTCACCGAGTAATTGTTGGTCGTGGCGCCGGAAATATCCGAATTATTAAAGCGCCACTGGTAGCCCGGGACTGAACCCGGAGTGTTGGTAGCGAAGACGGTAAAGGTGGCCGTGCCACCGACGGGCGCTACCTGGTTGGTTGGCGGCGTTACCACGGTCAGGTTCGCATTGGTGCTGATGGCACCGGTGGTGTTGGCCTGATTCGTCACCACGACCGTCCAGGCGCCCGCGTTCAGGTTGGACACATTATTGAGCGTGAGCGTGGCGTTCGTACTATTCGTCGAAACGAACGTGTAGAGAATGCCATTGCGCCGCCAGCGATAGCCGAAAGGAAGTGGATGCCCCCTGGCTGTCACGCTGAAAGTCACCTGGGAACCTGCCCCCACGGTCGCACCCAGGGGTTGTAGCGTGATCAAAGGATTGATCAGCACACTGAGCCGCGCCGGCTCACTCGTAATCGGCCCAACGCTGTCCATAGCGATGACATCATAAAGCCCTTCATTGACCAGAGTCACGTTGCTGATCACCAGGGAACTATTGGTCGCCCCGGGAATCTCCATTCCATTGAAGCGCCATCGGTAAGAGATCGGCGTGCTGCTGCTCGCCACAATAGTGAAGGTGGCGTTGCTAAAGGTTTGGCCGTAATTGGCCGCGCCGTTGGTCCCGCGCAACGACACGCTGGCCGGTTGCTGGAGGATGTTCGGCGGAACGAGGACCGTCAACGTGGCGTTGCTGCTGGCGACCGATCCGGAGGGATTGAGCACTACGGCCTGATATTGACCGGCCTGATCTGGTTGAACGTTGGACAGGGTGAGCGTCGGGTTCGTTGCACCCGAAAGAATACCGCCGTTGAACAGCCATTGATAGCTCAAGTTGGGACCTCCTGCGCCCACCGTGAACGTCGCCGTCATGTAGGCCACGACCGCCTTGTTTGTCGGATGCGAGGTGATCGTCGGACCCACACCTCCGCCAGAGGGACCGCCTGGGCTTTTGGCCGCAGCCACCCAATTGGAAGGATCATTGCCATAGGCGGACGCCACGATGCGTTGCAAGGATGGCCCGAGACCGTTGGCAGCTACGGGCCACGGCGTCAGGTTGGAATAACGGACTCGTTCCACCAGCAGCGAAGGCACCAGTCCGAAATTGGGCGGCCCGAACAGCTCGGGTCGATCCGGTTTGCGCAGTTCAACGGAATCCCCGCCGTTGTCAAGGTTTCCACTAAAAGGTCCATAGACGGGCACAGCCGGCGCCACATTGTTGCGCGTGCGGAATTGCGCCAGTTTGTTTGTATCGGCGGGATCAAAACCGACTATCAGCAAACGGCCGTTGGCCGGCAGCGACACATTCGTCGGGAAATCAAACTCCACGGCGTCACGCAAGCGCCAGGTATTCGATGGATAGCTGGGGTGATAAAGCGGCGCCAAGTTGATCGAAATATTGTGCAACTCGATGTATTCATCCTCCGTGTTGTTGGCGTAATTGGTGCCGAATTGAATGTCCGGCGGATGGTACATGATTTCACTGATGACGATCGGACCGACCTTTGGTCCTGCATTCGCACCTCCGAGCGTTGGCGTCGCCTGCGGCGGGAAGTGATCTTCTCCCGTGCTGATCACATGACGTCCAAAAGTCACGCCGTTCTCCGCCGGGCCAAAATCAAACCCGTGCACGTAACCGGTCAGGTTGGTATTGGCATCGCCCGAAAACAGAAATACCTCCTCGCCCAGAGAATTGAGCGCGAAGGAATTCGCGCCGGTGTTGAAATGGCTCTCGTTGAACACGATGAAGTCGTTGCCGCCTATCATCGTGTTGTTGGCGATGCGGTATTTCTTCGGTTCGCGAAAATCGTCCGTCAGGAACCAGCCACCGATGTTCACCGAGGCGCCAGTGGGGTTATGCAATTCGATGGAATCCGTCGGCGGAGGCGGGTCGGTGTGGGTGAGTGCCTCATTGATCACGATCGGAGGAATGGAGGGCGGCGCCGGATCGTCGGAACCCGGAGAGCCATTCAGAGCGCCACTAAGCCGCCAGCTTTCTTTCAAGGCCCAGGAACTCAAATCGGGATTGTTTTCGTTGATGATAACCAGCGAAAAACCAAACCCATCGGTAATGGGATACCACTCGTCGTCGTACTCAAAATCGAGAATGGGTTCGCCCAGCCGGCCTTTCAGCACCAGCCGCTCACCCGCGTTCTCGAGGGAATTGGTGACGGAGGTGCCATCGACGCTGCTGAGGACATTCGTGTATTCACCCGCGATCAATGTTCCCGTGCCATAACGCTGCTGAAACGCGGCGCGATTGCGGACCACCAGGACGCGTTGGCCCGCCGACAGGATCATGGCCGGAGTGTTTGGAAACACGAAATCAACGCCGCCGCTGATCTTGTAGCCCTGAATGTTCAAGGGAAGACCGCTGATATTACGCAATTCGATATATTCGAAATCCTCGTCGAGGTAAGGGCCGGTGGGCGGAGGCTGGGGGTGATACATGATCTCCGTTATCCGCAACGGGGGAATGTGCGTGTAAAACGAATTGACCGTCTTGCCCGACCATCGGCTGGAAATGGGCGGGTTGTTGGGGCCGGTCACATTGGCGTGGGTCGGGTTCCAGGAGCGAGCGAAGACTTGCACGTTGTTGGTGATAATAACGGTGACCGGCCCGCTGTTCGAAAGAGCCGAGGCAGAAAAGCCCCCGCCCGAGGTGCGCGGATCCGTTCCGTCGAGGGTGTAAAAGAGCCAGCTGCCCGCTTTGGACGCCGGGGTGATGGTAAGACTGAAACCGGTGAATATCTGCCCGCCCGGATAACTGAACGTTGGCCTGGCCAGCAATTGGCCATCGATATAGTCCAGCCGGTTGGAATACCAAACGTGCTTCCAGCGCACTTCGTTTTCGTAGGAAACAGCAGTGCCGAAATTGTGCGTGAAGTTCTCCGCAGCGATCGAGCCGGAGCGTGGTTGGATGTTCCAGCGCGCCACTTCCCGCGCATGAGCCGGGCGAATCTCGCTGGCGAACTGTTCGATGCGGTTGGAAATGTTCTGCATGGAAAGCGGCCCGTCGCGCAGTTCCTGGTACTTGTCAATCCAGGCCTGCCAGAAATCCGGCGCTTGAAAGAGCCGATTCCACCAGGGCGAAAAGTTAAAGTAATCCGTCCCGAAGTCAGGGATGCTCGAGCGGAATTGGCGCGGATTGAAACCGCGCGAATCGCCGTAACCATTACCCTGGGTGCGATCATAATCCCACGCCGGTCCGTACTCGATCTTCTTGCCCCGGTCCTTGTAAAAATAGCCGCTTAAGCGCAGCGCATCGATGTTGTGAGTGACCACTTCGTGGACGTGACGCCGGACCCAGGAATTGACGTCTATGTAAGCCGCGTAACCCGTCACCGGATTTGTCCACAAGGTGGCGCTCTGGAGGGCGGCGTTAAAGTTATTGAAATAATTTCTGATGTAGTTCGATTGCGGAGCGCGAATGATATTGGCCATTTCAAACCCGCTGGGATCGATCCAGTTCATGGTGCCTCCGCCTGCGCTGAATACAGGCTCGCCATTGCCCCGGTCGATGCTGAGCATGTACCCGCCGCTGACTTGGGGTTGGCTATTATGTTCCCGTTCCAAACGCGCCACGTCCACGCGATTATCATCACGCTTGATTTTCTCCATGAGCACGTAAATCCCGTTGTAATCGGCAGCGGTGATAGGCCCGGGAGCACCGGCATCATCCTTGTAGTACACTTCCACGAACTTGGTCCGCGAGGCATACTCGCCCTGGTCCTGCGCCAGTTGCATCGCCAGCGGGTTGTGGAACAGCGGTGGATCAAAGTTGTTGGGCGCATAAAACACCCAGTCCGATTCATCCGGCAGCCCGAACATGGAAACGTTCTTGCCATCGCGAAACTCGTCCTGCACTTCCATGAACCAGCTTTCCTTGGCGTAATTGAGCGTGCTCGAACCGCGCGGATGGTAGATGCCGAATTCGGCCAGCACAGGGGGATTCGTCATGGAACTGCGGCCAAAACCCGGTTCGAAGGTCTGCACGATCATGTGCCGATCATCCCGATTGTTATCCGGGATTGGGCCCTGGCCGTAATTGTGCAGGATCATGATGGGCAAATGGGAGTTGAAATTGATCACGTTGGTGACGTTGGCCAGCGCAATGTAACTTTGGCTTGTGATCGGCCCGGCCAACAAACCGGGCGCAAAGGCGCGCGCCCGAATCAACGTCGTGTTGGTAATCTGAATCGGGCCTGTGTAAAGATTGCTGGTAGGCCCCGGCACATTCGTGCCAAAAGCGTATCGAATTTGCGCCCCGCTCACCGGTGCGCCCAGCGTCAGCGTCAGCGCAAAAGGTTGGGTCACTACAAAGGTGCCGCTGGGACGCGAGAATTTTACTTCCGGCGCGAACCCCGGCCCGCTCGCCTGGTTGCGCGCGCCCGGCGTGGGTACGACAAAGAAGCCGACGATCCGGGGATCGCTGGCATCGCGGCCATAGGAGACATCGGTGAGCTGCCCCGCAGGGTAAGGGGAGAATTCCGACACCGCATTGGTCATCGGATCGAGCAATCCCAGATACTCACCACTGTCGTTAAGTCCAAAGTTGGTGTGCAGTTTGCCGGTGATGTTCGTCTTGTCCTTGCCCGAAGCGAACACGATCAGATATCCATTGGCCGGAATGGACACCCCCGGGGGGAAGTGCCAGGTGCTGCCTGAGTCCCGCAACATCCACCCGCCGAGATTCAAGGTGCTCGTTCCCGGGTTGTGAATTTCAATCCAGTCGGAGTCGTCGCCATCCTCATCATTCAACGTATTGTCGTTGTCCGCCATGAATTCATTCAACAGCGGCTGGCCGGTGGAGATGCTCGGATCCAGCACATAGGTCCAGCTTCCACCCGCAAACGGATGGGGCGTGGGAGCCAGATCGGCAATGCCATGATTCAGCGCCCAGGTCACCTGAACGGTGCCCGTCGCGGGCTGCGGAAACGTAAAGATATATTCTCCCGGGTCACCAGGGCTGACACTGCTGGCGGGCACGTTGTTGATGAGCAAATCGGCAGCATCCACTCCCGTGACCGGTTCGCTGAAACCGACTTCGATGACGCTGAGGGTGGCATTGGTGGAACCAGCCGGAGGTATCAGGCCAATGACGGTAGGTCCCTCCGTGTCGTCAAAAGCAGTCAAGGCAGCCTCCGCAAAGAAATCACTGCTGGCACTGGGGCTGTTCAACGCGTGTATGGCCAGCACATTCTCGCCGACGACGAGGCTGCTGATATTGGTAAACGTGGCGTTGAGAATCTGTTCTTCCAAGGCCGCAATGGCCACTGCGCTGTAACCCAGTTCTCCCTCCGGCACATTGATGCGCGGTCGCACCTCGACGCCATTGATCCAAGCCACCGCGCCATCATCCACCCAAACCGTCAGGTTCAAATGGGTCAGATTCGAGACGCTGGTGAGCGTGAACTTCTTGCGCAAGTAAAGCGACACACCAATGCCCGTGGGCGTAATGGGGGTCGCGATGCTCCCCTCATGGCCGGTCACCGTTGAAAAATCCGTATAGCCGATGGGCGTGGCCCCGGTGTTCCAGCTGGAATCATTAAAAGCCGTGAACCGCCAGGCATTGGTCGGATTTGAAGCTTCGTTGGTGCCTATTCGGTACGTCCACGTGGCGCCCTCGCTGATCAATGGGATGGTTGCCGCTGACAATGGCAAGGCGGCGGCCACGAGGAACAACAGAACGGGTGATAGTGATTTGATTATGGATTTCATAAAACTACTTTTGTTCGCTGCTTAACTGAAAAGAAGTGAGAGTGACCAGTGACAAGATTCTGTTGCGTTTTGCACTCGTCACTTGTCACTGCCCACTCGTCACTCACTACGGCGTCTCGCGCGCCCGGTAAAACCGGTTCGTGGCGCCCGTGGCATTGGTGCGGCCCGGATCCACAAAGTAAGCCGGGCTGCCGAGGAAGGTCAGGTTGGTTAAGACCGACCAATTGGTCAAATCGCGAGAGCTTTCGATCGCATACATCTG
>Ga0105252_10000563_pt1 | contig 22495 bp, 35 predicted proteins | sample EasRivMeERMZT100_FD_89675 | JGI IMG/M metagenome (GOLD analysis project Ga0105252, IMG submission 89675) | Soil microbial communities from meander-bound floodplain in the East River, Colorado, USA - East River MetaG ERMZT100 | ecosystem: Environmental > Terrestrial > Soil > Floodplain | place... | reverse complement strand
GCCTGACTTTGGCGCATGCGGGTAAATTTCCATGAAACGTGGCACAAAACCGCTTCCGGCGGCCAAGAAAGTTTTGCGCGGGACATTTCAGCCCTGCCGCGCGCGGGCGGCCGTGGTTGTGCCCGTCGAGGCGCCGCTCGGCCCGCCGCCGGCGTGGCTGAAGGGGTCAGCCTTGCGTCTCTGGGGGGAAAAGACGGCGATTTATGCCCGTCGCGGGCAGTCGGTCGTGGGGTGTGAGAGCGCATTAGCGCAGTATTGCCAGGTGGAAGCCGACCTGATTCGGCGCTGGCAACACCACGCGGACATTCCCGTCGCGCTGATCAACGCGCATCGAATCTATGCGAACGAGTTCTACGACACGCCGGCCAGCCAGCAAGGCGCGCAGCTCCACCCGCGGGCGACGAACCGCTTCGCGCAGAACGGTCGCCGCCCGGCCTCGTGATCCGGCGCCCCGCGACTACGTGGCGATCGCCGAGGCGTACATCGACGACGTCCTGGCGGGCCGCAGCATTGCGGGTACCTGGCTGAAACTCGCCTGCGAACGCCAACGCCGCGACCGGGCGCGCGCGGACTGGCCGTACGCGTGGAGTCCGTGGCACGGCCACGACGTCTGCGACTTCATCGAGAAGCTGCCGCACATCGAGGGCACCTGGCCGACGCCGACGATTACGCTCCAACCGGTGCAAGTGTTTCTGCTCACCACGCTCTTCGGCTGGCGCACGACCGCCGGCGGCCGACGGTTTTCGATGGCGTATTGGTGCGCGGCGCGCAAGTTCGCGAAATCGACGCTGGCGGCGGGCATCGCACTGTATTGCCTGACGTGTGAAGGCGAGAACGGCCCGCAGGTCATCATCGGCGCGACCACCGGACAGCAGGCGCTGAAGGTTTTTCGCCCGGCCTCGGAGATGGTGAAGCGGACGCGCGACCTGCGCGAGCAGTTCACTCTCACCGCCTGGGCGCATGCGATTACGTGTGACCAGAATGGCGGCTTCGTGCAGACGATCAACGCCAAGAGCTCGACGCAGGACGGCTGGAATCCGTATCTCGTCATCCTGGACGAATTGCACGCGCACCTGACGCCCGGCTTGTTCAACGTGATCCGCTCGTCGCTGGGATCGCGTGCGAATCAGCTGATTCTGATCGTCACGACCGCGGGGTTCAACATCGGCGGGATCTGCTATGAGCAGCAAGGGCTCGTGCAGAAGATCCTCCAGCAAGTCATCGAGGCTGACCATTATTTTGGCGTCATCTTCGCGCTCGATGACGGCGATGACGTGTTCGACGAGCGCGCGTGGCCGAAAGCGAATCCCATGCTGGGCATCACGCCGACGTGGGACAAGATGCGGGAGTACGCGACCGAAGCCCGCAACGCGCCGACGAGCCTGGGCGAGTTCACCACGAAGCGATGTAATCGGTGGTCCGGCGTCGCGCAAGCCTGGCTCAATCTCGCGCACTGGGACGCCTGCAAGGATTCGCAGCTCTCGATTGACACGTTCGTGGGTGAGCCGTGCTGGATCGGCGGCGATTTGTCCGATTGCAACGACCTGACCGCCAAGGTCTGCCTGTTTCGGCGCGGGGATCTGGTGTTTGCGTTCCCGACGTTCTACTTGCCCGAGGCGCTCGTACAGAAGCGCCAGGTCTCGACGACGGCGCACTATGCGGCGTGGGCGCGCGATGGTTGGCTGCAGCTCACGCCCGGGAACACCATCGACCACGACTGGATCCTGCGGGACGTGCAGGCCGATGGCAAACGGTTCGACGTACAAGCGATCGTGTTCGACCGGTATCAGTCCGCGCAGCTGGTCAATACGCTGACGAAGGACGGGTATCTGGCGCTGACGCTGATGAAGAGCGCCCCGAACTTCACACCGCCCTGTCAGGAACTGGAAAAACTGATCTTGGCGGGCCGGCTTCGCCATACGGGCCACCCGGTGTTTCGCTGGATGGCGAGCAATACCTGTGTGTCGCGGCGCATCGACAAGAGCCTCGTGACCAAGAAGGAAACGGTGAATTCGCCGAACAAGATTGACGGCATTGACGCGACGATTCACGCGATCCATCCGATGCTGTTGCAAACCGCGCCGGAGCCGGCGCCGGAGCTGTATATCTTCTGGGCGCCAACGCCCGCATGAACACGACCGGCGTATGCTGTGGCGCATCAGCCACCTCTCCAGAGGACCCCGCGATGCCTCGAACCCTGCCGTTGCTGCTGCTGATGGGTGCTGTCGGATGCGACCCGGCCACGATCGTCACGACGAACGTCACGTTGCCCACGGCGCCCTCGCCGATCGTGACGGTGCCCGCCGGAACGGTGAACCCGACGTGCCCGACTTGTCCCGCAACGCCTTGCACGCCCAGCGCGACGACGACGTGCGGCGGCGCGGGCGGGCAGCAGCGCGCGCCGGATATCGTGAGCTTCGGTGCCGACAGCCCGCGTGTGTCGAAAGGGGGGCTGGCCGTGCTGCGCTGGGAGGTGCCCGACTTCGGCGCGAGCGTGCGCATCGATCCCGGTATCGGCACGGTGTCCACGACCGGCTTCGTGCTGGTGTTTCCCACGGTCACGACCACCTACACGTTGACGGCTAGAAATACGTTCGGCATCGCGCAACGGCAATTTACGGTCGTGGTCGTCACGCCCGAGACGTAGGCCCATGAAGCGTACGGGCCGACCGTCGCTCGACCCCTCCGACCCGTCAGTGCGGCTCACGCTGACGTTGCCGACGAAGCGGTACGACGCGGTGTACCGCACGGCGACGGCCGCGCGGCAGTCGGTGCCGGAATACCTCCGGGCCATACTCAGCCGGGAATTAAAAAACCTAAACTCGCCCGCCCGCGACCCGAGCCGCTAACCTCGTGCGGCATGGACCGCGCGTACGCCCTGCTGTCGGTCAAAGCCTTCGACACCGAACGCCGGACGATTACCGGCTTCGCGTCCACGCCGACGCCCGATCGCCGCGGCGACATCCTCGAACCGTTGGGCGCCAGCTTTCGGAATCCGCTGCCGCTGCTGCTGCACCACGACCGTGAGCGGCCCGTCGGCCGCGTCACGCTGACCGCGCGCCGAGACGGGATCGCGTTCGAGGCGCAGCTGCCCGAGATTGCCGAACCCGGCCTGGTGCGCGACCGCGTGAACGAGGCCTGGCACAGCATCAAGGCCGGGCTCATCACCGGCGTGTCCATCGGGTTCCGGCCGCTCGCCGACGGCGTGGCGATGCTGAAGTCCGGCGGCATGCACCTGCTGAAGACCGAGATTTGCGAGCTGTCGCTCGTCACGGTACCCGCGAACGTGGAGACCACCATCCACACCATCAAGAGTTTCGATTCTCACTACCTGGCCGCGTCCGGCCTCACTCCGCCCGGCGTCGCGGGCCTCCCGAAGAATCCGAGGCCGCTGATGGCCAAACAGACGACCGCCGAACACATCCAGAACCTCGAGAACAAGCGCGCCGCGTGCACGGCCCGCATGACGGACATCCTGCAGACGGGCGCGGAGGACGGCGCGACGCTGGCACCCGAACCGGCCGCGGAACACGACGGCCTGGCCGCGCAAGTCAAGAGCCTCGACGCCGATCTCGTGCGCTGGCGCGAGCTGGAGAAGCTCCAGATCACGACCGCGACGCCGGTACCCGTGACACCAGCCCTCGGCACCAAGGCGTACACGCAAGTCTCGGTGAAGCCGAACGTCCCGATCGGGATGCCGTTCGTGCGGCAGGCAATGGCGCTGCTCGTGTGTCACGGCAACAAGCACGAAGCCGCGGAGTACGCGAAACGCTGGGACGATTCGACGCCGGAAGTGGCGCTGTCGCTGAAGGCCGCGATCGCCGCGGGCACGACGACGGACAGCACGTGGGCCGCGCCGCTCGTCAACCAGGTGATGATCAACGACTTCCTCGAGCTGCTGCGGCCGGCCACGATTCTGGGCAAGATTCCCGGCCTGCGGAATGTGCCGTTCAACGTCAAGATTCCGATGCAGACCGCCGGCGGCACGTACGGCTGGGTCGGGGAAGCGAAGCCGAAGCCGCTGACGAAGCTGGCGTTCAGTTCCGACACCCTCGGCATGACGAAGGTGGCCGGCATCATCGTGTTGACCGAGGAACTGGTGCGCTCGTCGAACCCGTCGGCCGAGGCGCTCTGCCGTCAAGACATGGTCGCGGGGATCGCGCAATTCCTGGATTCGCAGTTCATCGATCCGGCCGTCGCGGCGGTGGCCGGCGTGAATCCGGCGTCGATCACCAACGGCGCGCCGACGGCCGCGGCGACCACAAACCCCGTGGCCGACATCATGGGGCTGATCAACCACTTCGCCACGAACAACATCCCGGTCGATGGGCTGGCGTTCATCCTGTCGGCGTCGAATGCGCTCTCGCTGTCGTTCCGCGCGAACCTGGACGGCTCGCCGCAGTTCCCCGGCGTCGGGATCAATGGGGGCAGCTACAAGGGGCTGACGTTCATCACGTCCAACACGGCGAGCACGAACGTCGTGGCGTTGCAGCCGTCGCAAATTCTCTATGCCGATGACGGCGGCGTGACGATCGATGCGTCGCGGGAAGCGTCGTTGCAGATGGACAGCGCGCCGATGTCACCGGCGGACGCGACCACGGTGTACGTGAGCTTGTTCCAGACGAACAGCGTGGCGCTCCGCGCGGAACGTTTCATCAATTGGAAGAAGGTCAATGCGAACGCGGTGAAGTACCTGACCGCGACGGCCTGGCCGGCGCCAACGGGCACCACGTCGGCCGCGGCCGACGCGCCGACCGTCCGCAACGGCAAAACCGAAGCCCGCTGATGCGTCTCTTCGGCCTGGAAATCAGCCGCGCCCGCCAGCCGGGGACCCTCAGCCCTCCGGCGGGTACCCTCGGGGGCGGCTGGTTTCCGGTCGTGCGCGAGTCCTACACGGGCGCGTGGCAGCAGAACGCCGCGCCCATCACGACGCCGAACGCGCTGGCGTACTTCGCGGTCTACGGCTGCGTCACGCTCATCGCGACCGACATCGGGAAGCTCGCCCTGCGGCTCGTCGCGCAAAACGACGACGGCATTTGGGAAGAGACCACGAACCCGGCGTACTCGCCGGTCCTGCGGAAGCCCAATCGGTACCAGACGATCGTCAAGTTTGTCGAGCAATGGATCACGTCGAAGCTGACGTGGGGCAACGCGTACGTGCTGAAGCAGCGCGACGCGCGGGGCGTCGTGGCGGCGCTGTACGTGCTCGATCCGGCGCGCGTGACGCCGCTCATCGCGCCTGACGGCAGTATCTACTACCAGCTCAAACGCGACGACCTGACCGGTGTGGGTGAAGGCGACGTCATCGTGCCGGCGCGCGAGATCATCCACGACCCGATGGTGTGCTTGTTCCACCCGCTCGTGGGCGTGACGCCGCTGTATGCCTGCGGCCAGGCGGCGCAGCAGGGGATCACGATTCAGACGAAGAGCGAGCAGTTCTTTCGCGGCGGCTCGCATCCCGGCGGCGTGCTCACGGCGCCCGGCGAGATCGGGGAGGACCAGGCGCAGCGCATCAAAGTCTACTGGGAAGAGAACTTCACGGGCGCCAACAGTGGCCGCGTCGCGGTGCTTGGGAAGGGCCTGAAATACGAGGCCATGACGGTGAACGCGGCGGACGCGCAGCTTATCGAGCAGCTCAATTGGAGCGCGCAGCAGGTCTGCACCTGCTACCACGTCCCGCCGGCGCTGCTCGACCTCGGCGCGACCGCGAATGTCACCGACCTCGAAGCGTTGCTGATCAAGTACCACAGCCAGTGTCTGCAATCGCTGCTGATCGCGTTCGAGACGGCGCTGGATGAAGGGCTCGAGCTCAACGCGCCCTACGGGACCGAATTCGATATCGACGATCTGCTGTGGATGGTGACGGCCACGAAGACGAAAGCCGCCGCCGAAGCCATCGGCGCGGGCGCCATGTCACCGAACGAAGCCAGGTTCAAGTACTTCGGGCTGGGCCCGGTCATCGGGGGCGACTCGCCCTACATGCAACAGCAGAATTTCTCCCTGAAGGCCTTGGCCCAGCGCGACGCCGACGATCCGTTCAGCAAACCGGCACCGCCGCCGCCGGCCACACCGGCCGAACCCGAACCCGAGCCGGAACCCGCACCAGAACCGCCCGACGACGAGGACGAGGAAAAAGCCTTCCGCGTCGCGTTGCAGAAGTCCCTCGAAGGGCTCTCGTATGCGGCCTGAATTCCTCGCCGAGCATCTGGGCGCGACGATGCGCGGGCTGATCGATCCGCTGGCGTTGCGCGTCGCGGCCCTGGAAGCGCGCGCGCCGATCCCGGGCCCGCCCGGCCCGGCGGGCCCGGCCGGGCCCTCAGGCCGTGACGGGATCGACGGCAAAGCGGGCCTCCGGTACCTCGGCGTGCATGTCGCGGGGAAGACGTACGACGTGGGCGACCTGGTCACCGCCGGCGGCTCGGCGTGGTACTGCGGGCGCACGACGACGGGCGACCCGGGCCGCTCGCCGGACTGGCAGCTGATGGTGAAACGCGGCCGGGACGCGCGCGCCGCGCGGGACGAGCGGGGGAGCGAGCGATGAAATTGGCCAGCCTCGCCGATGCCAAGATCCAGCTCCGCATCACCGACGCGGCGCGTGACGCCGAGATCACCCTGCTGCTCGAGCACGCCAGCGCGGAAGTCTTCCAGTACATCGGCCCGCAGGCGGATCCGACATGGGATGAAACGACGGCGCCAGACGTCGTGCAGGCGGCCACGCTCTACAGGCTGGGCCACCTGTGGGAACACCGCGGCGACGATGCCGCGGCCGACACCGAAGATAAAAACTGGGCGGGGCTGTCGCTGCGGCTGATGCGGACGCGCGATCCCGCGATCGCCTGATGGCCATCCCGACGCGCGGCCAGCGGCGGCACATCGTGACCTTCGAGACGCCAGGCGATCCGGTGCCCGACGGGGAAGGCGGCTTCTCCTACACCTGGACGTCGCTCACGCCGGCGGGCTGGTACGTGAGCGTCCGCCCGGCGACCGCGCGCGACGCCGAAGCCGCGCTGGCCGGGACGCTGATTACGCATGTGTCCCACGTCGTCACCGGCGACTATCACCCGGGCGTCACGACGGGGGCGCGCATGGTGTTCAACGGCCAGGTGTACGAAGTGACGAGCGCGATCGATGACGACGCGCGCGGGATCACGATGACGCTGGTTGCGGATCTCCAGAGCTGATGGCCACGACGCTGAAGCTGACCGGCGTCACCGAGCTGCTCGAGGATCTCGCGCGGCTGGCGCCCGGGCTGACGGCCGAGGCCGCGACGCTCGAGCGGACGATCGGCGAGCAGACCGCCGAAGCGCTGCGGGCCGCGCTGCCGGTCGTGACGGGGCGGTTACGCGCGAGCGTCCAGGTGTCACGCGAGTCGTCGGTGAGTCCCGCGCGCGTGTTCACGGCGATCGCGGTGACGGCGCCGTATGCCCAGCATGTCGAATTCGGCACGTCGCGTGTCCCGCCGCGGCCGGTGTTCGTGCCGATCTCGCGCCGTGGGCGGGAAACCTTCGTCAAGGCCGTACTCGATCGCGTGCGGCAGACGGGCCTGAAGGTGACCGGGAGCGTCGGGCCGTGAGTGATAGCGGGCTGGTCGACGCGGCGGTGATGGAAGTGTTGGCCAACGATGCCGCGTTGACCGCGCTCTGTCCCGATGGCGTGTTCTGGGGCCGGGCGCCCGCGGGCGCAACCGCGTTTGTCATTGCGGCGCTCTTCCATCACAGCGAAGTGCCCGCCCTGGCCGGCGACACCCTCCATGAGACGACGGTGTATCTCGTGAAGGCCGTGATTCAGGCCTCAAGCAAGACGCCGACGCGCACGGCCGCGGCGCGGATTCACGCGCTGCTCCACGGCGCCGTGCTGGACCTGACGCCCGCGGGCTACGTCGCGATGGATGTCCGGCGGCTGGAGCGCGTCGCCTATCCCGAGATCGACCCGGTCAACAGCGCGACCTGGCACCACGCCGGCGGGCAGTACGCGGTAATGAGTTATCCGGTTTCGTAGGAGACGACGACATGGCCCGACGACATGGCAGTACCGGCGAAATCCAGATGGACCCGACGGGCGGCGCGACGCCCGTCACGGTGGCGTCGCTGAACAAGTGGACGGCGGACTTTGAGCGCGACAAGGAAGACGTCACGTGTTTCGGTGACACCAACAAGGTCTACGTGCTCGGCTTGCCCGACGTGCAGGGCGACATCGAAGGCGTCTGGGATGAGACCACGTCGCCGGAGTTCATTCGCGTCGCGCTGGGCGACATTCCCGTGACGCTCAAGCTCGTGCCGTCCACGCTGACGCCGACGCACTTTTTTACCGGCCAGGCGTATCTCTCGACGAGCATCGAGTGCGCCGCCGATGGCGCCGTGACGCTCAGCGGATCGTGGGTCGCGGCCGGGCCGTGGACGCTGGAGCCCCCGGCGGCGTAGATGGAACCCGGCACGATCCGCGGCGCGCGCGGCCTGGTGAAGGCCGCGTACCTGACCGCCGCGGAGGTGACTGGCTACGTGCTGGCCAAGGAGCCGCTGACCGGCGCGTGGATGGTGCGCGCGACCGTCGTCACGAGCGATCCGTATCTGCTGGCGCAGCCGGATCTCGTGTTCGTGGCGCCGCACAAGGGCGGCGCGTGGCGCTGGGCGCTGGCCTCGCACCACATCGCGGGCGCGGCGTTCGAGGCGCGACTGAGGAGTCTCTAGTATGTCGATCCGTGTCCGACGCCCGGCGACCGACCGCCTCGAGCTGTCGCAGGGCGATTTCCTGATCGTGAAACAAGACCTGACCGCCGGCGAGTATCGCGCCTTTCTGCGGGCGGCCACGAAGCCGATCGCGCTGGCCGCGGGCGGCGCCACGCCGGCGATGGAGCTCGACCCGATTGCGGCCGGTGAGGCGATGGTGCTGGCCTACCTGCTGGATTGGTCGTTTCAGGATGCCGACGGGCGCCCGCTGGTGATTGCGGATCAACCGCCGGCGGTCGTGCGCGCCGCGCTCGATCATCTCGATCACGCCTCGTACATGGAAGTCCAGCGGGCCATCCAGGCGCATCAGGCCACGACCGAGGCCGCGCGCGACGACGAAAAAAAAACCCTCTCTGGCGGGACCGGACCCGACAAGACTTTGACGTCTGCCGCGTGATGGGCTGGACATGGACCGATCTGCAGGACGTGCCGCAATTCGTGTACGACGAGCTGATCGCGTATCTGGTGGACGAACAGGCGCGCGCCGCGCGGCGCCGGTGACCCGATGGCCCTGACCGCCACACTGATCGCCGATTTCTCGTCGTTTATCGACGCCACGAAGAGCGCCGGCGTGGCGATGAACGACTTCAAGAAGGACGCCGAGGAGGTCGGCCCCGCGGCCGACAAGGGGTTCAAGTTCACCAAAGCGTCGGCCGTCGAGGCGGCGACGGCCGTCCGCCAGGTGGGCACGGACGTCGTCGCGATGAGCAAGACCTTCATCCAGGCCTACACCGAGGAGCAGGACGCGGTCGCCAAGCTCACGACCGCGCTGGAGAATTCAGGCACGAAGGCCGTGCCGGGCGTGGTGAAGGCCTATCAGGACATGGCCGGGGAATTCCAGAAGACCTCCCGGTTTGCCGATGAGGCCGTGATCGACATCACGGCGACGCTGACCACGATCGGCAAGGTCGGGCCCGAGCAAATGAAGCTGGCGCTGACGGCCACCACCAATCTCGCCAGCGCGCTCAACATCGACCTGGAGACGGCGGCGCAGCTCGTCTCGAAGTCGCTCGACAACCTGTCGCACGACAAGGGCCCCGTCAAAAAGCTCGCGGCCGTCCTGGGCGACGCCTACAAGCCGGGCATGAGCGCCGCCGAGATGCTCCAGGCCGTCGTGGACAAGACGAAGGGGGCGAACCAGCGCGACGTCGAAACGTTCACCGGGAAGATGGAGAATCTCAAAAACGTGATGGGGGAATTCAACGAGACGGTCGGGGGCGTCATCGTGGACACCCTCTCGAGCCTGCTGAAGTGGTTTGGGGCGCTCCCGGAACCGGTGCAGAAATTTACGGCCGCCGTGGTGATCATCGGGACGGCGCTGGCGCCCGTGCTGGTGTCGATCGGATCCCTCGTGTCAATCATCGGGGCGGCGGGGCTGGGCGCCGCGGCGGCGATTGGCGTGGCCGCGCTGGCGGCGATTGGCGTCGCGGTCACAGGTACGATCCTGCTGTGGGGCAAAGCGAAGACGCAAGCCCTCGAGCTCGTGGCCATCATTTCCACGGCCTTCCCGAAGATTACCGCCCTGGCGCAGCAGGTCTACGAGGGCATCAAACGCTGGCTCGTCGACCAATTCTCGGCGCTGGCCGGGCGCATCCAGGGGATCACGCAGTACATCGTCAGCATCTTTCAGAGCATGTATCAGGCGCTTGTCGGCGGCTCGATTGTGCCGGATCTGATCACCGGCATCGGGAAGCAGTTCGGCCAGCTCGATCGCGTGATGGTGGACCCGGCCCGGCAGGCCGCGGCGCAGGCCGCGCGCGCGTTTGCCGGCATGGGCGCGGGGGGGCTCGGCGCCACGACGGGCGGCTTCGGCGGGCTCGTGGGGGCCGGCGCGGGGGGGACCGTCGTGAACATCAGCATGACCGGCATGCTCGGCGCCAACGATCCGCAGACGCGCCAGGCGATCACGCAAGTCGTCGGCGACGCCCTGGCGCAGTCGATGCGCGGGCAGCGGCTGCTCTCGAGCGCGTAAATGGCGGCGACGCCGATCCACGTCGTGATCGACGGCCTGGTGGCGTCCGCGCTCGTGCGCGTCGCGGACCTCGTGATCACCGACGTGCTCAACGAAGAGCCGAATACCGCGACGCTCACCGCGAACCTCACGCCGCACGCGCCCGACACCCCGCCGTTCTATCCGCCGGCCTTCGACGCGGGCGCGTTCGTCACGACGCCGCTGCCGACCATCTATCCGTCGATTCGCCGCGGCCAGCCGATCGAAATCTACCGCGGCACACTGGCGCCCGATGCGCGGCTGTTCGCTGGGGAAATCGTCGTCGTGCAGCAGCTCTACGAGGGCGACCGCCCGGCGCTCGTCGCCTATCACCTGTCGTGTACCGACTACACGCGCGCGCTGAACCGCCGCAAGGTGCTGAAAAGCTACCCGACGCAATCGGCGACGGCGATCGTGCTCGACCTGATGGCGAGTCGCCTGGCGGCCGGGTTCACGACCACGTACGTCGCGGCGAATCTGCCGAGCGTGGCGATCGATTTCACGTTCGAGGACATGAACCGCGCGCTGACGCGGCTGGCGAATCGCATCGGCGGCTACTGGTACGTGGACTACACGAAGGCGCTGCACTTCTTCCTGGAGGAGCCCGGCGACGTGCCGGCGCCGCTCGAGCCCGGGGGCGCGTGCTTCGACAATCTCCGGTTTGAAACCGACCTGACGCAGGTGCGGACGCGCGTGCTGGTGGAAGGCGCGGGGACGACCGTGTTGACGCAGATCAATCCCGGCGAGACCCAAGTCCCGGTGCGGGATGCGGTGATGTTTCCCGCGACGGGCGGGCAGGCCGTCGTCGGGCAGCAGCGGCTGACGTATACGGGCGTCATCACGGGCGGGCCGGGCTCGCTGGTGGGGCCGGGCGCCACGCCGACAGTCGGGCCGACGGTGGCGGCGCAATCGGGCACGGGCATCGAGGCCGGGACGCACGCGTACGCGGTGACGTTCCAGACCGCGGCGGGCGAATCGCTGCCCTCGCCGGCGGCGACCGTGACGCTCGGGCCGCTCGCGCCGCCGGCGACGGCGCCGACGGCCGGCACGCCCACCGCCGGGAGCGGGCCCGAGCCCGGCGTTCACGTGTACGCGGTGAGCTTCGTGACCGCCAGTGGGGAAACCACGATCAGCCCGGGCGCGGTCGTGACCACGTTGGCCGCGCCCGCCGGCGTGCCCGTGCCCAGCGCGCCGGGCGCCGCGGTGCAGAACGCCGCGGGGAATCTGGCTTGCGAGGTCGCGCGGCGGTATGAGGTGACCTTCAGTACCGCCAGCGGCGAATCGCTGCCGGGCGCGGCCAGTGCGGCGGTGACCGTGCACGCGCCCGCGAATCCCCCGCTGGTGTTCGCGGGGACGCCGGTCGTGGGCGTGGCGGGCGGGAGCGGCCTGAGTCCCGGCGCGTATACGTATTGGCTGGCGTACGTGCGGGCCTTCGATCCCGTGTGGGAATCGGGCCTCTCGCCGGCCAGCGCGCCGATTGTGGTGCCCTCCTGGGCCAACGCGATTCAGTTTCCCAACGGGTTCTTCACGTCGGCGGATCCCCGCGTGACGGCGATTCGCATCTACCGCACCGTGGCGAACGGGAGCACGCCGCAGTTCATGGCGCAGCTCGCGAACGTCTACCCCTCGCCGCCCGCGTGGATCGACTCGATGGGGGATAGTGAGCTGGGATCGGGCACTACGGGGCCGTCGGGCACGCCGCCGGCCGGCCAGATCCGCGTCACGATCCCGAGCACGAGCGATCCGCGCGCGACCGGGCGCGTAATCTACCGCAGCGATGCCGGCGCGGCCTATCGCCAGCTCACGACGATCGGAAACCTGTCGGCGACCGAATATCTCGACAGCACGGCGAGCGTCGCGAGCAATCCCCTGGCGCCGACGGTGGACACCAGCGGCGGCGCCCCGCTCTGCGTCGTGCCGCTGAGCGAGATTCCGATCGGCACGCCCGCGGTGACGGCGCGCAAGCTCTATCGGACGACGGCGAACGCGCTGCTCGTCGGCACGCCGCACAAGCTGCTGACGACGATCGCGAACAACACCGCCACGACCTACACCGACACGACACCGGACGCGAGCCTGGGCGCGGCGCCGCCGACGACCAATACGGCCACCGTGCAGCAGGCGGCGCTCAGTGCCATTCCCACCGGCGTCGCCGCGGTGACGGGCCGCCGGATCTATCGCTCGGCCGCGAACCTGACCGCGCTGAAGCTGCTGGCGACGATCGCCAATAACACGACCACGACCTACAGCGACGCGGCGGCGGATGCGACGCTGGGCGCGGCGGCGCCGTCGGCTGACACGTCCGGCCTCACGCAGCCCGCCGGCCAGGTGAACGCCGGCGCGGCGGTGATCCCCGTCAGCGGACCGGCCGCGTTCGCGCCGGCTGGCGGCTTTGCGGTCGTGGGCAACGGCGAGCAGGTCATCCGGTATACCGGCGTCACGCCGACGAGTCTGACGGGCGTCCCGGCCAGCGGGCCCGGGTCGCTCACGGCGACGGTCTCGTACAACGCCAGCATTACCACCGCGCCGGTGCTGACGGGCGTCGCGGGGATCGTGCGGACCCTGATTGACGGCGAGGAGATCTACCTGCTGGTGGTGCGCGACGCCGTCGCGGCGCAGACGGCGCTGGCCGCGATCGAAGGCGGCGACGGCATCATCGAGCACTTCATCCAGGACCGGCGCCTGTCGGCCGCGGGGGCCACGGCCACGGCGGACGCCGAGCTCGCGCTGTTCGCGACGCCTGAAATCCGCGTCACCTACACGACGCGCGATCCGAAGACCCGGACCGGGAAGGTCATCGCGATCAACCTGCCGGCGCCGACTAACCTCGTCGGCGCGTTCCTGATTCAGCGCGTGCAGCTCTCGCGGTTCCACGTGCCACAACTCCCGCCGCTGCGGACGGTGCAGGCGTCCTCCACGCGCTTCAGTTTCGACGACGTGCTCCGTCGTCTGCAGTTCGAGGTCACATGAGCAACGTGCTGACGCATCGGTTCGTGAGTCCGAAGCTGGATGGATCCGACGCGACGCAGGTCCAGCCGACGGCCTGGAACGACGGGCACCGGTTCAGCGGCGGGGCGCACGGCGACGTGCTCACGCGCGACACGAGCGACGCCACGTGGGGCGCGGCCTGGGCGACGCCGGCGGGCTGGGTCGCCTTCACGCCGCAATGGTGGACGAACAACGTGTTGCGCCCGCTGGGCAATCATGCGATCGCGGGCCTCTACCATCGGCGCGGCGATGTGGTGTGGTACCAGATCAGGTTTGCCGTCGGGACCGATGCCCTGCCGGCGCCGGGCTCCCATTGGGCGTTTGGGTTGCCGTTCACGGCCGCGGCCACGCTCACGCCGGGGACCGGGACGGAAGCCACCGGCGCGGGCCTGTTCCCGCTCGTCGGCTCGGCGTTCGGCACGCCCGACCGCATCACGCTGTATTACGTGCCGGCGGCGCAGGTGAATCTGGCGCTGATGACGGACGCCGCGCCGACGGCGCTGGCCAATGGCAGCCTGATCGAGATGCGGGGGAACTACCAGGCCGCCTGACGGGCGGGGGAGGCTCACATGGCGCTGACGCTGCGGCTCGTGCTGATCGTGCTGGCGGTCGTGTGCTTCGTGCTGGCGGCGGCCGGCGTGACGAGCCGCGTGAACCTGACGGCCGCCGGCCTGGCGCTGTGGGCGACGGCGACGCTGGTCCCGTAGCTCGGCCGCACGGTTGGCTGCAGGCGCGTTTGGCGGCACCGGTGGCAGCAAAGGCCGGGCGGTCGGGCGCGGCGCGCAGGGCGGGCCGCTGGGGCCGTCGGCGTAGGCCATTTCGGTAGGCCACTGGGCGTCCGCGTGTCAGGCGGATTCACCGGCCCGCGCGCCGATCCCGTAGGCCACTTTAGGCCATTCCTTCCAGAACCCGGCTACATCGCACACCAGCGAACTGCACATTTTGTTAGGAAATTGCGTCTGACGGCACTGGACGGAAGGGGCAGAATGCGATATCGAGGCGGACGCCCAGCCAGTCCCACCCCTCCCGGACGCCATTACGCTAACTCACTCCCCTGCCGCGCTTTGCGGCCGTTTTTGGCTGCCAATTTCAGCCGCCTGGCGGGCGGCAATTTCGGCTCGTAGGCCACTGGTAGGCCACTGTGGCCCGTCGCGGCCTGCGCGCGCGCAAACGCCGCCAGCTTGTCGGCCAACCCTTCGGGCCGGATGTTGAGGTAGATCTGCGTCGTCTCGAGCGACGTGTGCCCGAGCACGAACATGATGTCCGTCAGCTGCAGCGCGCCGCTCTCGTACCAGCGGCTCGCGGCCTCGTGCCGCAGGTCGTGGAACTTTAGGTTGATCGCGTGGTAGGCCGCGCAGGCCGCCGCTGTCAGTTCGCCTTTCGGGCTGCGCGGGGCCGGCTGCCCGTGGGCGCGCAGCACGGCCGTCTGCCAGGTGCGCGCCAGCTTGGCGCCGCGCTCACCGACGGCATTCCCAAAGACGTAGGCCTCTGGCGGCTGCAGCGTCTCGTCAGGCGCCCAGCGCCGGCGCTCGAACACCGCCTGCAGCGTCGGGGAGATCGGGAGCACGCGCGTCTTCACGCGGTCGGGATCCTTGCTGTCGGCCAGCGTGACGAGGCGCCGCGGCAGATCGACGGCCCGCCACTGTAAGGCCTGCAGCTCGGCGAGCCGCGCCCCACATTCCATCGTGGCGACGCAGAGATCGCGGAGGCGCGGCTCGGCCACCGCCAGCAGCCGTTCATACTCGCCGGCCACCAGCACGCGGCCGCGCGCGTCGAGGACGGGGAGGGCGAGGCGCCTGTCGCGCCGCGCGCCCTTCCGCCGCGTGATCGTGACGCCGGGATCGCCGGGCTCGAGCCAGGCCGTCGGCCGGTACCCGTCGCGCACGGCCCACCGGCTGAACGCGCGGAGCACTTGGATCTGCTTGTTGCGATAGCTGACGGACAGCCCGTCGGCGACCTGCGTCTTGTACCAGCGTTCGAGCAGCGCATTGTCCACGGCCGTGATCGGGAGCGCGCCCAGCAGCTCGCGGTGATCCGGGATCGGCCAACGCGTGATCCGGGTGAGGATCGACCGCAGACTTTTCCGGTACTGCTTGGTGCGTTCCGGGTCGGCGTCGGCCAGGGCGAGATACGTGGCGGCGACGGACGCGAACGTGTGGCCGCCGGGCACGATCGGCACGGGCGGCGCGGCGCCCGGCGTCGTCGGCCCGGTCGCCGTGAACGTGCCGGCCTTCAGCGCCGCGATCATCTGCGCGGCGACATCCTCGGCCGCGGTGACGCTACGGATCCGGTCGTGCCCGAGCCATTCGTCGAGGCTGACCTTCCAGCGCCGGCCCTTGACCTGTTTGCGGAAGTGGAACGGGTGATCGCACTTCGCCCACTTGCCGGGCGCGCAGCCGCATTGTTTGAACAGCTCGGGAATCATGCCCCGCCGCCCTTCGGCTTGCCCTTCGGCTTGCGCGGGCGCTTCGGCGTGGCCAGGGCCGCCATCGTGTCGGCAAACGCCGCTTCGGCGAGCTGCTTCATCTGCTTGCGAAACGCGGGGTCGCGGAGGATTTCCGCCGCCAGTTCTTCGCCGAGTTTTTCGGCCGTGCGACTCATCGTCGTCGCGGTCGACAGGCGGACCTGTTCACGAATGAGCTGTTCTAGGGGCGTCATTGGCGTGCCTTTCTGGTCCGGCGCCCGGCTTTGGATTCGATGGACCGGAGGAAGCGGACGAGCGCGTCACGACTTTCGCGGGACAACGGTTCGCTGACGCGCAGCAATTCCTGATATCGGGGCGCGACCGCCGTGCGGAGATGCCGGAGGACTTCCGCCTCCGTCTTCCCAAACCCCGTCGCGATCTTATGAATGGTCTTTGGGTGGGGCTTGAGCACCTTCCCGTTCACCAGATTCTGAATCGTTCCAACGGACAAGCCGGTTTCGCGGGCCGTGGTCGTGTAATCCCAGTCCTTTTCGGCGATGAGTTCCTGCAAGCGTTCCCCCACTGGCACGTACGCGCTCGATTGCACGTCCGAAGTTTATATTATGCAACATTTTGTTCTTTTCTGTAGAACAAGCCTCAACTATTAACGTTTCGTATTGACTCATACGTGACGCGGCGTTACAAGGGTCGCTCACCTCTTCTCCTTCTGGTGACGCCATGCGCTCATTTCAAGGGCTTCGGCTGTATCGGTTGGCGGCGGGATTTGACCAGGCGGAACTCGCCAAACGGGTCGGGGTCAGTCGCCAACTCATCGCGAAACTTGAGACCAATCGCGTCGCGCCGCGGCTCGATTTGGCCCGCCGCCTGGCGCGGTTACTCGACGCGGACGTGGACACCTTGTTCCCGGCCGTCGGCGGCCGCCGACAGGAAGTCGCATGAGCGCCAGCCTGCGCGTTGCGCCCCTCCCCACCGCCGACCCGTGGCTCACATTGCAGGAAGCCGCGGCCGAACTCCGCATCGGCGCGACCACGCTCCGCAGCGCCATCAAAGGCGGCCGCCTGCGCGCCGCCCGCATCACCGGCCCGCGCAGCGCGCACCGCATCCGGCGCTCGTGGCTCGAGGCGTATCTCGAGCACGCCGCCACCGGTGGCCCGTGGCCGGCACCCTCGACGCGCGTCCGCTGAGGCCCGGCATGGACTGGCTGGCCTTGCTCGCGGCCCTCGGGCTCGCCTTTGCGCTGGGCGTGGCCGTCGGCCGCCATCAGGCCGCGACCCGGCCGCCGCGGCTCACGTTCTACGGCCGCCACCAGCTCACCGGCAGCGAGGCGCGGCAACGACTCTTCGGAGGGCACTGATGCGACGGCCGAAGATGACGCCGCCGACCCAGATCGTGCAATCGGTGTTCGACTTCGAGATGCGCGAGATCAACGCGATGGAGCGTCACATCGTCGCGGCCGAAGACGACGCCGACGCCACGCTATGGGCGCAGGCCGAAAAGGTCGTGGCGCAGCTCGAGGCGGGACTTTCACAGCGGAAGCTCGCCGCGCAATGGGTCAACGTTCGCACCGGCGAGGCCTATTCGGCCATGCACGTCAACTACGTGCGGCAGGCATTCGTAAAGTTCACTTTACAGTCGCCACGCCCGCGATTCCGCGACGCCTACAACGCGATCGCGAACGCGGCACCAGCCGCGCCGCACGTCAGCCAGAACACCGGCAACAACGAGTGGTACACGCCGCGCCAGTTCATCGCCGCCGCCCGCGAAGTGCTCGGCGCGATCGACCTCGATCCCGCATCCAGCGAGGACGCCAACGTGATCGTTGAGGCGACGACGTACTACACGCTCGACGACAACGGCCTCGAGCGCCCGTGGCGTGGCCGCGTCTGGATGAACCCGCCCTACGCGCAGCCCGAGATCAAACACTTCGCGGCGAAGTTCGCGGCCAGCGTCGATGCCGGCGACATCCCAGCCGGGATCGTGCTCGTGAATAACGCGACGGAAACCGACTGGTTCCGCACGCTGTCGGACGTGGCGACCGCGGTGTGCTTTCCGTCGGGCCGTGTTCGGTTTTGGAGTCCCGATCGCGAGTCCGCCACGCCGCTGCAAGGCCAGGCGGTGCTGTATACCGGCGACCGCGTCGCGGCGTTCCGGCAGGCCTTTAGCGAATTTGGTGTCGTGCTGGTGAAACCGGAGGTCTAGGCGATGCACGACGATTTCCGCAAGCGACCGGAATTTCTGCGCGGGCGGGCCGCGGAACAACTCATCGTCCGATGGCTGAAGCCGTTCGGCTATTTCATCATCCCGGCCTACGACTACAGCGGCCCGAATGGCGATCGCGCGCCGATTTTCCAAGGCGTCAACGAGGGGATCGTCTTGCCTGATATCGGGATGGCCAAGCTGGGCCTGATGAAGTGGGCGGAAGTGAAAGCGAAGAAGGAGCCCACGTGGTCGAAGTGCACGCAGACACTGGATCACGGGATCGGCCTGCGGAAGTGGCGCCATTACTTGCGCTGCCAAAAGGAAACCGGCGCGCATGTCTTGCTGTTTATCTGGGAGGAGTGCAAGCAGACACTTCTCGTGCAAAGCCTCGATGCCCTTGGCGAGCCGCCACCGTTTCCCGGCGACCCTGAGCTGGGGCATAGGCACGACGGCGGCGGGATGGACCGCGGTGGGATGGTGTTCTGGCCGCGCAAACGTTTCGACCCTTTCGTGATCGATGAACTACCAGGGCTGTTTGATCCCTCACGCCCGCTGCCGTTTTAGGAGGCCTCATGACTGACGCTGGACTCATGACGATTGACACGACCACCGGCGAGCTCGGCACGCCGCCGCTGACGTTCTCGCGCGAGCGCATCGAGCTCATTAAGCGCACGGTGGCCGTCGGCGTCACCGACGACGAGCTGCAGCTGTTCCTCTATCAGTGCCAGCGCACCGGCCTCGACCCGTTCACGCGCCAGATTTACTGCATCAAGCGTCGCTCGAAAGAAAAGCACGGCGACCAGTGGCGCTGGGTCGACAAGGCCACGACGCAAACGTCGATTGACGGCTTCCGCGTCATCGCCAACCGCACCGGCGAATACGACGGCCACGACGTCGCGTGGTGCGGCGATGGCGGCATCTGGACTGACGTGTGGCTCGACGCGAAACCGCCGGCCGCCGCACGGGTCATTGCCTATCGCAAGGGCTGCGCGCATCCCTTCCCGGCGATCGCGAAGTGGACCGAATACGTGCAAGCCACCAGCGACGGCGAGCCGACGGGCATGTGGCGGAAGATGCCGGCCACCATGCTCGCCAAGTGCGCCGAATCGCTGGCGCTGCGGAAGGCCTTTCCCCACGAGCTGTCCGGCGTCTACACGGTGGACGAGCTGCCGGTGCCCGACGACGAGCCCGACGCCCCACCCCTGCGGCCAGTCCCGCACGAGGCCATCGCGGCGACGGTGGCGCGCAAGGCCATGTCGGCGCCGGCGCCGGACGCCGTGCTGATTTCCGAGGCGCAACGCCGGCGCTTTATCGCGCTGGTCGAGGAAAAGGGCTGGAAGGCGGCCGACGTCACGGCGCTGCTCAAGACGCACGGGATTGCGAAGTCGTCGCAGATCCCGCGCGCGAAATACGAGATCCTCTGCGCCGCGCTCGACGCGGGCTGGCCGCCGCCGCCCGCCGCCGAGTCGTCGCCGGACTCCGTCGAGTTGTTCTAACGCGCGCGGAGCTCGACGTATGTGGGTGAAGCTCGATGACAACCTGCCGGCGCACCACAAGCTCGCCATTGCCGGCCGGCAGATTGGGCGCCAGGCGACCGGCCGCGCGCTGGCCATTTTCGTCGAGGCGTTGTGCTGGACGAACAAGCACATGACAAACGGATTTTTGCCATCCGATGTTGTGGGGGCTTTTCAGCATGACCGCGACCCGTTGCAGGTGGCGGCCGCGCTAGTGCGAGCGCGGTTCTGGGAGCCCGCCGACGGGGGCTGGAAAATTCATAATTGGGCCAAATATCAGCTCGACGAGGTGCGCCGCGCCGCCATTGCGAAGGCGCGATCGGAGGCCGGACGGAAGGGTGCGGCCAGTCGATGGCAAATTGCGAGCGAAAGTGCCCCAAAACACTCAAAAAAAAATGGCAAAACATGGCAAACCGATAGCAAAGCGATGGCAAAAAATGCCCCCGGTCCCGTTCCCTTTGCTTCTAAAGAAGCAAAGAAGATCCGCGCGCGCGAGACCGTGCGCGCCGAGTCGCCCGCAGGGCCAGCAACCGCTTCCGCCCCTTCTGGTGGAGGACAGAAAAAACACCAGCCCCGCACCACCGGCGCGACGCGCTGTCCGCATACGCCGATGTGCCCGAGCTACGACGCCTGCATCCAGCGCACCCTAGACGACGCCAATGCCCGCAGCTGACCGCCGCCCGCGGATTCCCGAGCGCACGGTGCAGGCCGATATCGTGCACCTCCTCCGGCTGATTGGCTTCGAGGTCTGGACGCTGGGCACGACGCGCCGCCGCGGCGATCATCCCGGCACCATGCAGTCGGCCGGCCTGCCGGACCTCATCGCGGGTGGGCGCGGCCGCTGCCTCATGGTGGAAGTCAAGGCGCGTGGTGGCCAGCTGCGCCCGGCACAGGTGCGGTTCCGTGCGATGTGTCAGGCGGCCGGCGTGGACCATGTCGCCGGCGGGCTCGACGAGGTGATCGCGTGGCTGCAGACGGCCGGCATTCTCGCCGCGCAACACGTCATGGCGGCCACCGTGGGCGAGCTGCCCGAGGAAGGCGAGGCGGACTGATGCAGCGCAGCTACCAGGGCGAGCAGGTCCGGCTCGTGATCGATACCCACGGCCATCTGTGGCTGGACTACGGCGAGGCCGAGCAAACGGCGGTGCCGTTCGTCTACCACGCCGGCACCCACGCGATCGTGCTGCCGCTGTCGGCGGTGCACGATCTCGGTCCGGCCGCGTATGGCCAGTTCACCCTCGACGCCGCCGAGCAGGGGATCGCGGTGCTGCCCGAGGTGCATCCCGTGGCCCGCGCTGAATGGCTGGTGGAGCAGCAGGAGCAGGAGCGACGCGAGCCATGACGCGCGACGACGACGGCCCGGACTTCGATCCGTCGGCGTTCAACGCCGGGCAGCGCGACTGGGCCGCAGACCCGCTGCTGGCGGTGCCCGTCGAATTCCCGTGCTGGAGTTGCGGCCGGTCCGTGTCCCTCGACGAGCTCGAGCAGCACGGCTACGACTGCGAGGAGTGCCACCATGCCCGACGAGACACCGCGCGCTGAGCCGACGGCCTTCGCGCCGACGTCGCTGCACGTCATCACCGCGCATGCGCCCAAACCCGTGCGCCGCATCGTGGTGCCCGACGGCCCGCCGCGCACCGTCACCTACGACGGCCACGACTTCGAGGTGATGTTCGACGGCCGCGATCCCGGCGTCGTCGTCGAGGAGCCGCGATGAGCGATCAGATCCCCGACGTCGCGGAGGTGGTGAGGCAGATTGAGCAGTTTCTGGCGCTCACAACGCGGTCATCGATTTACTCAAGGTCGGAAACACGAACGGCCGATGACTTACTCCGCTCCTGCCTCGCCGTCCTTAAAAGGTTGGAGCAGGAACGGGCCACGCTGGATGCCCTACTCGCGGGCGAGCGTTACGCGGCGGCGCTGCGGCTGGAACAGTATTGGGAAGCGATCGGCCAGCCGCGGCCGGGGCGTGACGACGCACAGGATTGGGAAGACCTCGTGGACTGCCTCGCCGTCCTCAGGGGGCAGATGGAACTTCGGGAGCGGCTGGAGACAGCGTTGCGACGCGCGAGAGTCTATGTCGAGGGTGCGCGCAGTTACGGAGCAGCCGACCTCGCAATGATTGATGCCGCCCTTGGGTTATCACGCGAATGCAATCAATGTGGGTGGAAGCCATCGCCGGATTGGATGAGCGAACGATGCGGCTCGCTGCCATTTGGGAGTTGCGACGGGACGGTGGCACCCCCAGCCAGCACACCGGAGGAGCGATGACCGTTCCACGCGAGAAGCTCGACCTGTCCTTGAGGGACGTGCAGCGGCGACGGTTCGCCCGTCCGTTGGTGCCGCATCTCCTAACCTTCCCGTGCATACATCCGAAGTGTGACGGGCTATTCACGTTCACGGGCCGGTCGTTTCAGCAGGGCATGGGGCCGCTCATCAACATCCACACCTGCGACCGCTGTGGTCAAGAGTTGGAACTGGCGGACGACTACTACCCGCGCCTCATCTACCGCGACGGAAGCGCGACCGTCAACATCAACACCGGGCGCGTGGAGTTGTGAGGGGAGGAGCGATGAGCACTGAGGACCGAGGGAGCTGCGGCTGATGGCGTATACCTATCGCGTCGAAACCGTCTGCGCCGCCACGATCCGCG
>Ga0105252_10000559_pt1 | contig 22602 bp, 12 predicted proteins | sample EasRivMeERMZT100_FD_89675 | JGI IMG/M metagenome (GOLD analysis project Ga0105252, IMG submission 89675) | Soil microbial communities from meander-bound floodplain in the East River, Colorado, USA - East River MetaG ERMZT100 | ecosystem: Environmental > Terrestrial > Soil > Floodplain | place... | reverse complement strand
ATCTAAACTTAACTGAAAGGTTAAGAGTATTAGTTTTATTACTAATACATTTGCGATGTCGACTCATCCTATCCTCCGGGGGAATAATCTTGGAAGGGTTCGGCTGTTCGCCGATTAAAAGGGTACGTGAGTTGGGTTTAATACGACGTGAGTCAGTATGGTCCCTATCTTCTGGAGGGAAAATAGTAAAAAGAGGCAGACCTTCTAGTACGAAAGGATCAATAGGCTGTGTTTCTCTAGTGTACCAATTGTTTAAAGATAATCTATAATTTTAAATTCTGTTTAAAATTTTAAATAATATATTTAATAATAATTAATTATTATTAAATATTCTACTAAGGCATAGTTGGGTAGCCACAAACATAATAGATAAATGCTGAATGTATATAAAGCAAGAATCTAACCTCTGGATACTATCAATAATTATTACTTTAATTATAATTAAAGTAATAATTATTAATTAAGAAATAGAACATTTCTAGATAGGATGCGAATGAAATTTACTGTAAAGTATTAAGTTTAGCATTACTAATTTTATTTAAGACTAGATGTTAAAGGTTAAAATAAAAACTAATTTTGTTTTTTAATTTTATAAAAATTATCTAACCTTTAAAATTTATATCTTATTGATAATAAACTTATAAAAATTTAATTATAATTATTATTAAGGGATCATTTATATTTTTGTCATTATAAATTTAAATTATATTTTATATTTTATAATGTATTTATATTATATCTAATAATTTATAATTTATAATTTTAAAGTTTAAATTAAAGAATAAAAAAAAATATACTTAAAAGTAATATAAATAATTTAAATTATTTAATATTTTATAATATTATATATTATAATTTATTTATTATAAATTATTATTTAATATAATTAATATATAATCAATATAATTATATTATATTTAATTTAAAGCCTATAATTTAATGGTAGAATAATTTCTTGATGAGGAATATGTAGAAGTTCAAATCTTCTTGGGCTTAACATATTATATCAAAGTTACAGTGTAATAAAATTTTTGTTTTAAAAATTTTTATAATTTTATAATAAAATTTAAAAATATAACTAAATAATAAAATAAAAAATTATTCAAATTAATTAATTAAATAATTTTAACTTTATTATTAAAATGCTTTTTTCTTTTTTTTTTATAAATATATTTTATATATATTATCAAAATTTTTAAGTTTTTTAATTTAACTTTAAAAAATTTTAACAGGCAAAATATAATATTATATTAAATATTAAATTAATATAAAAATAAAAAAATTTGTATATTTATAAATAAATAATTAAAAATGAGATTATTAAAAAATCATGTTTTACTAAGATTAGTAAATTCTTATGTTGTAGATTCACCTCAACCAGCTAATCTTTCATATTTATGGAATTTTGGTTCTTTATTAGCTTTATGTTTATTAATACAAATACTTACTGGAGCATTTTTAGCTATGCATTATCAAGCTCACGTTGATTTTGCCTTTAATTCAGTAGAACATATAATGAGAGATGTTAATAATGGATGGATTATAAGATATATTCATGCTAATGTTGCATCCTTTTTCTTTATTTTTGTTTATATGCATGTAGGAAGAGGATTATATTATGGTTCATATAAATCACCAAGAATATTAGTATGGTCTATTGGAGTAATCATTTTAATACTTATGATGGCTACTGCCTTTTTAGGTTATGTTCTTCCATATGGTCAAATGAGTTTATGGGGTGCTACTGTTATTACTAATTTATTATCTGCAATACCAGTATTTGGGCAAGATATTGTAGAATTAATTTGGGGAGGATTTTCTGTTTCAAATGCTACTTTAAATAGATTTTTCTCTTTACATTATTTATTACCTTTTTTATTAGCAGCTTTAGCTATAGCTCATTTAATAGCTCTACATATTCATGGTTCAAGTAATCCAAATGGAATATCATCTAATGGAGATAGATATGCTATGCATCCTTACTTTATTTTTAAAGATCTTGTAACTTTCTTTTTATTTTTTCTTGTTTTATCTATAATAGTATTCTATTATCCTAACTTATTAGGTCATAGTGATAATTATATTCCAGCTAATCCAATGAGTACACCGGTATCTATAGTTCCTGAATGGTATAAAAATAAATGCCATGCTTAAGAGTAATCTTATGATAAATTAACTTTACTATATGCTGGTAACTCCTAAAGACTTAAATACCTATATATGATTATTATTATAATTACTGTAAAACTCTCAAAAAAAAGGTAAAAATTTTAAGTATATAACAATGGACAATCAGCAGGAAACCAAATCATTATGTGTGTAATAAAAATATAATAATAAAAATTATATTAATAATTATAATAATATAATTATTAATAAAATATTTTTATTAATTGGAAGGGAATCCAGTTTTAAATTTTATGGTATAACTTTTTATATAAAAAGTTTATAAACATATATTATCTTTTTAAATATATTTTTATTTTATTTTTATTTTTTCATTTTCAAAGTATATTATAATTATACAATAATGAAAGTAGGATCCTCAGAGACTACACGTAAAGCTCCTTATAACAATATTATATTTTTATATAATAAAAATAATAAATTTAAGGATGAAGATATAGTCCACCCATTATTGAAAAATAATGAATAATGTAAAATATTAATTAATTCTGATCTCAATAAATTTTATGTGTACGCAAAATAACTCAATTAATCTTAATAAAAAAAGGATTAAAAAAACTTGATATTGATAAAATTTACTATTGAATATGGTTCAGTTTTAATTTAAAGAATAATAATATTATTATAATTATAATTATTAATATTATTATTATTATTATTAATAAATATTCACGTTCAAAAGAACCTTAACAATAAATATAAGTTTTTTTCTTAATAAAGGTAAGATTAGTTTAAGTATCTTAATTATTTTAATTATGTTTTAAATTTTATTTAATAAAAAAAGTAAATTTTATACAAAATTTAATAAATAATATGGTTCAGTTTATTTTGCTACATTATCATTACAATGTTTTAACTAATATAGAAACCTATTTTATAATTCTGAAAATTTGAAAATAGTTCTTTCAATTATACAATAATTACTTATTTATAGTGAATTGGCTTATTAAATAATAGATTTATTCATAATAATAAAGGTCTACATATAAAAGGTAAATAACTTATATTAGTAATAAAGTATGGTTTTGATAAAGGAAAAGATATCAAAAATATATTTATATATAAATGTTTGATATAATAAACTCTGATATATTTAATTAATTAATACATTAAAGTGATTTATTACCTTTCTATGCTATTTTAAGATCCATACCTAATAAATTATTAGGAGTAGTGGCTATGTTTGGATCTTTATTGATTTTATTAATATTACCTTTAACAGATTTATCTAGAATAAGAGGAAATCAATTTAGACCAGCAATGAAATTAGCTTTTTGGTTTTTTGTTGTTGATTTTATTATATTAATGTGGATTGGATCACAACATCCTGATTCTCCTTACTTAGAAATAGGTCAATTTGCAACTGCATTTTATTTTTTATGGTTTTTATTATTAGTACCTTTAATTGGATTAATAGAAAATACTTTATTCGATTTATCTTTGAATGTAAAAAATTAAGTCATTAGAATAAAATATGTTAAAATAAGACAAATTCAATCTATATTATCCCCTCATTTATTAAGTTTAAATTACTATAGAAATATGATAAATACTATATTAAATTACAAATAAATTTAGCAATATGAGAATAATTACAGTAAAAGATAATTATAACAGTAAAATTAAATAAAATTTTGTTTGTTAATAAATTAATAAATATTTATTTATTATTAATGTAATATAATTAATATTTTATTCATATTCAATTTTCTTAGTTTAATGGTAGAACTACATTCTTCTAAAGTGTTAATTTTGGTTCGAATCCAAAAGAAAATAAATATTATTTTATGTTATAAATTTATATACTATAAATTTATTTGAAATTATAAAATTAATCTTTGTTTTATAATAATAAAAAACAAAAATATTAGTAATAAAATAAAAATAATAAAAAACTAAAATATTAGTAATAAAATAAAAATAATAATTAATGATAAATATAATAATAAATTTAATAATTATAAAATAATAAATAATAACTAATTTTATTATAATTAGATATAAACATAATATAAAAGTAGAAAATTAATTCTATTATAGTTACAGTGTATTTTTGTTTATTTTATTTATTATTTAATAAATAAAATAATAATAAATTTTGTTTAAGAATTGAAGATAATTAATCTAATAAAATAATTTAATATTTATAATAATTTATAATAATAATATTAATTATAAAATTATTAAATAATCATTAAATTATAAAAAATAAAAAGGATTAATGACTAAACAAAAAGAATAAAATATAATGATTTTTATTTAAAATAAAAATAAAAATGAAAAATAAACAAAATTTTTAATTTATAATGATTATAATAATAATTTATAAATTATATAATAATAAATAAAAAAAAAAGTTAATAAAATGATATTTTGATATTATATCAAAAAACTTTATATTTATAAATAGAATAGATTTAATAATAATGTTCATTATTATAATAATTAATATATTTATTTATATAAAAATAAATTAATAAATAAAATTTATATAAACAAAACAATGACAAATAATAATTTAATTATAACTACATTAAATTTACTAATCAATTTAATAGATGTTTTATGTGTTATTTTACCTATATTACTTTCAGTAGCTTTTATGACAATTATTGAAAGAAAACAATTAGCAGCACATCAAAGAAGAGTAGGGCCTAATACTGTAGGTTATTATGGTATTTTACAACCTTTTAGTGATGCTCTTAAATTAATTCTTAAAGAAACAATTATACCTTCTCAATCAAATAAAGTTTTATTTTATTTAGCACCTGTTTCTACATTAATATTTAGTTTATTAGGTTGGGGAATAATACCTTTTGGTCAAGGTTTAGCAATATCGGATTTTTCACTAGGAATTTTATATACTTTAGCATTGTCTTCTTTAGGGATATATGGTATACTTTTTGCAGGTTGGTCAGCTAATTCAAAATATGCTTTTTTAGGTTCTCTTAGATCAACAGCAGCTATGATATCTTATGAATTAATTTTAAGTAGTGCTATTCTTATAATAATTTTGTTAACAGGATCTTTTAATTTAACTAATATTATTGAACATCAACAGTCAATTTGGTTTATTATACCTTTATTACCCGTATTTATATTTTATTTTATATCAATATTAGCTGAAACATCTAGAACTCCTTTTGATTTACAAGAAGCTGAATCTGAATTAGTAGCTGGTTTCTTTACTGAACACTCTAGTGTACCTTTTGTATTCTTTTTTTTAGGAGAATATAGTTCTATTGTTTTATTTAGTTGTATTACTGCTATTTTATTCTTAGGTGGATATAATATTCCTGAATTATTTGTAAATAATACTTTTATTAATATTCAATCAATAATATTAGGTATTAAAACTTGTATATTTTGTTTTATGTTTGTTTGGTTTAGAGCTACTTTACCTAGACTTAGATATGATCAACTTATTGAATTATGTTGGTTAAATATTTTACCTATAGCAGTTGCTTTTATTATATTAGTACCTAGTATATTAGTAGCCTTCGATATAGCACCTTATTAAATATAAATTAATATACTTATTTATTAATAATAATAATAATAATAATATTTGTTTATAAATTAAAGATGTTATATTAAATTTTAGAAAAAATATAAATTATATAATTATAATATATAAATTTAAGTTATTATTATTATAAAATTTTTTATTTAAATTAATTTAACCCCTTTAAATATTTTATATTTATAATTAATAATTAATGATATTTATCAGGCTATTATATATTATAATATAATAATTATTATATTAATATTAATAATATCTATTATATAATATATTTTTATTGATATAACAAATAAATAATATTATTTATTTTATTATAATTTAATTAACTCAGTTTTATAATAATAATAATTTTTTATTTTAACTTTCACTTTTTTCTTTTCTATTATTCTTTTTATTTTAATAATATTTAATTATAAAAATTGTTATAATTAAATTAAAATAAATCAAAATATATAATTAAAAAATAAAATTATAATCTGTAATAATAATTAAAAAAAAGTCTATTATTATCTTAAAATAGAAAATTTATTAAATGTATAATAACTAAAGATGACTAGTGTTATTAATAATTAATTAAAGAATATTAAATTTTAGTAATTTTTAATTAATTATATTATATTTATTATATCCATAATAATAATAAAAGAAAGTTAATATTTAATATTATAAATAATCGATGTTAAAGTTAAACTAATAATAAAAATAATAATAATAATAATAATAATAATATTAACTGATAATTTCAATTAAATTAATAAATCAATATAACTTAATTCTATATATAAATATATAATTTATCTTTAAAATATTAAATAAACATGATTATGTTTATATTTAGTCCTTATAAGATTCCCTCAATATCTCAATTAATAAGAATAATAATTAGATATTTAATTATTATTTTATTTATAATTACAAATTTTAAAATTATTAATTTTATTATATAGAATTAATTATAATAAATTTTGGGATGTAAATAGAGATAGTTCTAATAATCATTCTAGATCTAATTAATATAAAAACGTATATAAATAATAATGCCTCAATTAATTCCTTTTTATTTTTTAAATCAATTATCTTTTGCTTTTTTAATTTTAATAACTTTAATTTATATTTTTTCTAAATATATTTTACCTTTATTTACATTTCAACAAGTAATAAGAATGTATATAACAAAATTAAGTGATAAATCTTAACTTGTTATATTAAAATTATTAAAATAAATAAAATAAAAACAAAATTAGGATTAGAATATAGATATTAATATTAAAATATTTTATATTTAATAAAACAAGAAATTTAATCTATAAATTTAATAATAAAATATTCTAAACTACTTTAACTTTTAATTTATGAATATAAAATAATTTTTCCTTATAATAAATATGTTTTTATTTAGTATATAAAAATAATACTTTATAATATAAAATTTTAATTAAATTTAATAATATAAAATATATTCAACTATAATCCCCTTTATTAATTTTGTTTTATTAAATTCAAATAGTATATTTTTACAATGATAATAAAAGGAAATATTTATTATTCCTTTATATTACATACAAATTAATATAAATAATATTAATTATATTATCTATAAAAGAGCGTAGTATTTAACGGTTAGTATGGTGATCTCCAAAATCACTGGTAGGTGTTCGAATCACCTCGTTCTTGCTTTTAAACTTTAATAAATTAATTTGCTTTTAATATTTTTAAAATTTTAATTAATTTATATTTGTTATGATCTTTTTTTATATTATATTTATTTACTATTTTTATTTAAAAGGAGTATGTTATAAATTAATAATTTAATAAATAATTAAATATATTTATATTAAATATTTATTAAAAAAATGAAAATAAAGAGCTATTATCTTAATAGGTAAAGTACCTAATTGTCAATTAGGTTTATTTCAGTTCGAATCTGAAATGGCTCGAAAGTATATAAATTATTATTTAATAAAAAACAAAAATAATTAAAAATATAATTAATATATAATTATAAAGTTATATATTTAAATTTAAATAAAATTTTATAATATTTTAAAAATAAAAATATTTAATCAATATATAAATAATAAATTAAATACTTTAAATAATTAATATCTTATTTAAAATATAATTTAATTCTTGTAAAAAAATAATTTTATTATAAAATAAACTAAAAGATAGTTAAGATATCTAAAATTGAATTTAATATACATTATATTAAATTTGGAAGGTCCTAGGTTTTTTTTATTTTTATTGATAATTCAATGTAATTTGAGGAAAGTATATAGAGAATATTAAAAATATAACATTAAAAATAAACTAAAAATGTTTAACACTTAAGTATGTTAATTTGTTTAATTGTTATATTTTTATTAAATTATATCTCCTAAATATAACCTATAGAATTTTTATATTTATCAATTATATTATATAATTATTAATTAATAATTAATTATAATTATATAATTATACAAAATTAGTCCTATAGATTTTATATTCTAACTTATATTAAATAATATATTTTTAAATTATAAACTAAAAATTAATTATAATAATTAATTTTTATATTATAATAAATATTATATAATTTATTATTTATAAAATAATTATTTATATATTAATTATTAAAGTTTATATAATATTATTATAATAATTATTATTTGATAAATAAAGATTAAAAAAAAGAATTTAAAATATTTATATTAATAATATTATTTTAAATATTATTATTAATAATATAAATTAATAATATAAATATTCCTATTAATTTTATTATAAATTATAAGGGGTTAAATTAAATATATTAAAATTAAAATTAATGTAAATCTAAAGCATCTTTAATATAAGAGCAAACTAATATACTAAAAATATAAGCTTGGATAATTGAAACAGCTAATTCTAGTCCAATTAAAGTAACAAAAATAGAGAAAGGTATTAGAGTTAAAATAAATAATATTATACTTCCGCTAAACATTTGATATAAGAACGTAGATAAAATTTTTAATAAAGTATGTCCAGCAACAATATTAGCGAATAATCTTATACCTAAACTACCAGCTCTAGAAATATATGAAATTAATTCTATTAAAACTAAAGTAGGAACTAATACTAAAGGTGTACCAGAAGGGATAAAATAAGCAAAAAAGTGTAATTTATGTATAGTTAATCCCATTAAAGTTACAGCAATAAAAATAGTTAAACTTAATCCAATAGAAACTATAATAGAAGAAGTTAAAGTATAAGAATAAGGAATATTTCCTGTTAAATTAGCAATTAAAATGAAAAAGAAAATTGAATAAATGAAAGGTAAATAAACTTCTTTACCTATTTGTTCTTTAACCATAGCATTAATACTTGAAAAGATACTTTCTAGTAAAATAGACCATCTTGATGATAATAATTTATTATCATTATTACCTAAATAATGTAAACTTAATACTATAAATAATACTAATAATGAATATAAAGCTAAATTAGTTAAAGTTAAATTTATATAACCAAAAATAGGCGCATTTATACCTAATAAGCTAGTCACTTCAAATTGTTCTAATGGAGAATTTATTAAAAATTGAGAATTAATATTTGAATTATGCATAATTATTATTATAATAAAATTTGATTTCCTTAATTAGTACTTAATATAATATTTAATAATAAATATATTAGTCACGTTAAATACTTTTACATTTAAAGTAATTATTATCTTTTAATATAAATTTAATATAATTTAACTTTTTTTTTTATAGTTATTATTAGTTTACTGATTTATTAAGTGTTTTATAATTTTTCATTAATCAATCTTATTATATTTAAAAGACCTTTTTTTTATTAATATATTAATATTTTATTATATTATTATTTAATATAAATTTATTTATTTATCTTTATAACTACTATATTATAATTAAAATATAATTAATATAATTATTAATTATAAAATTAAAATAATTATTTTATCTAATATAAAAGTATTAGTTTATTAATAAAAATTAATATATTATTTTTATTAGCCAATAGTAATATTTATTATAATAATAATGTTTAATTATTAATTAAAACGTAATATTAAATATAATAATATAATATAAAGTAATATAAAATTTCTTTATTTTTATTATTATTTTTAGTTATTAAAATAATTAAGACAATTATAAAAATAATAATATATAATAATAAAATTATAATTTAAGAAAGCAGAACTCGAGTGGTTGAGTGTCTCCCTTTTAAGGAGAAAGTCTTGGTTCAAGTCCAAGTGTTTTCATATTATTAATAATCATATTAAAATAAGTATTTTAAATTAATTATTTGTTATAAATTAATAATGTCTATTAAATTATTTATTTATTTAATTTATAAATAAAAATTTTAATTTATTTATAAATCGTTAAATAGTAAAGAAAACAATACTATTAAAAATATAACTATATAAATAGATTTTATATAATTAATTAAAGTTAATTTTTTGTTATTTATACATATAAATATTCATAATATAAATAAAGGCTTCATCTTCGTTTATCTTTATTAAATTACTGTAATAATAATAAAATAATTTATAATTTTATTATTAAAAGGAAATATAATAAATTATTATAGATATTTAATTTTATATTATAATTTTTATTATTTTATTTAATGCTAAATATGTTTGTAATAAATTTAAATTTTAATATTAAATAAAAAAAGGATAAATAAATAAAGGGCAGGTGATCTGATTGGTAATAGTGATTCTCTGTAAAAGAATTGGTTAATAACCGTAAAAGGTTCGATTCCTTTACTGCTCAAAATAAAAAATTTTATTAAAGTAAATACAAACTATTAAAAATTAAGACTGTAGCATAATAGGTTAATGCAATTCGCTCATAATGGATGTTATAAGGGTTCGATTCCCTTCGGTCTTATAAAAATAATAATAATTTAAATATAAAAAAAAAATATGTTTTAATGAAAATAAAAGAGTATAATATTTTATATTCTATTATAAAGATAAAGAATAAAGGGTACTTGGTCGAGTCTGGTTTATGGCGCTCGTCTTGAAAACGAGTACTTTAATAAAGTCGTGAGTTCAAATCTCACAGTGCCCGTTTAAATTAATAAAAATAATTAAAATTAATTTAAACAGTAAATAGAACAAATTTTTAATAAAAAACATAATAATAAATTATTATAGATTATTAAATTATAAGTATAAAGGATGAGTAAAATGATTTTTATTAGTATATTAGTATTAATAGTGGCAATTGCCCTACCCTCATTTAACAAAAAAGTATCTCCAATTTTATTTACTAGAATATCTACTATTATATTTCTTTATGCCGGAGCATTAAGTTTTAATGCTTTATATATTCAGTCAATTGGATCTGGTATAGGGATATATAGTGGATTATTTCATGTAACTATAATATCACAATTATTAGAAGTTTTTTTATTATTAATAGGATCTTTAATTTTAATATCTTGGCCTATTATAAATAATAATAATAAATCAAATTCTTTAATAGAAAATATAAATACAAATAAAGTATCTTTAACATATCAATTATCTCAAAACAGAATTAAAATTAATTATGCTACTGAATATTCTTTAGTAGTATTATTTAGTACATTAGGAGCTTCTTTATTAATATCTTCATGTGATTTAATTTCAATGTATTTAAGTATTGAATTACAATCTTTTGGTGTATATATATTAGCTACTTTATATAGAGATTCAGAATCAGCTACTTCTGCTGGTTTAAAATATTTTTTATTAGGAGGTCTATCTTCTTGTATAATTTTATTAGGAGCAAGTTTAATTTATACTTATACAGGTTTAACTAATTTTGAATCTATTTATAGTTTAATTTATGTTTCTTATAATAATAATATTATCCAAGGTTTAAGTCTAGGTTTCATATTAATTATAATAGGATTTTTATTTAAAATAGCAGCAGCACCTTTACATAATTGGGCTCCTGATGTATATGATGATAGTCCTACTATAGTAACAATATGGTTAACTATTATGCCTAAAATTTCAATATTAATATTATTATTAGAATTACAAACCCAAATAGGATTATTAGGAGATATTTACTCCAATGATTTTCAATCAAATCTTACTGAATTATATAATCAGTCAATATCAAATATTAATATTTATGAAGGAATAACAATAATAATAGGAGATAATACAATTTATGTGTTAAAAATATTATTATTAATAAGTTCATTATTATCTTTAATAATAGGAACAATAGTAGGTTTAGCTCAAACTAGAATAAAAAGATTATTAGCCTATAGTACTATATCACATATAGGTTTTATTTTATTAGCTTTAGTTATAAATACAGAACAATCAATAGATTCATTAATTTTTTATATAATCCAATATTCAATAACTAATTTAAATACATTTTTAATAATAATAGCTTTAGGTTATATAATACAACAATCTATTATTAAAAATATACCTTATAATATAAACTCTCATTTAATAAATAATTATTATAAAAATAAAGAATTAAAAAATAGAAAAACAATAAATGATATAAGATATATCTCAGAACTTAAAGGTCAATTTTTTTCAAATCCTTTACTTAGTTTAAGTTTAAGTGTTTGTTTATTTTCTATGGCTGGTATACCTCCTTTAATTGGTTTTTTTGCTAAACAATTTGTATTATATTCAGCAATACAAAAAGGATATTACTTTATTAGTATAGTGGCAATATTAGTAAGTGTAATAAGTGCTTCTTATTATTTAAAAATAGTAAAAGTTCTTCATACTAATCCAGAAGAAGAAGAAGACAAAGAAGAAAATATATCATTGGATGAATATTCAAATAATTTATTAATAGAAGATAATAAATTAAATAATCATGTTTTAAATAATAATTATGAATCATCCAATCCATTATTAAATCATTTACATAGTTTTTCAATTTCTAGTCTAACATTAACAATAATATTGTTTGTTCTTAAACCTTCTATAATCTTAAATAGTACACAATTACTTTCTTTATCTTTATATAATTTTTAATGAATACTTTAATCGTTTTTTTTATTTTTGTACCTATTTTAGCTTTTATTTTGCTATCTTTAAATATTTTATTAGCTACAAAAAAACCTTATGAATCTAAATTATCAGCTTATGAATGTGGATTTAGTCCTATTTATGGTCAAACTAGATCTACTTTTCAAATTCATTTTTATATTGTAGCTATGTTATTTTTAGTATTTGATCTTGAAATTTTACTTTTATTCCCTATAGCTGTAACTCTTTATCAAGTAAGTATTTTTGGTTTCTCTATTGCATTAATTTTCTTTATTGTATTAACAATTGGATTTGTATTAGAAATAGGTTCAGGAGTAATTAAAATAACTCCCTATAATCAATCAAATTAATACTTAAAAATAAAAATATTAACCCCTTCTATAATTGATTAAATATTACTAATAATTATTATTATAATAATTATTAATAACCACAAATTTTATGTAATAATATAAATTTTTATAATTCTTTAAAAGAATATATATTATATAACTAATAATTATTATTTTGTCTTTATAATTACGTTAAATTATAAATATAAAAATAAAACATAAAAACATAAAATAATCATTAATTATTTATTTATTCATTAATATTAATATTAGTTTAATTATAATATTAATATGTTTATTTTTATTTATTATTATAATATAATTATTAATATTGTAAAAATAAATTTTTAATTAAATAACTATTTATTAAATAAATAAAATAATATTAGTTCTTATTTTATAATATCTTTATTATTTATAATTAAAATTATTATTTATAAAAAAATAAACTAATTTAGCTATTACTCATTTAATTTATTTAATAAAAAAATATTATTTAAAAAAGATAGTAAAAGTATTATTTTAAGATCAAAAAAAAAGTTAAATTGGTTATTTATATTTAAAAAAGGTTCGATTCCTTTACTTTTTTGATTTTATTTATAATTAAATTATAAATAGGAGAATTGATTAAGACTAATCTTAATATTATTTTCATGATATTTATAAAAAATATTTTTTATAATTATCATCATTTAATACTTATGATAATATTATTATAATATTATTACTTATTAATTAGTATTTATAAAGAAAATATTTATTAAGAAATAAAGAAAAATTAAATAGATATACAATAACAAAATAAAAATGAAAAATATAAATATGTATCAAGCTTCCATTTCTAAAATTTTCTTAAATTGTAAGAATACATTAGCATTAAAACTTTCGCTATTCTTTAGATTAAATTTAATGTCTTTAAATTTAAATTATCAATATAAATATAATATTTATTTCTTATTATTATTAGTAATTAGTGTAATATCTTCCATTATCATAAGATCAAATATTATTAACGTGGAATTATTATATAATAAGTATAGTTTAATAGTACAAATATTATTTATTTTAAGTATTATATATTCACTAAAATTAATATTTGATATTATAAAAAGAATTATACAAGCATATAAAATTATACCTGAATTTATTAGTTTATATAAAGATAATATGTTAAATATTAAATCTTTAATTTCATTATATTATATTCAAAATATCTTCTTCAATTTGCTATCATGTTGGATATTGTTTAATATACTTAGTAAATTAAATACATTTATAGATGGTATATATTTAGTTATTACAGGTTTAGGTATAATTAGTTCTATAATATTTATATATTATTATCCATTAAAAGGTTTTAATTTTAAGAATAATAATAAAAATTATCCTATTTGGGTATATTTAATATTATTAATAATAATATTATTCTATATGTTAATATTACCTTTACTAATATTAAATATAATTAATTCAGATAAATTTATTTATTTTAAAAATGAGTTTATTAATAATAGTATAAAAAGTGTAGAACCTAATTTAATGGAAAGTAATAGTAATACTACTAGAGATAGTAGTAGTATTATAACAGATAATAATAGATTAGAAGATAATATTGTACAAATACCTAAAACAAATAATATAACTAATAATATAACTACAGATACAATAAATCTTCAACCGTCTACATCTATATCTAATACCACTTCTAATATAAACCTTAGCTCTAGCTCTAGCTCTAGTTCTAGTTCTTCTCCTTCTAATTTTAATTCTCCTTCTAATTCTCCTTCTAATTCTAATTCTAATAATAAATTCTTAACTTATTTAAGTAAAGTATTAAACTATAAAATAGCAATAAGAAAAAATACAATTCATACTAATCATTATTACTTAAATTTATTGTCAGATAATAATATAGAAACAAAATATTTTAAACATACTAATAAAGGTACACTTAATTATCCGTTAGAAATCAATAAAGAAGTATTATTATCAAATAGTAGAATTGAAAATGGTAATATAATACTAGAAAATAATAATAAACTTAAAATTAATAATTTAAACAAAAAATTAACTTTAATTGAAGATGATTTCATTAATTATAATAGATATTTAATTAATGATGATATTGTAAATAAGGATAATTATAATGCTATTAAAAGTTTATTAAATAAAAATTCTTTTTGGAGTAATTATGATTTTATTAAAGATTTTTATGATAGAAATTTAATAGATAAAACATATTTTAAGAAATTTATTATTACTTTAATAAATGAAAGTGTTTATCAATCCAATGAAAATAAAGATTTAATTGATTATATTAAAAAAATAGATTATAATGATATTATTATTGATTTTGAAGATAAAATTAGTAATAGATTCATATATTTAAATGGTACTTATTCTTATAGAGTATTAAAGAATAATAACTTTTCTTCTTCTTCTTCTTTTTATTTTGACTTTACAGCATATTCTCCGGAAGGTGTATTACATGCTATTGCAAAAGAAATAACCCTTTTAAAAGAGAATAATAACCCTACAAGTATTGAAACAAGTGATATTTTAGTAAATATATATAATAAATATAAATCATGGGATAATTATCCAGGAGTAATAGGTACGGATCTAAATCTTAATAAATTAACTCCAATAATAAGACAAAAACATTTTTTTTCAAGTTTTGAAAATGAAAATAGTATATATAAATTTAATTTTAAGAATCAAACTAATAATACATTTTTTTATTTAGAAAAATTAAAAGGTTTCATTTTTAAATTTGATAAAGAACCTATTTGGATTGATTGTAATAATAAAGTTGGTATAAGTCATTATATCAAAGATTTAGATAAAGATTTAACATCTAAAGTAATTGTTTTTATTAGTAAAACCTCTTTATATAATAATGAAAATTTAAATTTTAGTAATAAAAATAATTATGAAATCATTAAAGATATTACATCTTATGTTAAAAATAATCCTAATAATGTAATAAGTTTAAATAATGAGTATACACTTAAATTAAATGAATTAAAAAAATTAGTTAAACAAATTATAGTAATGGAAAGAGCCTTAAAATTAGATATACCTAATTTAAATTCTAAATTAATTCAAAATCAAAATAATATTAAATTAATACCAGATATAGAATATTTAAAAAATAAATCTAAATAGAAATCTATAACTGATAATTTATCTATTATTTTTGAATTTGAAGTAAAAAAATATTAATGTATTTTTCATAATAAATTTAACCCCTTCCCCTCCTCACGTTTCTTCATATTCAATGAATAATTGCTACTACTGAATTAAAGTTATAAATTTAATTACTCTCAATATCTCAATTATTTTATATAAAGGTTTATATCTTTATATAAATAGCCTAATTAAGCAGAGATAATTATTTATTAGAAAAATAATAAATAAAAATGAAAACAACTTTAAAAAATATTTTAACTAAAAGCGGTAAATTTGTTGGAACCTTAGCTAGTTTTATAACAATAGAAAATTTAATTAGAGATTTAAGAGATCAAAATGTAAAAGTTAAATATGAATCTGTTTTAAATAGAAACAAAGAATTAGAAAATAAAGTAATAAATTTATTAGAAGATAAAGTAATAAATGAAGAAAATAAAGGTAAAATTTTAGAATTAGTTAATATAAGATCTAATAGTTTATAAATTGTTAGAGTTAGAGAAGATGTTAATAATAATAAACTTCAAGAATTAAACTCTAATTTAGCTAATACTAAATTAAAGGATGAAATAAAAGAAGTTTTTAACTAACCAAATAAATCAAAATTTAGAAAAATTATCTACAAATATTAATAAAGATAATATTAATTTATCTGAGTTAATTTAATTTATTAATAATTTAAATTCAGGATCAGGATCTAGTTCTACTTCGTCTTCATTTATTAATAATTTTAACTTATCAGATTTAGTTAATAATTTTCAAATTATAATAGATTCTTATCAAAAGTATTTATCAACTTTTACTTTAGAACAGAAATTAGCCTTAACTCATATTTTAATTTCAACAACTATTTTTTTTTCTTTTTATGTTCATTAATAGGAATTTACTATAGTGATTATTTAATTAAAAAATTAACGCGTACGACATTAGTAAATAAATATTCAATATTAAAACGAATTCTTATTATAAAAAAAAGAATTCTTTTTTTTTTTCTTAAATAGTCTATTCATAATTTTTGGATTAATAATTATAATTTATATTAATTACTTATATTTAACATTACCTTAATAATTTAAGTAAATAAAAATTTTAACCCCTCTTCTTATTAAAATATTAAGTTTAAAAGTAAGTTAAATAATGAATAACCCTTTTAAAGGGGTTATAGTTAAATAGGAAATAACATATATCTTAGCGAAAGGGTATATTATCAGTTTTAATCTGATTAATATAAAAATAAATTAATTAAATAATCATATAAAAAATAAACAAACAAATAATAAAATAATATAATATAAAAATATAAACAAAGGGGTAATAATTGAAATAGTAACAATTATAAATAATATAAACTAATAAATATAATAATATTTAGGTTTATATTGTACATTAACATATTCCTAATATACCACTATCACAATAATACTATAAACTAGTACCAAAATATGTATAGAAGGATACCTACAGTTATAATATAATATAATTATAACTAGCCTTAAGTAGAGCAGAAAAAAAAAACACAACAAAAACAAGAATAACATAAATATATAATATTTAATATTATTATAATAATTATGATTATTAAAGATTATTAATTTTAATGTAATATTTATCATAAAAGGAATATTACTAATATGAATTGATTAATTATTATAATAAGACCTTGGTAGCTTATTGGTAAAAGCACTATTCTGAAGATATAGAGATGTAAGTTCAATTCTTTCCCGAGGTATATAAGATTATAATTACATTAATACTTGAAAAAGAAAAATATATCTTTTTTAATACTTTATGATTACGGAGTATTAATTAAAAAATAATAATACTAAAAAAATATATACTATATATAATATATATATACAAAAGTAAAAAGCCGAAATAGTTTAATAGGTAAAACGAATTCCTTGTAAGATTTAAATATTGGTTCAATTCCAGTTTTCGGCATTATATATTTTTATATAGAAATATTTGTTGAGTTGTAGTTTAATTGGAAAAACACCATTTTTTGGTAATGCTTAATATCAGTTCGAATCTGATCAACTCAGTTTTAAATTTTTCAAAACATATATAGATGCGACATGTAACGGTTTACAACATTTAGCTGCTATGAGTTATGATATTAATTTAGCTAAATATGTTAATTTATTAAAATCTAATAATGAAACTATACCAGAAGATATTTATAAAGAAATGGCTAATAAAGTTATTATTAATATTAAAAATATTATTGATAATGATCTTAATGGTAAAGATTATATTAAATTAACTCAATTGAATATCAATAGATCTTTTATTAAAAGAGGTATAATGACTATAAGTTATGGTTCTACTGTTAGAGGTATTTATGATCAATTAATAGAAGGTGGATCAAAACAATTTAATTATATAGGTATTAAAAATAATAAAAAAATGTATTCCGTTATTGATAGTTCTATTTGTGAATCTAATATATTATTTAATAGATTAGAAATTATTAAATTAGCTACAATAATTCATAATGTTTTATTTAATAGTTACCCAGTATTAAAAAATATTGTACAATATTTTATAGAAATGAATTATTTAGTTTATAAATTAAATCTACCTATGATATGGAAGACACCTTCTGGTTTAATAATAGAACAAAACTATGTTCAAAGTAAAAATAAAGAATTAAAATTTTCTGTATTAGGTAAAGTTAAATCTATTACTATTAAAAAGAAAACTAATAAAACTAATATTAGAAAACAAAATTTAGGTATAATGTCTAATATAGTACATTCTATGGATGCTAGTAATATTATATATTTATTAAATAATATTAGATATTTAAAATATAATATACCTATATTAACTATACATGATTGTTTTGCTAGTAATGCTAATAATATAGAATTATTAAGTTATTATGTAAAATTAGCTTTTTTAATGATTTATAAAGATAATAATTTTATTGATAATTATCATGAATTTATGATAAATTATTTAATTAATAATAACTTTATATTCAATGAAGATCAAACAGGTGTATTATTAAAACCTAATAAAATTATTTATTTACCTTTAAAACCTATTTTAAATAATACTTTAGATTTAGAAAATAATATATTATCATCTAAATATTTTTTACATTAGTATACTCTATCTCCTTCCTTAGGACCCTTCGGACTGGTCTCCCTTAAAAATAATATTATTTTTAATATTATCAATAATTTTAATTCATATAATTAAACCCCTTTAATATAATTATATTAAAGGGGTTTAATTTTAATTTTAATTTTAGTTTAATTTTAATCTTTAAACTATATTAATCATTCACTATTAAAGTGAACTAGAACTATTTTTATTCAAATTTTTATTTCTATATTACATTATGTTTTAGGAATGATACTAGTATTAATAGTAATATTCACTTGTTCTATTACACCATTATCAATGTTTAATGGTCTAGTATTTAATAATTGACCTGTTATATTAGAATATATAGGGTATCTTTTTCTTAATATAGGATTTAATTCTATGGTAGTATTAGTTAAGGATACGTTAAGATCTTTTATTGAAGATATAAAAGTAGGTCTAGTTTTTTTAATAGATAAACCATAACTCATATCAATAAAATCCTGTTTTCTTAATATATACCCTCCTAATGTTCTAGCTTTGATCACTATTTTATTATAATTTTCTAAATAATATAATTTAGGAGAGATAAAATAAGTTTCTGATGCAATCATTTCTAATTTAAATTTACCTAATTTATCCCCTACTAATTCTTCGGGTAATGGTGTATCAGTAAATAATGAATCTGTATCTGTATTATAACAATTATATTTTTGAATAAATTGATTCATGTACATTCTAGCATATGCAGTAATAGCTATAGCAATAGGTAAAGATGTTTCAATCTCATTCTGATTTATATCCAATTTATTAATTAATTCTTCATACTTATCTAAACCATTTAAGTCATAAAATAAATCATTTAATTTAGAATTATATTTAATATATTCTAAATTATTATTTAAAGATATATTATCTACTACATCATGATATAAATGAATTTGATCTGATTCTTCTTTATTTACTAATTTTACAATATTATTAATAGGTTTCATACCAAATCTACCAAATAAAGAGTTCATTATTAATTTAAATACTGCAGCTTTACTATGTTCTCCTATAGATTTAGCATATTGTTTTAATTCAAAATATTTATTAACTAAATCAGTAAAGATATTAGAACCTCTTTCAAATTTATATCCATAAAGTATTTCTACTTTATATCCATATAAGTTTACAGCTTCTTTCTATTCTTCACTAAAATATGTACCTTTCCAATTTCCTAAAGGAAAATATATTATACCATCATCACCTCTGAAAGGTAATACAGGTTTATCCATATATTCAGGAGTAATAATATTACAATGTACTATACCAAAATAATTATTTAAATCTTTATCGAATGATAATACAGGATTACCAACAGAAAAATCATTATTACTCATTACAAAAGGATACAATAAATTAACATCATAACAATATATAGGATTACCAAAAGTAGCAAATGGTTTATAAACATCTACATGTCCACCAAAGAAAGCTTCTCTCATTCTATCATGATGCAAACCTTTAATTATAGGTAAATAAGTTAAATTATTATCTAAATAATTAGTTTTAAACAACTTAAATGTTAATGAACTAATAGATAATGATTTAGTAATATTAATGTGTTCTAAATGAAAGATATTTTTACTAAATTGAGCTATTACTTGATATAAACATAATAAATCAGATTCTAAATATTTCAATGTTTCATTCTTAACAGACCAATTATTATTTAAATAATCTTTTTTCATTTCTAAGTATAAATCATACGTTATAGGTTTATTTACATTATTATAATAATATTGATAATCTGGTATTTCTCCACTATAATTTATATTACTATAATTAACAAATGAATAAGGAAAATATCCTTTAAGAATATCTACATTATAATCGTGACCTAATTTTCTTAAACTACTTGAAAGTAATAAATAACTATCTTTAATAATGATTTGATGAAATTTATTATTGATAATAAGAGTTAAAGTTAAAGAATATAATTTTTTATCTTTATAAAATGGATCCATTTTAATTAAATCTAGATCTTTTAACATTTTTAAAATAAAATAATAATCATAATTACTAAAATTATGTACATAAATGGTATAATTATTATACTTAATTATCATATCATAAATACAATTATATAACATATCATTACTATTTTTATAGTCACTTAAATAATATAATTTAGTATCTTTACCATTTGTAAATCCACAAGCATATGATATAAATTGATTATTGTTATTTAAATAACATTCTATATTAAATGTTACTATTTTAGTATCATGAATTAATTCCATTTTATTTTTAGTGATAAATTTACATTTAAGTAATGATTCTTTATTTAATAAATAACCGCTATTAGAATATATTAATTTAGTATTACCTATCATTCTAGTATAAAAATCTAATTTAGTGTTTATTATATCTTTATAATATAACACTTTATTTTTATTTTTAAATACATAACATTCTCTATTTATTATAAAATATGAAGCATTATCGATTACTTTATTATCTATAACTAATATTTGTATTTTACTAGTATATTGATATAGAGAACCTATTTTATTTATATATTTATAATAACTAGTTATTAATATACCATAATCACTTAAATGTATTGAATTAGGATATAATTCATTAGTAACATGAATTTGTTCTATACCTAAAGGACTGTATTTTTTTTTAATGGTACATTACTTCTTACAATTAATTCTTTATTTCTAATTTTATCTGAAATTAATTTACTTAATGACATTATTCTATATCTTAATATTAATGATCCTTCATTAACTATACTTCCATATTTTAAATAATTTAGTTCATGTACAGATAATAACCAAGCATCTAATTGATTAATATCAGTTTTATTAGTAATCAATCTTTGTGTATCTAAGGAAATAACTCTACTACCCCATTCTGAATCAGGTAATGTAATTAATATTGGTATAATAGCATAAGTATAACCATCTTGAAGAGATGTAATAAATTCATTTAATAAATCTAACTTTACATTACTTAAAAAACCTAAACCTAAACTCTTATAAGCAAAAGGTCCATATTTCCATTCTATATATGGTAATCTTAGATCATTATGATCTATTATATCATAAGGTGAATAACCAAAAGATTTAATTATATTATAATTTAAATCTTCAATATTATTTAAAATATATTTTTTATTCATATTATTTTGCTTACTATATAGTATAACAAGAACAAATTTTAAAAAGGAAAGGTTTAATTTAAAGATAATCCCT
>Ga0105252_10000558_pt1 | contig 22617 bp, 12 predicted proteins | sample EasRivMeERMZT100_FD_89675 | JGI IMG/M metagenome (GOLD analysis project Ga0105252, IMG submission 89675) | Soil microbial communities from meander-bound floodplain in the East River, Colorado, USA - East River MetaG ERMZT100 | ecosystem: Environmental > Terrestrial > Soil > Floodplain | place... | reverse complement strand
TGATCGGGCACGACCTGTCCGGTGGAAACGTCGATGAGATCGGCGTTCTCCTGCTTGAACGCGCGGGCGAGCGCGAGCAAGTCCTCCTCGGACAAGCCGCCCGGCGCCCAGTCGGTGGCTGAAATGCGGATCGACATGGGCTTTTCCGCCGGCCAGACGTCGCGCACGGCGTGGAATACCTCCAGGGGATAGCGCAGCCGGTTTGCGATCGGTCCCCCGTACTCGTCCTTGCGCAGATTCGTCAGCGGGGAGATGAAGGACGAAAGCAGGTAGCCGTGCGCCATGTGCAACTCGAGCATGTCGAACCCGGCTTCCTCGGCGTATCGGGCGGAGCGCACGAAATCGTCCCTGATCCTGCGCATGTCCGCCCGCGTCATTTCCCGCGGCATCTGCGATTCCGCGTGGTACGGCACGGGCGAAGGCGCGATCAGCTCCCAGTTTCCGGACGCGAGCGGATAATCCATCCGCTCCCAGCCGAGCTGGGTCGAGCCTTTGCGCCCGGAGTGGCCGAGCTGCATGCACAGCTTCGCCTTTGACTGCGCGTGGCAAAAATCCACGATGCGCTTCCAGGCGTCGCGTTGCTCTTCGTTCCAAAGGCCCGTGCATCCGGGAGAGATCCGCGCCTCGGGCGAGGGACAGGTCATCTCGACAAAGACGAGCCCCGCGCCGCCGATCGCGCGGCTCGCGAGGTGCACCAGGTGCCAGTCGCTGGGCACGCCGTCGACCGCCATGTACTGGTCCATGGGCGAGACGACCACGCGGTTTTCCAGGCGCATGCCGCGCAAGGCGAACGGCATGAACATCGGCGGAGGCGGATTGCTGACGTCGACGTCGAAGCCGCGCGCCCTCACCCGGCTCGCGAACCAGCGCGTGACGTCCTCGAGAAACCTCGCGTCGCGCAGACGCACGTTCTCGTAGGTGATCTGCTTGGAGCGCGTCATCACGCCGAAGGCGAACTGCAGCGGATCCATGCCCCAGTAGCGGCGCATGTTCTCGAACCAGGCGAGCGACACGTCCGCGGCATGCTGCGTCTTCTCGACGTCCTCCCGCCGCTGCGCGTCGTAGCGCGCCAGCGCCGCCTTCACGCCGCTTTCATCGCGCAGCGCGTCGAACAACGCGATCGCGTCCTCCATCGCGAGCTTGGTGCCCGAGCCGATGGAGAAATGGGCCGTGGCCTTGGCGTCACCGACGAGCACGACCTTGTCCATCACCCAGGTGGCGTTGCGGATGCTCGGAAAATTGCGCCACAGCGAGCGGTTGGCGATGAGCTTGTGGCCGTCTAGCTCCTCGGCGAACAGGCGCTCGACGGCGCGCAGCGTCTGCGCCTCGTCCATCTTGTCGAAGCCGGAGCGCTCCCAGGTGTCGGCGTTGGTCTCGATGATCCAGGTGCTCGCGTCCTTCTCGTACTGGTAGCAGTGCGCGAGCAGGATGCCGTGCCTGGTCTGCTTGAAAAAATACTTGAAGGCATCGAGCGGCTTGGTCGAGCCGAGCCACACGAACTTGTTCGGGCGCAAGTCGACCGTCGTTCGGAAATGCTCGCGGTACGTCTCCCGTGTCTTTGAATTGATGCCATCCGCGGCGACGATGAGATCGCTGTCCCGAAAATCCTCCACGCCCGCCTCGGTCCGGAAGCGCATCTTCACGCCGAGTTCGCGGCAGCGATCCTGCAGGAGCTTCAGCAGCGTGACGCGCGAGCAGCCGCAGAAGCCGTTGCCGCCGCAGCGGATGGCGTGGCCCTTGTAGACGACGTCGACGTCGCCCCAGTAGGCGAAGCTGCGGCGGATGGACTCGTACGACGGGCGGTCGTATTCGCGGAACGCACCCAGGGTCTCGTCGGAGAACACCACGCCGAAGCCAAAGGTGTCGTCGGCCCGGTTGCGCTCGCACACGGCGATGTCCCAGTCCGGCCATTGTTTCTTCGCGAGGAGCGCGAAGTACAGGCCGCCTGGCCCCGCGCCGATGACGCTGACTTTCATGGTCGCGCCATCATTCCGGAATCACCGCCGTCGCCTCGATTTCCAGGCGGGCGAGGCTTTCAACGAGCGCACTCACCTGCACCACGCTCATCGCCGGGTAGTGCCGGCCCATCAGCTCGCGGTACGCGGTCCCGACCGCCTCGAGCGAAGCGAGGTACTCGTTGCGGTCGATCACGTACCAGGTGAGACGGACGATGTGTTCCGGGCGTCCGCGCGCCTGCGCGAGCACCTCGAGCACGTTGCGCAGGGCCTGCCGGAACTGGCCGGCGAAGTCCTTCGATTCCCACGCGCCGGAGCCGGTCCACCCCACCTGCCCGGCAATGTATACAGTGGTGCCGCCCTTGACCGCGATACCGTTGGAAAAGCCGCGCGGCCTGGCCCACGAAGGCGGCTGGAGAATCCGCATCATGCTTTCCCCCCGACCATCCCTCAGCCTCCGCCCCGCTCCCTCGCCGGTCCGGAAGGGAACTTCGAAGACGCGTAGCGGACCACGAGCGTGGCCAGGGCGAGCAGGAGAATCGCTCCCGTTATGTAGACGACGCCCATATCCGGCCGATGGTGCGCTTGCACGTCCGAGATCAGCATCCGCGTCAGCGCGGTCATCGCCACGTAGATCAGAAACCGCACCGGCATGTGATTGGTCTTGAAATAGATCCCGACCATGGCGCCCAGCTCGAGGTAGATGAACAGGAGCAGGATATCGTCGATCGACGCGTGGCCCTTCGCCATCATTGCCAGGAACGCGACGACCGCGGACCAGACCGTAGCCGCTCCGATCGCGAACAGGGCCAGGTAATGGAACGCGTCGACCAGGAGATTCCCAAGCACGTCCGCCAGGGCGTTGACACTCTGGCGAAAGCTGTCGGCCCATTGGAGTTTCATTCTTCTCTCTCCCAAAAAATGCCCGCCGGGCCGGATCGGACGGAATCCGTCACGCGCGCCGCTGGGCGGGCTCGCCGCCGGAATCGACGATTACCTGGAGCAGCCGCACGAATTCGTCCCCCGGCAGAGGTCCGCTGAAAAGATATCCCTGCATTTCGTCGCATCCCAGCTCGCGCAGGAAACCCAGTTGCTCCTCGGTCTCGACCCCTTCGGCGATCACCTTGAGCCTCAAGCTGTGCGCCATGGCAATGATCGCCCGGGTGATCGCGGCGTCGTCGGCGTTTCCGGGAAGGTCCTGGATGAAGGCGCGGTCGATTTTCACGCTGTCCAGCGGAAACCGTTTCAGGTAGTTCAGCGACGAATAGCCGGTGCCGAAATCATCGATCGAAAGGCGTATCCCCATCGCCTTCAGGCCTCCCAGGAGCTTCACAGCGTGCTCCGGATCGCGCATCACCATGCTCTCTGTGATCTCGAATTCCAGGTAAGCCGGGTCGAGCCTGGTGTCGCGCAGCGTACGCGCCACGTCCTCGAGCAGGCTTTCATGCGCGAATTGGCGTGCCGACAGGTTCACCGCGACGGTCAGGCGCGGCAGCCCCTGGTCCAGCCAGGCCTCGCTGTGCAGGCAGGCGGTCTTCAACACCCACTCGCCGATCGGAACGATCAGCCCGGATTCCTCGGCAAGCGGTATGAACTGCGCCGGCGGAATCAGCGCCCGCGCGGGACGCTGCCAGCGCAGGAGCGCTTCCGCTCCGGTGACGCGCCCGCTGCGGATGTCGACCTTGGGCTGGAAATGGAGGCGGAATTCGTCGCGCTCCAGGGCATGGCGCAGGTCCGATTCGAGAGCGAGGCGCTCCAGCGTGTGGACGTTCATCTGCACCGAATAGAACTGATAGTTGTTCCTGCCCTGCTCCTTGGCGCGGTACATCGAGATGTCCGCGTTCTTCATCAGGCCCTGCATGTCCTCGCTGTCGCCGGGGTAGGTGCTGATGCCGATGCTCGCGGTGAACTGGTATTCCCCCGCGTCGAGCGGAAACGGCCGCGCGACCGCCGCCAGGATCTTGGTCGCCACCTCGGCGACGCTCTCCGAGCGCGGCAGCTCCTCGATCAGCACGACGAACTCGTCACCGCCCAGGCGGCCGACGGTGTCGGACTCGCGCAGGCACCCGCGCAGGCGTTCGGCGATCAGCTTGAGCGCACGGTCGCCGGCCTCGTGCCCCAGCGTGTCGTTGATCTTCTTGAAGTGGTCGAGGTCGATGAACAGGATCGCCAGCTCTTTGCCGCTTCGCCGCGCCTGGACAAGCGCGTGCCCGACGCGCTGATGGAACATGCTGCGGTTGGGTAGCCCGGTAAGCTCGTCGTAATGCGCGAGATGCAGGACGCGTGCCTCCGCCTGTTTGCGCTCGGTGATGTCGATGATGGTGCCGATCAGTCCGGCGACACTGCCGTCGGCGCGGGTGAAAGTCGCCTTGTAGTAGATCGCTTCGTGCTGCTTTCCGTCGGGGGTGGTGATCGACGTCTCGTACACCTGGGCTCCGGGGCGTGCCCACAGCTCCTGGTCCATTGCGTGCAGCCGATCAGCGACTTCTCTGTTTCCGGGGTAAAGATCGTGCACGCTCTTGCCCAGGAAAGCTTCGCGCGGGGTCGAGAAATAGGCTTCCCACGCCTTGTTGACTCCGAGGTAGCGGCCATCGGTCCCTTTGAAAAAAATCGGAGTCGGCAAAGCTTCGATCAGCTGCTGTGTCATGCGCTGCGCTTCGGCGAGGCTCGCCTCGCTCCTGCGCAGATCCTCGGTGATGCGGTTGGCCAGCTCGACCGTGCGGCGTCCGGTCGTGGTGAGCGAACGGATCAGACCGGACAGAAGGAGGCTGATGATGATTCCGCCTGCGAAGACGACCCACGGCAACCAGCGTTCAAGGGGAACGCCGCTTTCCGGGTGCGCGCTGAAATACAGGTTCCAGCGGCGTCCGCCTATGTCCAGGTCCGAAACGGTCCGGAGCGCCTCCCCTTCGGTGGCAACCAAGGCTGCCTGCGGGACCGCCGCCGGGTTGCCCAGGCGGTCGCTGTCGAACATCAGGTTCTCGGCGTTCGGCGCCTGCAGCCCCTTCGGATTGTCCAGGAACCCCGCGTCGTGGATCTGCACGTGTATTTTTTGCAGGAACGGCCCGCTCAAGGCCCCGCGCATCAGGTCGATCACGATGAATGACGCGCTCACCACGCCGGTGAAAGCTTCGCGGCGCTGCGCCACCGTGGCGAGCGGCGCGTTCTTGCGATAGATGGGCATGCGCATCGCGAACCCGGGATGCCTGCGCGGATCGTGCGACAGGGCGATGACGCCGGATGCCGTGAGTTGCCCGGAATCGCGAGCGCGGCCGAGCGCCGCGAGGCGCACGGGGTCTCCGCCGAGATCGAGTCCGAGCGTGATTTCGTTTCCCGCCATCGGTTCGACGTACTGGACGATCACGTATTCAGCCCTGTCCCCCGGCGGATTGATCCTGAATTTTGGATATCCGCCGGATTCGACGCTGGTGTCGGCGCGCACCGTCGCTTCGAAAGCGGGCCTCTGCGCGGCGACAATTCTCCGGGCGAAATGAATCACCTGGACACCGGGGTAGCGCTGATTGAGATCGAGGCTCTCGACGTAGCGCCTGAACTCGTCGCGGCCGACGGCATTCTCGGCGATGAACAAACCCCTTATGCCGAGCAGCAGATCGGTGTACGCGCGAACCCGCGATGCGATCGCGTCCTGCGCGTCGCCGACGTCGGCTTCGAATTTCAGCCGTGCCTCGCGCTCCAACTGCCCTGCAACCAAGTACGCCGCCGCAGCCGACAGGGCGATACCTATGGCAAGCGCAGCCAGCGAAATCGATGCGTGCCGATAGATGACGGCCAGTCTTTGCGGCATGTCCACTTCGGAGGCGCGAGCTCCCCTGTCGTTCGCGCATGAGAATGCACGTTTTCGGCGCCGCCAGCAAGGCGCCCGGCAGGCGCCGTCAGGAATCGAGCTTCTTGAAAAGAACGGGAGCGAGGACCGTCAGAGAAGCGAGCAGCAGGGCGGCGACGGGCGCGCTGGTGGCGAAAACCGCCAGCGGCAAGGCGACGCAGATCGCCGCGAGTATCCAGGGAGCGAGCGCGCGGCTGTATTTCAGGTAGGCGAACAGCCCGCCGGGAAGCACGACCTCCATCCCCTGCGACGAGCGATTCAGCCGCGCCGCCCTCCCTTCCAGCCAGAGGAGGAAGAGATAGACCTGCGCGAGAATTCCGCCGATCCACACCGCCGCGCCGAGGAGGAGCGCGAGCCCCCGAAGCCACAGCGGCGCGGGGGGCGAAACCCACCGGACCGCCTCGAACATGATGCCGACGGCGCACACGGTGCTCACAAGAATGAACACCAATATGACCGGGAGTACGGACCAGATCCGGTACGCAATATATGACCGGAAGACATCGTCCCGCTGGAACTTCACCACGAGGTCGCGTGCGTCGCGAAGCAGGATGCGCGGGCGGAGCTGGCCCAGTATGTCGCCCGCAGCGCGCAGCTCGCGTTCGCCGTGTTGTTTCATGGGGCGGCTCCGGGTAATTGCCATCCGGGCATCCTAGGACGATCCGGGGGCCATGCAAATGTCATACTTCACGAAACCGGTCCGGGCGCCTCGGCATGGTTATTCCTTTTTCTGCTTTTCCAGGAGCTGGGCGTTCATGCGCCGCAGGCGGCCGACGACGGTCTTCATCACATAGGTCGCGAACTGTGGCGTCCGCCGCACCAGGACGTGAAAGGTCTCCAGGTCCACCGGGACGAGGGTGCAGTTGGTCCCCGCGATCACCGTCGCGCTGCGCTTTTCGCTCTGGTCGATGAGGCCCATCTCGCCGAAGAGCGCGCCGCGGTTGGCTTTTTCAACGATCGTGCCCCCGATCAACACATCGGCCGAACCCTCGGTAAGCACATACATGACCCCCCCGACATCTCCAACGCGGAATACCGGCTGCCCGGCGGGAATGGAAATGGGCTGCGGCGCGTCTCCGTGCCGGAAGAGAAATGCCGGATCCATGATGTCGTTTTCTGCCATGTTCGCTGATTTCCTTCCGATCGCGCCAAAGATCCCTGGAAAACGCCGCCTGACGCGGCATCCTACCGCCGCCGATTTTGAATGGCGAGTTTTTTCGAGCGGCGCTCAAGTCGCGGGGTTCACCTGGAAGCAGGCTCTTACATGATCGGCTTGCCTTGAGGAGCGAGCGATTCCTGCCGGGCCGATCGCGCAACGGACCCCAGGTCCGTCACCCAGTCCAGCGCGGACCGGCACCAGACCTGGGATTTCGGGGGCAGCTGGGCGCGCTGGCGAGCCGTTCCCACACGGATGAAGAATACCGGCGCGTCGCCGACCGCCGAGGAATAGATCGGGGTTCCGCATTCGGGGCAGAAAGCCTGGGCGCGCTTCGTGCCGCTTTCGGCGGTCTTCACGTAGATTTTCGGTTGCCCCGTACGCAGGCTGAACGCCTCCTTCGTGGCGGGGACCACGGTGCGAAAGGCCGAGCCCGACAGCGTCTGGCAATCGGTGCAATGGCATACGGCCACCTTGTCGGGATCGACCACCGCCTCGTAGGTGATGGATCCGCAGTGGCAAGCGCCCTCGATCTTCATGCAGGTCTCCTGTTAGACGCTACGCGACAAGCCGACTGAGCCGGAGGACATATCCGCGCGCGGGTACGTCGCGCTCATTCACCATCCCGGGTGTAGCGCTCGTGCAGTTCGACTGGCCTGATAACGCGCTTCCTCATCCGGATGTTGAGCATCTCGACAGCGATCGAGAACGCCATGGCGAAGTACACATAACCCTTCGGGACATGGTGATCGAAGCCATCGGCGATCAACACGACGCCGATGACGAACAGGAACGCGAGGGCGAGCATCTTGATCGTCGGATGCGCCGAGACAACGCGTCCGATCCCGCCGGCAAAGGCCATCATCAGCAGCACCGAAACAACGACGGCTGCGATCATGACCTCCACTTGATCGACCATTCCCACGGCGGTGATGATCGAGTCGAGGGAGAAAACGAGGTCGATGATCGTGATCTGAAGGATAACGGCCCAAAACGTGGGGCGGACTGCGGTCGAAGCTTCGCCCTTTTCGCCCTCGAGCAGCTGGTGGATCTCCCTCGTGCTCTTCCAGAGCAGGAAGAGACCACCGCCGATCAGGATCAGGTCGCGACCGGAGAATTCCTCTCGAAATAGAGAGACGAGCGGCTCGGTCAGCCCGACGATCCAGGAAAGAAGAAACAGGAGCCCTATGCGCATGAACATAGCGAGAAACAGGCCGATCCTGCGCGCCAGGTCGCGGCGCTGCTCCCCAAGCTTGTCAACCAGGATGGAAATGAAGATGACATTGTCGATTCCGAGCACGAGCTCGAGAGCGGTGAGCGTAGCGAACGCGATCCACACCTGCGGATCAGATAACAGCTCAATCATGTGACGTCTCCACGGTCTGACTGGGAATGAACTTCCCGAGCCATCCTAAAACCATATGCAGGTGTATGTAAACCATCCCGTGCATCGCGGCAATTCGTGTAAGCTTGCGCGCGAACGTCCCGGCAGCCTCTTCGTCGCCGATCTCCCGAGAACGACACAATGAGCGTCGCGTCCACGACCCGCTGGCCCGCCGTGCTCGCGGCGATTTTCGCAGGGGTCGTCGGCGGCTTTGCCTTCGGCAAGATGTCGCCGGCTCTGCCGCTCCTGAAGGAGGAGTTCGGCCTTTCTCTCATCGAAGCGGGGTGGCTGGTGTCGGCGTTCAATACGCTGGCCGCCGCCGGCGCGATTTTCTTCGGCGCGTTCGCCGACCGCTTCGGCGCACTGCGCTTCTGCGTCTCGGGCGTGCTTCTCGTGGCCGCCGGAAGCGCGCTCGGCGCGCTCGCGTCGGGTACGCCGCTTCTCATCGCTTCGCGGTTGATCGAAGGCTTGGGGTTTCTCGCCGTCGTCGTTTCCGCCCCGGGCCTGATCGCCGCCGCCACGGCGCCGGGAAAGAGGGGCATTGCTTTCGGACTGTGGTCGGCCTACCTGCCTCTGGGCGTCAGCGCGGTGATCGCGGCGAGCCCGCTCCTGCTTGCCGACTTCGGCTGGCGAGCGGTATGGCTGTTCGTCGCTCTCGCCGGAGGCGCCTGCGCCCTCATGCTCGCGGCGCAGTCGCGCCACTACGCCGGCGTGACGAGCGGCGTGCGCAGATCGTTCGCGAGCGTCAGAGGCTCGCTCGCGCAGCCCGTGCCCTGGCTGCTTGGCGTGGCGTTCGCCATGTACGCGATCCAGCACATGGCGTTGATAGTCTGGCTCCCCACCTATCTCCAGGAGACGCGCGGGATCGCCGGCACGACCGCGGCGCTCGCGACTGCGCTCGCCGTTTTCGCCAACTGCTTCGGAAACCTGCTCGGCGGATGGCTGATCCAGAGAAATTTCCCGCGCGGGCGCATCATCGCCGCGACCTTCGTGGTGACGAGCATCGCTTTCGTCGGCATATTTTCCGCGGGCCTGCCCGACGCTTGGCGCTACGCGCTCGCGGTGTTCTACAGCTTCATCACCGGCACCGTCCCGGCCGCCGCGCTGTCGGCCGGGATGCGTTACGCGCGCTCGCCCGCCGAGATCGGCGCGATCCAGGGGCTGATTGTCAACGTCACGCACCTGGGAATATTCTTCGGAGCGCCGCTCGTCGCCGCCACCGTCACCTGGGCCGGCTCGTGGGACGCGGTGCTGTGGGTGATGCTCGGCTGCGCCGCGGTCGCCCTCGCGGCCGCATTCCTCATCGACCGCCACGAGCGCGAAGCGAAATCGGGATATTCAAGAGGAAACACGCCATGAGAACCATCGCCATCGAAGAGCATTTCATCACGCCCATGTACCGCGAGAAAGTCGCGGCGAACGAGTTCCGCAATTTCTATCTCAGCTCGCGCGGCGAGCAGATCGGCCACGACATCGTCGAGCAGAACGCCGACCTCGGCGCGAAGCGCCTCGCGCACATGGACGCCGCCGGAGTCGACGTGCAGGTGCTCTCGTTCGGCTCGCCCGGACCCCAGGGCTTCGGCGCCGATGTCGCGATCCCGATGGCGAAAGACGCGAACGACCGTGCCTACGAGGCGGTCAAGGCGCACCCCGAACGCTTCGCCGCGTTCGCCGCGCTGCCGACGGCCGACCCCGAGGCCGCGGCGAGGGAGCTGGAGCGCTGCGTCACCCAGCTCGGCTTCAAGGGCGCGATGATCCACGGCCACACCCAGGGGAGCTTCCTCGACGAGAAGAAGTACTGGGTGATCTTCGAGCGCGCCGCGAAACTCGGCGTGCCGATCTACCTGCATCCGACCCTCGCTCATCCGGACGCGATGAACTCCTACTTCAAGGGCTACGAAGAGCTGGCCCGCGCGGGCTGGGGGTTCGCGGTGGACACGAGCTGCCATTTCCTGCGCATCGTTTTCGCCGGGGTGTTCGACGCGTATCCGAAATTGCAGATCGTCCTCGGGCATCTGGGCGAGGGCCTGCCCTTCGCCATGCATCGCCTCAACGACCACACGGCGCGCGCGGCGGCGCGCCGCGGCCTAAAGAGGCAGCCTATCGAGTACCTCCGCGACAACCTGCTCGTCACCACCAGCGGCAACTGGTACGAGCCCGCTTTCGTGTGCACGCTGCTCGCGCTCGGCGCGGACAAGATCCTTTTCGCCGTAGACTGGCCCTACGAGGCGAATACCACGGGAATGGAATTCCTGAAGAAGCTCTCGATCAGCGACGCGGACCGGGAGAAGATCGCGCACGGCAACGCCGAGCGCGTCCTGCGCATGTGACCATGGCGCCAACCGGGGAAGATGGCTAAATTGAAATCGGCAATCCATCGCGCCTTCGGGCGCGAGTCGCGGGCTGCACCATGGGACAACGAAGAGTCCATCCGCGCGGAGCTCTTCAGTATCGAGCGTCTCGAGCAGCATGCCGAGAGTCTCGCGGCAGCCCAAGCCATCACCGCGAAGCCGGTGACCGGGCGATCCCTGGCCGTTCGGCTGAGGGACAACGAGTCGATCCTGCTCGAAGTCTATCGGGACATCGCCAACGCGGTCGGCGAGGGTCGCGCCATTACACCGGCCGCCGAGTGGCTGCTCGACAACTATCACCTGGTCGAAGAGCAGATCCGCGAAATTCGCGCCGATCTGCCACCGGGCTACTACCGGCAATTGCCGAAGTTGGCCACCGGACCTTTCGCCGGCTACCCGCGGGTCTTCGGCATGGCATGGGCCTTCGTGGCTCATACGGACAGCCGCTTCGACCCCGAGATGCTGCGCCGGTTCGTGCGAGCCTACCAGCGCATTCAGCCGCTGACGATCGGGGAGTTGTGGGCGGTCGCGATCACGCTGCGCATCGTGCTCGTGGAGAATCTTCGTCGCGGGGCGAGGCGCATCGCGACCGGCCGTGTCGCGCGCCAGGAAGCGGACGACCTGGCCGACCGGCTCCTGGGCGTGAACGGGCGCCCAGGGGAGTCGATGCGCTCGGCGTTTCAGCATTACGAACAGGCACGCTTGCCGGGGTCTTTCGCCGTCCAGCTCGTGCAACGGCTGCGGGACCAGGATCCCAAGGTCACGCGGGCGCTGATGTGGCTCGAGGAACGCCTGGCGGCCCAGGGAACGACCGCCGACGCGATCGTGCACGATGAGCACCAGAAACAGGGTGCGACGAACGTGACGGTCCGTAACATCATCACGAGCATGCGCCTGATCTCCGACGTCGACTGGGCGGAGCTGTTTGAGAACCTGAGTATGGTCGACGACACGCTGCGCTCCGGCAGCGACTTCGCGGACTTGGATTTTCCGACGCGCAACCTCTACCGCAGCGCGATCGAGGAGCTCGCGCGAGGCTCGAGGCTGACGGAATTGGAGATTGCCCGAACGGCTGTTCTAGCCGCGAGAAACCCACGTGGCAGCGAGCGCGATCCCCTTCGCCCCGAGAGCGATCCAGATGGCCGCTCGCGGGATCCGGGCTATCACCTAATCGCCGAGGGACGTCGCGCGTTCGAGGCGACGGTCGGATTTCGCGCTCCCTGGCGGAGCTGGCTCGGTCGATTCAACACCAGGATCGGCATCGGCGGCTATATCGTCAGCGTCGTCATGGTCGCTACAATCCTCCTGTTTCTGCCGTTGTTTGCGCTGGCGGAAGCGGGAATCGGCGACAGGTGGCTCGCTCTGCTCGCGGTTCTCGGGCTGATCCCCTCGCTCGATGCGGCGATGGCGCTGGTGAACCGCAGCGTCACCAGGGGGTCCGGAGCGACGATCCTGCCGGGCCTGGAACTGCGCAACGGTGTACCGGCGCACTTGCGCACGATGGTCGCCGTGCCGATCCTTTTCACGACCCAGGCCGCGCTCGAAGAGCAAGTCGAGCGCCTGGAGATCCACCACCTGGCGAGCCCGGATGGCGAACTTCATTTCGCACTGCTCTCGGATTGGACGGACGCCGCGACCGAGACGGTCCACGGAGATGACGAGCTTCTGGAGGCGGCCGCCGCGGGCATTGCCCGCCTGAATCGCCGCTACGGACCGGCCGCCGCGGGGGACCGCTTCCTCCTGTTCCATCGCCGGCGGGTGTGGAACGAAGGGCAGCAGCGCTGGATCGGGTGGGAGCGCAAGCGCGGCAAGCTCCACGAGCTGAACCGGCTGCTCCGCGGCGCGACCGATACGACCTTCCTGGGCGTCGGCGGGCGGTTCTCGGCGGCGCCTGCCGGCGTCCGCTACGTCATCACACTCGACGCCGATACCCGCATGCCCCGGGAAGCGTCGCGCCGACTGGTCGGCAAGATGGCGCACCCGCTCAACCAGCCGCGGTTCGATCCCGTCTCCCGACGCGTCGTCGAAGGATATGGAGTGTTGCAGCCGCGCGTCACGCCTTCGCTGCCGATCGGCCGCGAGGGGTCGCTGTTCCAACGCATCTTCTCCAGCATGAGCGGCATCGACCCTTACGCCTCTGCAGTGTCCGACGTGTATCAGGATCTCTTCGGCGAAGGCTCCTACACCGGCAAGGGCATTTACGACGTCGATGCTTTCGAAGCCGCGCTACAGGGCCGCGTGCGCGACAGCACGCTGCTCAGCCACGACCTGTTCGAGGGGACCTTCGCCCGCGCCGGCCTCGCTTCCGACATCGAGGTCGTCGAGGAGTTTCCGTCGCGCTACGACGTGGCCGCCGCACGCCAGCACCGCTGGGCGCGAGGCGATTGGCAGTTGCTGCCGTGGATTCTCGCCCCCGGGCTGCCGCCGATCGGCCGCTGGAAGATGCTCGACAACCTGCGCCGCTCGCTGTCGGCGCCGGCGAGCATCCTCGCCTTGCTGGCGGGATGGGCGCTGCCCCTGCAGGCCGCCGTTGTCTGGACGGGTTTCATCCTGTCGACGATCGCGTTGGCGACGCTGCTTCCCGTCCTTGCCGCGATCGTGCCGCGGCGTGCCCGGATCACGGTACGCAGTCACCTGCGCGCTCTCGGCGCAGATGTCCGGCTCGCCTTGTCCCTGACCGCATTGCTGGTCGTGTTCCTCGCGCATCAGGCGTGGCTGATGGCCGACGCGATCGGAAGAACGCTATTTCGCCTGCTCGTCAGCCGCCGGCGTCTGCTCGACTGGACCACCGCAGGTCAGGCGATGGTGAGCCCGCGGCTCGACCTCACCGGGTTCTACCGCCAGATGAGCGGCGGCATCGCCATCGGCGTCGTTGCCGCGATCGCCGTCTGGTGGATCGGGAGCGACGCCTGGCCGCTGGCGGCACCGTTCGTGACCGCTTGGATGGCGTCGCCAGGCATCGCTCGATGGACGAGCCTGTCGCCGCTGGTGGCGGGTCGCCTGCCGGTCTCGGATGCGGACGCCCGCGCCTTGCGGCTGGTTGCGCGCCGCACCTGGCGCTTCTTCGAAACCTTCGTGACGGCAGCGGACCACATGCTGCCGCCGGACAATTTCCAGGAAGACCCGAAGCCGACGGTCGCGCATCGGACCTCCCCCACCAATCTCGGCGTCTATCTCCTCTCGGCTGTCAGCGCCCGCGACTTCGGGTGGGCGGGGACCAACGATACCGTCGACCGGCTGGAAGCGACACTCGCGACCATGAGCGGCCTGCAGCGGTTCCGCGGCCACTTCTATAACTGGTACGACACGCGGGATCTTCGTCCGCTGGACCCGCAATATGTATCTTCGGTGGACAGCGGAAATCTGGCCGGGCACCTGATCGCCCTTGCCAATGCTTGTCGAGCGTGGATCGGCCGCCCGATGGCAGGCCCTGAATTATTTTCTGGCATCGAAGACAGCCTGAACCTCACCCGCGAGACCTTGGAGGGCCTTCCCGATGACCGGCGGACGCAAACGATCACGCGGCAGCAGCTTGGCGATGCGCTCGATGTTCTGGCCGCCGCGCTGCGCCGGGCGCCGATGCCGCCGGAGGACATCGGTGCGCGAGTGGCGGAAATCGCGCCTCACGGCGCCACCATGGTCGACATTGCCCGAACACTGGCGAGCGAACGCGACGACGAGGCCGGCGCCGAGATGCTGTTCTGGGCGGAGGCGACTCTGGCATCGATCGAAAGTCACCGCCGCGACATTGCACGGACTGCGGACGCCCTCCGCTCCCTGCAACAGCGCCTTGCGGCGCTCGAAGCGACGGCGCGGGCCATGGTCGAAGCGATGGAGTTCGGCTTTCTCCTCGATCCGGACCGCAAGCTCCTGTCGATCGGTTACCGGGTCGCGGAAGGCAATCTCGACCCGAGCTGCTATGACCTGCTCGCCTCCGAGGCCCGCCTTGCGAGCTTCGTGGCGATCGCCAAGGGCGACGTCCCGCCGCGGCACTGGTTCCGGCTCGGGCGTGCCGTCACACCCATCGGACGCGGCGCTGCGCTCGTCTCCTGGTCGGGATCGATGTTCGAGTACCTGATGCCGTCGCTCGTGATGCGCGCACCGGCCGGCAGCCTGCTCGAGGAGACGAGCCGGCTGGTCGTGCGCCGGCAGATGAACTATGGCGCCACGCTCGATGTGCCCTGGGGGCTCTCGGAGTCCGCCTACAACGTCCGCGACCTGGAGCTCACCTATCAGTACTCCAACTTCGGCGTCCCGGGCCTGGGCTTGAAGCGCGGGCTGAGCGAGAACGCCGTCATCGCGCCTTACGCAACTGCGCTCGCAACCATGGTCGATCCGGGCGCAGCGGCGCGCAACTTCGCCGCACTTGTCGCCATCGGCGCGCGTGGTCGTTACGGGTTCTACGAGGCGCTGGATTACACGCGCACGCGTCTGCCCAAGGGGAAAGACGTCGCAATCGTCCGCGCCTTCATGGCGCACCATCAGGGCATGACGGTGGTCGCCATCGCCAACGGCCTCCTGGACGGAGTGATGCGGGCGCGGTTTCATGCCGAGCCGATCGTGCAGGCGACGGAGTTGCTCTTGCAGGAACGCACGCCGCGCGATGTCGCTATCGCTCATCCCAGAGCGGAGGAAGTCAAGTCGGCAGCGACGGTCCGCGACCTGGAGCTCCCCGCGGTGCGGCGGTTCCGCTCGGCGCACAGTGTCACGCCGGAAGCGCATCTGCTTTCGAACGGGCGGTATACGGTAATGCTGACCGCCGCCGGCTCCGGGTACAGCCGCTGGGGCGATGTTGCGGTCACGCGCTGGCGCGAAGACGTCACGCGCGACGACTGGGGCGCCTTCGTCTTCCTGCGCGACGTGGAGAGCGGTGATGTGTGGTCCGCAGGCCACCAGCCCAGCGGGGCCGAACCGGACAGTTACGACGTCACGTTCACCGAGGATCGTGCCGAATTCGTCCGTCACGACGGGCCGATCACCACGACGCTCGATGTCGTCGTCTCTCCGGAGGACAACGCCGAGGTGCGCCGCGTTTCGGTCGCGAATGCGGGCAGCCGGGCGCGGGACATCGACCTCACCTCGTATGCCGAGCTGGTGCTGGTGCCGCCCGCCGCCGACACGGCGCATCCGGTCTTTTCCAAGCTCTTCGTGCAAACCGAATACCTCGCCAAGGAGCGCGCCATCCTGGCGACGCGGCGGCGTCGCTCGCCCGGCGAGCCGGAAATCTGGGCGGCGCATCTTGCCGTCGTGGAAGGCGAGACGGTGGGCGAGCCGGAGATCGAAACCGACCGGGCCCGTTTCCTCGGCCGCGGAAACGAGGTTCGGGCGCCGGTCGCGGTGATGGACGGCCGTCCGCTCTCGAACACCGTCGGCACCGTCCTCGATCCCGTCTTCGCGCTTCGCTACCGCGTGCGGGTGCCGCCGGGCAGGACGGTGCGCATCGCGTTCTGGACGGCAGTCGCGTCGTCCCGCGGCGAGGTGCTGGACCTCATCGACAAACACGAGGACACGACTGCCTTCGACCGCGCGGCCACATTGGCGTGGACCCAGGCGCAAGTGCAGTTGAGCTATCTCGGCATCGACGCGGAGCAGGCGGACCTGTTTCAGCGTCTCGCCGGCCACGTCCTCTACGCCGATCCGTCGCTGCGTGCGTCACCGGAGGCCATCCGCCGCGGCGGCGGCGGGCCGGCGGCGCTCTGGGCACAGGGCATTTCCGGCGACCTGCCGATCGTGTTGGTGCGAATCGACAACATCGAGAACGTCGCCATCGTCCGCCAGTTGGTGCGAGCCCATGAATACTGGCGCATGAAGCAGCTCGCCGTCGATCTCGTGATCCTGAACGAACGGGGAGCGTCCTATGTCCAGGACCTTCAGATCGCCTTGGAGAGGCTGGTTCGGACCAGCCAGTCCCGACCGCAGATCGGAGCGGACCACGGGCATGGCACCGTGTTCGTGCTCCGTGCAGACCTTATTTCGGTGGAGACGCGCGCCCGGCTCCTCGCCATGGCCCGGGCCGCGCTGCTTGCAGGACGCGGAACGCTATCGGAACAGCTCAACCGTCTGCAGGCAGGGGACACCGCCGCCGCGCCGCCGCCGCCGCCGCGCGCGCCGGCCGTGGGCGTGCCGGCCGTGGGCTTGTCGCGGAGCGTTGCGGTGCCGCCGGACCTTGAATTCTTCAATGGCCTCGGCGGATTCGCCTCGGGCGGACGGGAGTATGTGACGATCCTCGGCGCCGGCCGGTCAATACCGGCCCCGTGGATCAATGTCATCGCCAATCCCTCGTTCGGCTTTCACGTCGCGGTCGAGGGTAGCGGCTACACCTGGTCGCTCAGCAGTCGCGAGAATCAGCTCACGCCCTGGTCGAACGACCCCGTCACCGATCGGCCGGGCGAGGTCCTCTACGTGTGCGACGAGGAGTCCGGCGAGCTTTGGGGACCGACGGCATCGCCGATCCGCGACGAGGGCGCGCCCTATATCGCAAGGCATGGCCAGGGCTACAGCCGGTTCGAGCACACCGCGCACGGTATCGTGCTCGATCTCCTCCAATACGTGCCGCTCGATGATCCGATCAAGGTCTCCCGGCTGACAATCCGGAACACCTCGGGCCGATCCCGCCGGCTGTCGGTCACGGCCTATGTCGAGTGGGTGCTCGGCCCGTCTCGCAGCGCCTCCGCGCTTTCGGTCGTGACGGAACTCGATCCGCAGACCGGCGCGATGTTCGCGCGCAACCCCTGGAACACGACATTCGGTTCCCGTGTCGCCTTTGCGGATCTGGGCGGACGACAAACTGCCTGGACCGGGGACCGGCGGGAATTCCTGGGGCGCAATGGCACGCTCGACAACCCGGCCGCGCTTGCGGCGGAAGTACTCCTCTCGCAACGGGTCGGCGCCGGCCTCGATCCCTGCAGTGCTCTTCAAACTCCCGTCGAGCTCGGGCCGGGCGGCACGGTGGAAATCGTCTTCTTCGTCGGCCAGGCCGCGACAGCGGCCGATGCGCAATCCTTGATCGCCCGCTACCGGGCGGCCGATCTCGACGAGGTCCTTCGCGAGGTCGTCGGCTATTGGGACGATGTGCTCGGCACGGTTCAGGTGGAAACGCCGGACCGATCGATGGACATCATGCTGAATCGCTGGCTGCTCTATCAGACGCTCGCCTGCCGCATGTGGGCACGATCGGCGTTCTATCAGGCCGGCGGCGCCTACGGTTTTCGCGACCAACTCCAGGACGGAATGGCGCTTGCCGTGTCGCGACCGGCGCTGACGCGCGAGCATCTCCTGCGCGCCGCTGCCCGGCAATTCGTCGAATGCGATGTCCAACATTGGTGGATGCCACCCTCCGGCCAGGGCGTCCGCACGCGCGTTTCAGACGATCGGATATGGCTCGCCCACGCCGCCGCACACTACGTCGAGACGACCGGCGACATCGCGGTGCTGAACGAGACAGTTCAATTTCTCGAAGGCCAGGCGCTGCGGTCCGGCGAGCACGATGCCTACTTCCAGCCCCTGATCGCGGACGAGAGTGCTTCCCTGTTCGAGCACTGCGCGCGCGGGCTCGATCAGAGCCTCGCTGTCGGCGAACACGGCTTGCCGTTGATCGGCACGGGCGACTGGAACGACGGCATGAACCGGGTCGGCGAGCTGGGCAAAGGCGAAAGCGTCTGGCTCGGCTGGTTCCTGCACGCGACGCTTGCGGCGTTCGCGCCTTTGGCCGAGACGCGCGATGAGCACGCGCGCGCCGCGCACTGGAGAGCGCATGCCGCGGCGCTGCAGAACGCTCTTGAACAAAATGGCTGGGATGGCGATTGGTACCGGCGCGGCTATTTCGACGACGGCACGCCGCTCGGCTCGTCCACGAGCGGCGAATGCCGGATCGACTCGATTGCGCAGTCCTGGAGCGTGATCTCCGGGGCTGCAGACCCAGCTCGCGCCGCGCGCGCCATGGCGGCTGTGGACGAGCAGCTCATTAATCACGGCGACCGTCTGGCCTTGCTGTTCACGCCGCCCTTCGATCGGACGCCGCTCGATCCCGGATATATCAAGGGCTATCCGCCCGGCATTCGGGAAAACGGCGGCCAGTACAACCATGCGGCCACCTGGTCCGTGCTCGCCTTTGCCGCCCTCGGTCGGGGAGACAAGGCCGCGGAGCTGTTCTCCCTCATGAATCCGATCAGCCGCACGAGCACTCGAGCAGACGTGCAGCGCTACAAGGTCGAGCCCTACGCTGTCGCCGCCGATATCTATTCGGTAGCTCCGCACGTCGGGCGCGGCGGATGGACCTGGTACACCGGCACAGCCGGGTGTCTGTACCGGGCCGGAATCGAAGCAATCCTCGGCCTTCGTCTGCAGGGAGCGTTCCTGCTGCTCGCCCCGTGCATACCCAAAGCGTGGCCCCGATTCGAGATCGTCTTCAAATATCACTCTGCGCGCTACGAGATTGCCGTCGAGAACCCCCATGGCGTCAGCAGCGGGGTCACCAGCGCCGAGCTGGACGGCAAGACGCTGCCGCACGGACCGATACGATTTCCGCTCGTGGATGACGGTCAAGCCCACAAAGTGCGCGTGATCCTCGGGTAAGGTCGACAAGAACACCCGTCACGATAGTCTTCAAAACCTGCGCAACATTTCAAATTCGCCCATCAGAGTTTCACCCGCCGCAGCCGCAGCGCGTTGGTGACCACCGATACGGAACTCATCGCCATCGCTGCGCCGGCGAAGATCGGCGACAGCAGGAGCCCGAAAAAGGGATAGAGCACGCCCGCCGCGATCGGAATGCCGAGTGCGTTGTAGACGAAGGCGAAGAACAGGTTCTGCTTGATGTTGCGCATGGTCGCGCGGGACAGACGGATTGCTTTCACGATACCGCGCAGGTCGCCTTTGACGAGCGTCACGCTGCCGCTTTCAATTGCGACGTCGGTTCCGGTACCCATGGCGATGCCCACGTTGGCCTGAGCCAGCGCCGGCGCGTCGTTGATGCCGTCTCCCGCCATCGCGACCGCGCGGCCTTTCTGCTGCAGCGACTTGATCGCATCGACTTTCTGCTCGGGCAACACCTCGGCGACAACTTCGTCGATACCGAGCTGCCGGCCGACCGCCTCGGCGGTCTTGCGCGAATCGCCCGACAGCATCACCACGCGCACGCCTTCCGACTGCAGCGTCTTGATCGCTTCCGGCGTCGTTTCCTTGATCGGATCGGCGACGGCGATCACGGCGACGGTGCGCCCGTCGATCGCTGCATAGAGGGCCGTCTTGCCCTGCGTCCTCAGCGCATCGGCCTTGTCGGCGAGCGTCGGGGAAACGCTGCCCTGCAAGTCCATGAATCGGCGGCTGCCGACCGCGACCTTCCGGCCGCCGATTTCCCCGCGTACGCCCTGGCCGGTAACGGACTCGAATTTCTCCACGGGTGACAGGCTCAGGCCGCGGTCATCCGCGCCTTTGACGATGGCCTGGGCAAGCGGGTGTTCGCTGGCGCGCTCGAGACTCGCGATCAGGGCGAGCGCCTCGCTCTCAGCGATTCCGGGCTCGACGACCAGGTCGACGAGCCGCGGACTGCCGAGCGTGAGCGTGCCCGTCTTGTCCACGACCAGCGTGTCGATCTCGCGCAGCTTTTCCACGGCCTCGGCGTTACGGAACAGGATCCCGTGGATCGCGCCCTGCCCCATCGCCACCGTGATCGAGATCGGTGTCGCAAGCCCTACCGCGCAGGGACAGGCGATGATGAGCACCGCCACCGCGTTGACCACCGCATAGGTGAGCCTGGGCTCCGGGCCGAAGAACCCCCACACGAGCGCGGTCACAACCGCGATCGCGATGACCGTTTCGACGAAGTACGCCGCGACGAGATCCGCCAGGCGCTGCACGGGCGCGCGCGTGCGTTGCGCTTGCGCCACCATGTGCACGATTTGCGCGAGCAGCGTGTCGGCACCGACTCGTTCGGCGCGGATGATCAAAGTGCCTTTTCCGTTTATCGTCGCCCCGGTCACCCTGTCCCCCGGTTTCTTCGCTACGGGAACGGGTTCGCCGGTGATCATGGATTCGTCCACGTACGACGAACCTTCCAGGCAAGTTCCATCCACGGGCACCTTTTCCCCGGGACGCACGCGCAGCCTGTCGCCCACCTGCACTTCGGCAAGAGGCACTTCGGCTTCCCTCCCGTCGGCTTCGACGCGCAGCGCCGTGTTCGGCGCGAGCGCCAGCAGCTCGCGGATCGCGCGGCTCGTCTCGCCCAGCGCGCGCAGCTGCATTACCTCGCCCAGGAGCACCAGCGTGACGATGACCGCTGCCGCCTCGAAGTAGGCGCCGACCTGCCCGCTGTGTTCCCGGAATTCCTGCGGGAAAAGGCCGGGCGCGAACACGGCAGCGATGCTGAAGACCCAGGCGAGTGCCACGCCCAGACCGATCAAGGTATACATGTTCGGGCTGCGGTTCTTGAGCGAAAGCGCGAACTTCCGGAAAAACGGCCAGCCTCCCCAGAGCACGACCGGGGTGCCGAGCGCGAGCTCCACGTACATCCGTATGCGCATCGGAATTCCAAACGGTTCCATCACGCCGAAATACGGCGCCATGGCGATCACGGCCAGCGGCGCCGTGAGCACAGCGCTGACCCAGAAACGGCGCGTCATGCTGCGCAGCTCCGAGTCGTCTTCCTTTGCTCCCCCAACGGGCACCAAGGCCATGCCGCATTTGGGGCAATTACCGGGGGTCGGACTGCGAACCTCCGCGTGCATCGGACAGGTGTATTCCGCCGCCGCTGGAAGAAGCGGCACGAGCGCCATGCCGCACTTGGGGCAGCTTCCTGGACCTTGCTGCTGGATTTCCGGATGCATCGGGCAGGTGTAAGTACCTTCCGGCAACGCGGACGGCGCTGGTACCGCCTCTTTTTTCCTCCTGGCGTAGCGCTCGGGCTCGGCAGCGAACTTGTCCACGCAATGCTTGCTGCAGAAATACCAGGTCGAGCCGCCGAAGGAGTGCTTGTGCTTCGCGGTGGCGATATCGACCGTCATTCCGCACACCGGATCGATCGCAGTCCCCGGCTGAGGGGCGCTCGCGTGGCCAGGGCCGTGATGATCGTGATTCGAATGCTCGTTGCGCGGCATATCCATCAATACATTCTCCGATTGCTTATGTTCTAGTAACCATTCCGTTCAGCGATTCAATCATCATGACCGTCGACCCCCTACAGCGACGCGAGCACGCGCTCCAGGCGCTCCCGCACTTCGCCGGCGATCGTGGCGATCTCCGGGCGACCGACGAGCTGCAGGACCGCGCGCGGGTCCATGATTTCCACGATCGTCCTGCCGCCCGCGTCCACCCGCACCACCACGTTGCAGGGCAGAAGCGCACCGATCTGCGGCTCGGCCTCGATCGCACGGTGCGCGAACTGCGGATTGCAGGCGCCGAGGATCTTGTAGGGCGGTATTTCCTTGCCGAGTTTTTTCTTCAAGGTCGCAGCGACATCGATTTCGGTCAGCACGCCGAAGCCTTCCTTGGCGAGCGCCTGGGTTGCCCTCCCGATCGCTTCGTCGTAGGACATCGGCACTGTCTTGCCAAACGCATATTTGCCTGACATTTCATCAACTCCTTGTACACAAGAGGCGCACCCTTTCCCATCATGGGGTCGGATTGCGCAGTCCAAGTGAAGATACGATACGCGGGCAGGCGTCGCACCGACTGATATAGATCAAGGACCGTTCCAAGCAACAACGACGGGCGTCGCCCGTCGATCAACGCGGCAGGGGAGGTTTGACGAACGAGAGGGAGAGGAGGTCGCTCGGGACTTTCAGCGGACGTTCAAAGCCTGATCGAGCACCGCCGCGAAGCGCTCGGCGGGCTGGAAACCGATCACGCGCAGGCCCGGGATCTCGCGGCCTTCCCGGTCGAAGAAAATGATGCCGGGCGGGCCGAACAAACGAAAGCGCTTGAGCAGGGCG
>Ga0105252_10000557_pt1 | contig 22644 bp, 60 predicted proteins | sample EasRivMeERMZT100_FD_89675 | JGI IMG/M metagenome (GOLD analysis project Ga0105252, IMG submission 89675) | Soil microbial communities from meander-bound floodplain in the East River, Colorado, USA - East River MetaG ERMZT100 | ecosystem: Environmental > Terrestrial > Soil > Floodplain | place... | reverse complement strand
GGATGAGCTGATGGCTGAAACGGGCTGCTCGCTCGCTGCTGCTGCAACCCACTACAACCACGCCAAGAAGGCCAACCCCGTTGACGGGTTGGGGCGTGCACCGGTGCCCGCGGGGGTCCGTAAAGCGGTCAGCAAGGCCAAGCCCACTGCCCTGCAGCCCGACGATGAGTGTTTCGCGGTTATTGAGCTTGTGTTGGAAGGTAGCGACATGGTAGTCGGCCGTTGCCAAACCTTCCTGATGCAGGGCGATGCAAGCGAAACGTACGACAGCAAGGTGGCCAATTGGCCCAACTCCAACTGGGTGATGATCCAGGGCTTGGGTCCGAATCACGGGGACACCTACAAGCTGGATGCAGACGAGAAGGAAATCAAGCGTTACGAGCCTGCAAAGGTTGTGGAAACTGCTTGACAATAAGCCCGCAAGGGCTTATAATAAGACACTGGTTAGGGGCATGCCAGAACTCATGCCCCGTTTCGAAAGTGTCTCGATGGAATCTCGTTTGTTTATCAAAGCTGCGGTTGCCCTGACCCAGCGGATCAAGGACCACGTTCTGTTGTCCACCACGGTGAAAGAAGACCGTGAAGAGGGTGAAGCAATCCAAAAGGCGATCAACAACGCCTTCATGGGTTTGCAGAACCCCACCCTGCCGAGTGCCTACAAGCTTCGCGACGTAGCACTGGACAACGGCTTTGCTGTTGACCCCCGTGTGCAGCATCGGCTGGTTCAAGCCGAATCCTGCTGGCCCAACTAACGGCTAACAGGTAGCACAGCCCGCAAGGGCTGTGCTATACTGTATGCTCACAACAGGAGCTTAACATGAATGCTGTTATGGTTGTTGGCACACTCGCTGCCATAATGATGGTCTCCCTGGTTCTCGCGGCCGCTACGGGTAAGATCACTAAGCACGAGCGAGGCGTGCGTAACCTGATGCTGGGTTCCTCAGCAGTAGTCGCCCTGTGCATCGGGGTAATGATTGTGAAGTGGATTTGGATTTGAACTCGAACCTGCTTTCAAATGTAGTGGCAATCGCCACAGACGTGCGTTACTGGGCGGAGGGCCGTGCCAGTAATGACTGCATCGACCTGCGAGGTTGGTGTGCTCGTGCCTCTGCTGAGCTGTTTAAGCAGCTGAAGGCGGAGGACATTAACGCCGAGATCCACGCTTGGACCTGCGGTGTTACCGATGCTGCACATGTCTTTGTTGTGGTTGAAGACCATATCATTGATGTGACTGCTACTCAATTCCGCGAGTTCTCGGATACTCCTGTGCTGGTCCTGCATCAGCGCGAGGCTGCTGTCTACGAGTTCTACCAAACCAGTGCCTCGTTCCACAGTGTTCAAGAGCTGTTGGTCTGGCAGAAGAAGTCGCATTGGCCGGGCAACCAAATGGCTTTTAATACTTGACAATTTGCTTGCATGGCACTATACTAAAGACACTGCAATAACGCAGTGACTAACGTGGAGCTAAATGCTATGAAGCGATTGTATGAAGTGAACGGCGAGTTCTTCGATCTGAAGGACAAGGCCAAGGTTGCCCGTGGACCCAAGATCAAGGAAGGCACCAAGGCAGACCCCAATGTGTTCGGCAGCAAATCGATGCCGCCCACCTACAAGTTCCAGGTCAAGCGTGGCCCCGACCACCGGCACTACCAGAAGTAAGGGCACATCATGAACATGCGTCAACGTAAACGCTATCTCATGGCTGCAATGTACTACATTGCAGCGAACGCAGCCTGGGATCGTTGGATCAACAAGGTCCTCAAGCCTTCCCCGGAAGAAATCGAAGCCCAGAAGAAGCGGAACCGGGCCGAATGGGAAGAGATGGTGCATGGCTTCCTTGCATCGAAGGCGCCCCTTCCGAAGGTGGAGAAGGTGTACAAGGTTGCCCGCGTGAAAGACGATGTGGTGGTGGCTGAGTTCCCCACCCTCGAGCAGGCAACGGCAGAGATCGAGAAGGCTGCGAGGCAGAAGAAGGCCAAGCTGGTCCTGCTGGACAACGAGCCCTACGTCTTCGAGGCGTAACAGCGTATAACACCGGGTGACATTACACTCACCCGGTGTTATAGTTAAGACACTGCAATAACGCAGCACTGCAAAAAGGAAGCAACAATGCTCAAGCAAGCACAAACCAAGCGCACGGTAGTCGACATCGACACACGCCGTGTCGTGTCCGTAGCAGCCCGCGGTCGTAAGCCGCATGAGGTTGCGGAGATGGGACACGAGCAGTACATCCGGAATGCGCTGAAAGATCGGCTGGGCTGGCCCCGTCGTGACCCCGCCCCGGAGTCGATCAAGGCCGCTGCCAAGGAAATGGCTGCGTTCCTGGTGCAACGCGATGCCCAGCAGGCCGCTGCTGCCCGGGTTGCCGCAGACAAGAAGAAGCAAGCAGAAGCCGATGCGAAGGCTGCTGCTGAAGCTGCGGAATAACACAAGAGGGCCTACGGCCCTCTTCTCTTTGGAGATCGAAATGTTGTGGAAGCTTCTCGCTGTGGTAATGATCACTCTCGCGTTCTTCGGTATGCTGATCGGCCTGCTGTTCGGCAATCCCTTGATTGGTGCTGCGATCGGTGCTGCTATTCCTCCGGTGTGGTGCATTCTCTTCTACTGCTTCATTGAAGCAGTAGACATCTTTTTCCGAGGACAATGGGGTTAAACAGGTTGACGCAGGCATTAAAGTCCTGCATAATAAATACTTCACAACACAGGAGCTTAAAATGCCCGTAACCAAAGCCAAAGTCGTTTATCCACGCATCACCCCCAAGATCCAGGAAGAACTGAAGGCCGATCCCCAGTTCCAGAACCTGACTTCCTGCATCGACGAAACCTGGCAACAGATCGGCAGCGACTGCATCCAGGCTTGCATCGACTCCGGCGACAACAAGCCGCTGAAGAAGGCAGAGAAGCTGGAGACGGTGCTGGATGCCAACTACATCAGCACCAACTGCGGCAAGAAGGGCGAAGAAGCCGAGGAGTACATCAAGGTGCTGGAGAAGAAGTACGGCTACAAGGCCGTTGAGAAGTTCCTGTTGACGCAGGTGTACATCTAATGCACCTGGGGACTATAATCCTAATTGTTGGGGCAATAGTCCTTATCGCAGACAGGCACCCCATAATCGGGGTGCTTTGTCTGTTAGCAATATTTTTATAAGGGGAAATAATGAAAACAAACATCTTTGATGCTAAGGGTCATGCTGCTGTGGGACCCGGAGGTTGGACTTGCACCTGCTGTGGCCCTGCCCCCAAGCACCGCAAACTCTTTGCTCGCTTGCTCAAGAAGCGCCTCTACAAGGTCCTGGATCGCCTAGAGCGTGACTGCGAGAGCAGGTAAATACCCCACACCGGAGGTATTTATGCAAACAATCGATAGCCTTTTCCTTTTCAAAGCCTTAATCAAAGACGGATGCACCTGGAAGGAAGACATCTCGCATCGCAAATGGTCCGAGCGACTTTACTTCACCGAGGACATACGCGACAAGGTTATGCAGACTCTCGCAAGTCTTGACGAGGGCAATGACTACAAGCTTGAGGATTGTTCTGTCTGGATCTCGTAACATAATGTAAATCCGGTTGCTTGCTGGCTCCTGTTGTTGCATAATACATGTATCGCAACACACAGGAGCAGCAAATGGCAAAGGTTATTATTCATCTTGCCCCACTGGCCATGTCAGGGGTGTCGTTCTACAACAAATCGGTGCTGCCCATCATCCGGCAGCATCTCCCGGAGTATCGTGTTGCTGGGTTCTTCGAGACCGATAAGGTTGGTACGGCCGCAGCCGAAGAAGCATACGACCTCACAAACAATCCCGATCGGCAGGAAGAACGCGAGGAGAAGTACGGCCGGGGCCAATCCGTATCCACTGGCGATGTGATCGAAGTGGATGGAACGCATTTCGCTTGCATGAGTGGCGGATGGGCTAAGTTGTAACACTATGTAAAACCGGTTGTATGCCGGTTCCTGTTGCTGCATAATACATACATCGCAACACAAACAGGACACATAAAGTGACACCGCAGCAACAGCAAATCGTCGATAACTGCAAAGCAGTTTTTGCGAAAGCAAAGGAACTGTACCCGCATTTGAACTTTGATGCAGTGGGCATCCGGTTCGATCTCCGTGGTCGCTGTGCTGGAATGGCACATCGCAGGGGTGGGCACTACTTCATGCGTTTCAACGCAGACATGCTCACCCGTGAAGCATTCGATCACGTTCTCCAAGACACTGTGCCGCATGAAATTGCACACATTGTCTGCTTCATGGATCCGCGTTTGGGTCGCAACCATGACTACGGTTGGGCCAGCGTGTGCCGCAGGTTGGGTGGAACTGGTGCTCGTACACACGATGAAGAAGTCGTGTACGGCAAGGGACTCACGTATGAGTACACAACCACTCGCGGTCATGCTGTGCGTGTTTCGCAACAAATCCACAGCAGGATCCAACAGCGTGGAGCGACGTACACATACAAGCACGGTAAGGGCGCCATCAACAAGGACTGCGCCCATCAAGTAGTTGGTGCAAATGGTCGTACGCTTGCAGCACCAGTTCGCAAGGTGGAGGCCAAGACTCCCGGTGTGCAGCCCGTCCCCGTGTTCCGCCCCGTTGCCCCTGTTGTTCCTACTGCAACGCAGATAGATAACCAAAGGCGGTTGGAGGCCTTGCTGAACAGACAACCGGGCCCGTCTGTTGTTATTGCGCCCACAGTGCAACCTGTTGTAAGACCGGTGCAAACGCCGGTTGCTACGTTCGCAAGCGGCAACAGCAAAGCAAGCATTAGTAGGGCGATCATGCTGTCCGGCTACCGCGGGGGCAAAACATACGATGAAATCATCGCAGCGATGATTGCCGCTAACGGTTACGACAGGCAGCTTGCACGCGCTACCTTCAAAGCAAATGCACCCAAGGTGGGCATTCCGAACACTTGGGGCGTGTAAACAGATGTAAAGACGGTTGTGCATATGCCCCTTCGGGGGCATAATACATACATCGCAACACAAACACAAGGACATATATGTCACTACAAGAAGATCTTAAAGACGCTTGCGACAGCAGCGGGGAAGTTACCTTCCACAATGACTACAGCGGGCGTGGTATGTACGGGCGGCGTTGCGTTGGCATCGCAGGCAACAAGACCAGCTGCCAGCTTGTCATTGCTCAGGTTATCAAAGACCTGGGCTGGCGTGTCAGCCGCGTGTCCAAGGAGTCGATCGATCCGGACTACAGTGCAACGCCCGAGGACCTTGACGAGACGATGGAGAAGTTCGAACAGAACGTTGAGCATCTCCTGCAGTACAGTTCGGATGATCTGGGACTGCATTCCATTGTCTATTGGCCCAACATGGAGCCGATGGATGAGGAGAACTTGGATATCGATCTGCACGATGCAGACCTGCGGGAAGATTAACATCATAGGGGTTGACTAAGCTCAGCCCTTATACTACAATACAAATATGAACTCTGAACTGCACTTCTCCAAGACCCTGCCCATTCCGGGCACGGATCAAACCCTCTATGTCACCGCAACCCTTCTGCCCGAGGGTGTTAAAGTGACAGCGGGCTCAGGCCAGCTGTGGGACATTCCCTGGGACAAGGTTGAAGACGTGGAGTACCTCGCAGGGCTGCTGTGGGACTTGCAGGTGTGGCGCTTCCGAGAAGTCATCATGATGCTTGCTCAGGCTGCACGGGCCCGTGCCCTTGTGCAATGAAGATCCTGTGCTTCGTATTCATAGGGATGGGAGTCTACGGACTCCTGTACCAGTTCTATGGTGCAGCAGCCCTTTCATTTGCTATGTCTGGCCTCATAGTATATGGACACAGGAAGATGGTTCGGGAAGAGGCCCAGGCTAATTCCGGATCTGACCTGGATTCTCTAGGCTAAATGTCAAGGTCAGATTTTCATATGAAAATAAGATTTTTAAATAGGAATCCTGCGACAGATTCCTGCCTATGCGCGTAAAGGCCGCTGCGCCTTTAGGCCTATATGTGTATAATACATGCATACGCATACACATACACACAAGGACACACTATGCCGCAGCTCAATAACATTGCAGTAGTCATGCCCGACCCCAGCACATACGACATTCGTATTAACGAGTTTCAGCGTGCCATGTTGCAGAAGTGCATCAACTACACACTGCATAACATGCCAAGTGGTATGTGGAAGAGTCCTGACGAGGCCGCAGTTGCATCGAACATGCTTGACATGATCAAGCCCGACAGCAATAACAGTGTTCCACTGTGGACCGACGGAATAAACAGCTTTGTGCTGTAGACAAAGGGGCGACTATGCCCCTTTTCCTTTGGCCGCAAGATTCGCATAAAACAGGCGAATCTAAGCTACTACTAAGCGGATTAAACAGTGGATGTAGCACAGCAAACAACCTACTGGTCCGTTGACCACTGACCGCCTGTCGATCACTGCTCGGTATTCGTTTCTTCCTTCCACCAAAGTTCGATTCCGGAAGATTCGAGTTCAAAGATTTTGATCATGAGAGATCCTATCTCGAAATTCGAGGTTGGGTTTCGCCCCTGGGTTCCATCCGAGGGTTTCATTCTCGGATTCCAACCTCGGACTCGAAACTCTCTGTTACATCTTGTTACAGGTTTTACATCCTGTTACATATGTTACATTTTGTTACAAATGTTACAATTGTTACATCTGTTACAAAATGTTACATCTTCTCGGGCGCCTTGACCTAGGCCGCGATGGTGATTTCCGAGGTTCGTCTCGGGTTTCTAGCGAAGGGTCGCTGAGAATGAATCCGAGACAAAGGTCAGAGCCCGATTACTCGGGCTAAACCTCGGAATCAGATTATCGAGCTAAGGGGACGCGGGCGAGGAGAATGCGATCCTCGGATCGCTCGCTCAGGTGTTGAGCGAAGGTGTGATCGGCCAAAATGCGTTGTGGCCGACGACGGAAGGGAGGCACATTGCGTGCCCCCTTTTTCTCACAGTAATTATGGGTCATACATCGCCCCTGTGTGCAGAGGGCCAACGCGGCCCCCTGTGTCTACGTGCTAATTATAGCACTTAAACCCAGTACAGTGCAGCTTTTTTAGCTGCTTTAGCTCTGTTACACAGCTCGCGTGCATCCTCCATCGACAGCCCCTCGACTACTGTGCTGCCGTCGGATTTCTTCTTCACTGCAAACAGCACCTGCTCCTCTGGCATGGGGTCAAGTTCTGCAGCCACCTCCTCCGAGGCTTGCACAACCTTCTTTTTGCGCCCGCCTTTCTTATCCTCGGGGCGGCCCAATCCCTCCACCAACTCGGGGTTAGCGGTTTTCACAGTCTTGAAACTGTGGTTGTAGTGGGTTGCAGCGGAAGCCAAGGAGCAACCGAAGTCCTCCATGATGCTAGCCATTACAGCCCTGCGGAACTCGGTGTTCCCGAGTGTTTCACGCTGCGGCAGCAATTCCAAGAACTTGGCATTGCAGGCAGGACGGATACCTTTATCCATATGCACCTTTCAAAAATGCAGTTTAACTGGAAATTGGAAGCGTGTCAACCAGTGTTTACACTACCTTCCAACTTAGCGCCGTTTCTTCTAACGCATGAATACATTGTACCCGAAAACGGGGCTCTGGGCTACCACTGTTACATCCTGTTACATCTCCTGGTCTTCATAGTGCCTCGCGTTTGGCTCGGGCCGGGCCACTTGTGGGCTGCGAGGTCACAGTAGTCTCGGACCCTAAGGATCGCCCAGCGACTTTGGCCATGCGAGGTAGGGCAGATGCAACAAAGTGTAACAATGGTTGTGTTGGAGCGTAGTGGTGCTATACTGTATGCATACTAACAAAGAGGAAGCCAAAATGGAACTCCGTGTAAGTGCAGTGGATGTGAAGTTGTTCTCTGTTTCAAACAGGAGCCGCACATTCGTAGCCGAGGCAAGCGATCTGAAAGGCTACAACCTGCAGCAACGCATTTTCGATGATGCTATTGATGTAGGGTTTGGGCTGTGGAATGCTGCTACAGGGGCTGTTACGCGCTGGGCGCACTACAGCGACACACATGACAACGAAGGCGACTTGGTGGTATCCTACTACAAAGCCACGCCCGAAACAATCCGCAAGTTTCCGCAACTCGAGGGCTGGATGATACACATCCTGAACGACTGATGCATCCCAAGGGCACCATTATACCGCTGGGCACCACCAGCGAGTGTTTCAACAAAGGAAAAATCCATCCAGTTATCCACAGTGGTGGAAATGCGTGGGTGAAGAGAGTGTGGATAAGTTTGGCGAACGGTGAAACGTGGGAATATCCCACTACCTCGGGTGCAGCTGGCAAGGTGAAGCTGATCAAACGCGAGAATCCGGTTGGATGGGAAGTTGCGTAACAATTTGTAAAAGGGCTTGCAAGTCCCTTTCCTTTAGGATACAATACAACATGAATGCAAAAAAGCAAGCAGAAATCAAAGCAAGTATCGATGATACTGTGCTGCGGATGAATCACAGGGCATTGGATGTGTACCTCAAGCTCCTTTTCAGGATGCGCGTAAAGAACATCCGCGTTTGCGTGGAGCCATTTTTCCCATGAGCGAAGCACTCCGTGAAGCAATGGATGACGAGCTAGCGTTTAGCTGGCTCACGACGGGCCTCGTGTGCCTGCACTGGCAAGAATACTTTGCCAACAGAGGCATATACGGGAGGGGCAGATGAAAGTTCATCTGGCGGTAATGCTGGATGAGGAGCGTGTTGCGGAGCATAACTGCCCCAACGTCATCCTCGCAGCATCTGAGCAGCTCTTGCTGAGTAGGGTGAGAGTGTGGCTGAAGATCTTCTGGCTGAAAGAGCTCCAGCTGAAATCCTCGGAAGTGGACAAGCTGACGATTGACGAGCTCAACGAGAAGTTGTGCCAAGTTGCCCCTGGCTTCTTTATCCACACAAGCAGCGAAGATGTGTAACAGCATGTAACAATGGTTGCGCTGGAGCGTTGTGGTGCTATAATAAACACATCACAACAAGGAGCGCAACAAATGTTTAAGTACACAATCCGCGTTAAGCTTGCAAACAGCCGTAGGGGCGCTACGCTGACTTCCAAGAAGGAAGAAGATCTGGATATCAGCACCAAGGCGGCGCAGCAGGCTTACCTCGAGCGATTCAACGTTGTTCCGCAGGTGAAGAAGATGTTTGGCGAGGCCAACGTGTTGGAGTGTGCAGTGGTGGAAAAAACTAAAGTGATAGTATATGCTTAACGCACATAAAACGGGCTTGCCCGTTTTTCTTTTGGCCGCAATGTCTCGCACCTGCTCTTTGGTCATAGTACAACTGAGCCCGAGAAGGTCCAGATGTAACAAGATGTAAAACCATTTGACACAGCACAGCAGCGGTGTTATTATAAATACGTTAAGTAATGCAATTGGAGCATACTAGCAGAAGCAATAGGGCTGATGCGGTTACCATTGTGTTGCTTATTTTCAAAGGAAATGCAATGGATAAAAAATTCACCGTTCGCTACAGTGCTGTTGGTGTCGACACCCCTGTCGAAGTTCAAACCGACAACCCTGGACGCATCATTCCACACAACCTCAATTTCGATATCGCCACTGGTGCGTTCCGCAAATGGGAACCACTCCACGGCAAGGATGTCAAAGTGGAAGTCATTGACAATACCCACAGCGGCGCATATGCGTTGGTTAACGGGCGCTACGTCAAGCAGTAAACCACCTGGATTAGCGTGCTTAAAACGCACGCTAGCATAAGCTAGGCAGATTTTAAACCGTGGTTTGGTTTTCTGCCTAACTTTCTTACGGCATTTTTTTCCCTCGCCTTTGGTCTTGATCTAGTAGATCAGCAGGGTCCGAGAAGGTTGACCTTAAGCTGAAATTCAATTATACTTACGCATGTTTAGCGTTCGTGTGACGGTACTTTTTGGACCTCGCACCTCCGGATCTACACTAAGTAAGTGTGCCCGAGACAGGTTGACACCTAGCTGAAAATCAATTACAATAAAGCACATGAGCAGAATCCTGACGGTACTTTTTGGACCTCTGACCACCTGGCCCTACGCATAAGGGTCTGCCCGAGAGTGTGTCCTTAGCGGTCACAGACTCTACACATCTCGGAAGCGTTTGTCAACCTTTTTAATTGACGTTGCGAGAAGGATGCGGCCAAAAAAACTCCCAACGAGCCGGGCAAGTTGGGAGTAAAGGGGCGTTGCGCCCCAAGGGGAGGAAAAGCAGCAACTAACGGAAAGCGATTACCCTTTCTTACCCACGTCCAATTCGAACGGGTCAGTTTTGGGAACAAAGGGGAAGAAGCAGGGGAGCAGGAAGTACAGGTTCATTTTGTGTGTCTCCAGTTGTGTGTTTGTCTATGTACGTATTATGCAGCAGCAGGAACCGGTTGTCAATCCAATTTACAAACTGTTACATCTCTAACATTTCGTTACATCTGTTACGAAATGTTACACATGTTACATCTTGTTACAATTTCTCGGGCTTCGCGTGCTAAAAAACAACACGGCCTCCGAGGCTCATCTCCCTCGGGACAGGTTTTTCCATCTGTCAAGACTGCCAATGAGGCTGAGCGTTCGCCCAGAATCCCAATCGACAGATATGAGTGCCTCTTTGGCGATGGTCTGCACGTTCTTCACAGTTCCGCGAGAGCCAGGCGCAACTGGAGCAGGATCTCCAGTCATAAGCACTAACTCTATGCGTTCTCCAGGTTTTGGTATATGTTTTGCCATGTGTTGAGTATAGCACCACTATGCTCCGCTGCAACCATTGTTACATCTTGTTACAGAAGGACCTCGTGGTCTGTGCAAAAGCGTTTATGCCTGCGTGCTAAAAATGCGAGACAAATTGTGGTCAGGGCTTCGCTGTGCATGTGTATAGTGTATCTGAATGCAAATCGGAAGTCAACCATTGTTACACAATATTACATTTGCCCTACCTCGGACCACGCCATCAATGGTCTCTAAGACCTCTTCCGAGAAGGGCCAGAGGCGTAACAAGATGTAACAGTGGTTGCTGGAGTGCTCCAATACGCGCATAATACATACATAGCAACAAGGAACGCAGCAAATGAAACAACTCCGCACTATCGTTACCAAGCCCGAGCAATCCAAGCACAATGGCAAATGGGCAGCGACTTTCGAGAACTGGAACACTTGCGGGGGAGAAGAGTACCTGGCAAGCTCCGTTTCTTCTCCCCCGCTGTTTGAAACGGAACAGCTGGCTTTCGAAGCAGCCGGCAGGGCGCTGGTTGTCTTGGAAGAAACGGGACGGTATCCCAACATGTGTGAGGCTTTCTAAATCCAGTTGACACTGGAGCTAGTTGATGCTACACTAAAAGCATCAACTAGGAGACAAAAATGCTTGCATCCACCCTCTACGTGCGTGTCGTGCCCCAGGACAAAGACCGAGGCTACATGCTGCTCGCTGGATACGATTCCAGCGTAGTACAGCGTACAGCACTTCAGTACACCACCCTCACTGCTGTGACACGTGACAGCTTGAACGCTGCTATAGAGCGTTTACGCAAGGATAACAGCGCGAAAGATGTCAAGGATTGCACTGCCCCTGCCATCCAGAAGAAGCTCATGAAGCTCTTCGGTGAAACTCCCGAGCAGCAGGTGCCCGCAACGTTCTCGAACATGGGCGTTGGCCACTACCTGCCCTAATGCGAGGAGGGGCAGGAGTAACAAGATGTAACAGTGGTTGTGCTGATGCTCGTTGGTGCTATAATAAACACATAGCAACAAGGAGCACAGCATGATACTTAAAGCAGTTAAACCCAAGCAAGCAATTCCTCCCCGCAACATTGCGCCCGACTACAAGGGTCCCGTGACACTGTCCGAAACGGGGCGCGAAGTGTTTTGGACCGGGAAGGTGGCGATTGGTCTGAACCATGTGCCTGCGAGGCACGATATGCACAGCGAAAGCACCGACTTCATCCAGCGGGTGCTGCTGCGGAAGTAATACAAAGGGGCTATGCCCCTTTTCTTTTGGCCAACAAAGTCTCGCACAGGATCAGAGTTCTGTCAACACTATGCGAGACTGAAGAGTCGTAAAAAAATGCAAGCAAGCTTGCATTTTTGTTGAAAGTGTGTTACGCTGCACGCTTCTCTTCCACCACCAGGTTGTACACCACTTCATGCACGTCGTACTCCTCAAGCACCGTCATCACGTCTTCGCGTGTGAGGTTATCAAGCAGTCGCATATCATGCTTCAAACGCCCCAAGCAGTTGTGGCGCCCAAACGCAACAGCAATCATGATCACGTCAGCTGCGTCTAGGCCGCTGCTGTTCACGTCAGTGCTAATGCCGAGGTTGATAACCACTTTCTTCAACTGCTCCTGTGCCGCTGCCACGTGCATGGCTGCGTACTTGTATAGGGCTTCCAGGACTTGTTGCTTCTGGACGGGTGTTGCTTGCATTGCTACTCCTTGTTGCGATGTATCAATTATAACATCGCTGAGCACCAATGCAAGCACTGTTACACCTTGTTACTTCCTGCGCTTCTTCACGCCCGGCCATTCCTTCTTCTTCAGCAAGCCGCTGTCCGCTACGAGGAACGCATACGTCGCCGGATCCCTCGCATCAAACTGCAAGCACGCCTTCAGGAGCTTCAGAGGATTGGAGACCTCCAGGTTGGTCTCCGCTTCGATGGTTTCCTTGAATTCCTTCAAGTCCTTTTTCGTGACCAGGACTTCGATGACTGCTGCTGGGACTTTCATTTGGATTGCTCCTGTGTTGTTGAGTACGTATTATGCAACGGAAAGCATCCACCCACAACCATTGTTACATCCTGTTACGTCTGCCCCTTCTCGCACCTGCCCTGGACCGGTACCTAAGATCGCGAGGCAGGGCAGAGATGTAACAGAGTGTAACAGTGGTTGCAACGAAGCGCAGCCCTGCTATAATGAACACATGACGCAGCAAGGAACATAATATGCCATATGTAGCAAAGTGTAAAGCAGCAATAGAAGGAACAGGAATATGCTCGGATGACCCGAGCATTGGACCGACATTTCTAAAGATACTTTCACCATACCACCCGGCTAATGAATGGATACACAACCACGTAGGAATTGACCCAGTTATTATGGGCATCCTTTGGGTGTTCGTGCTCATTGCATTGTACTTTCTTTTCTTGAAGCTGCTCGTGGAAATCGCGTTCTATGCGAAAGTTGAATACGAATATTCGCGAGGGCCGGTAGCCATACTGTGGTGGATTGTGGCCTACGCTTTCGTGGCAGTCCTCATGTTGTTTAATCTGATCCACCTGCTGCTGACGCTAGGTGCAGCATACAGCGCATTGCATGGATTCCGCGAATGGTGGCATGCTGGAAGAAAATAAAGTGTAACAGTGGTTGCATTGGAGCGCAACCCTGCTATAATCAATGCATGGACACAGAAACACTTACAGCACGCGAAGATGAAATCCTGTCCCTAGCGGGGCTGGGTCTCACAAACAAGGAGATCGGTCGTCGCCTGGCGATCAGCGACTTGACTGTGAAAAAGCACATGGAGCGCGTGTGCGCCAAGCTCAAGCAACCCAACCGTATCAAAGCTTACCACGCGAGGAGAGCATATGTTTGAAGGCCTAATGCTGCGGGATCCAACAGCCCGCCCCAAGAAGTTCACAGTCTCGAAGCGCATGATCAAGGGGATCAGCATTGCTGAGGTTGCGAATCCCTGGAACTTGTCCCCCATGGAGTTCGAAGTCATGCGCCAACTGCATGAATACATCACCCAGGCGGAGGTAGCCAGGACTCTGGGCGTGAGCAAAAAGTCAGTAAGCACATACACTGTTCGCGCAAAAACTAAGATGGATCGGGACACAATGACTGAGGCGCTGCAACTGTTCAGGCGTTTCATGCGTGGCGACGATACCGTTTACGTTAGCTGAAAAAGGTGTGCGTGTCAACCAAAAAGTCAATTACTTCGCTTCTGGGTATGGATGCTCAGATGTTGGAAGCCCTTGTGCAGAACAAGGCTGCGGTCGTCATGCTTCTCCGAGATCCGAAGATGCTGGAAGCTGTGCAACTGAATGTAACAGTGGTTGTGCTGGAGCATAACCCAGCTATAATAGATACAAGCAACAACGCTTTAACCCGTGTTAACACAAAGGAAAACACACCATGCAAGTCAAATCAATTCTGACGCTGTCCGCTCTTGCGCTGGCGATGTCCGCAGCATACGCAGACAACTGCGGTAACGGCCAGGGCGCCGGGCAAGGCAACGGATGCACACCCGACGTGGTTGCCCCGCCCATCACGAACACCAACACCAACGGTAATGCGAATAGCAACACCAACAACATCGGCAACGTCAACGGCAACGCCAATCGCAATGACAATGCGAACAACAACGCGAACAGCAATCGCAACAGCAACCGCGCGAACTCCAACGCCGCAGCGCAATCCACATCGGAATCGACGAGTGTTGCGAACAGTGTCGCAACAGGCGGCCGCGGGGGCAACAGCAGGAGCAACGCAACGGGCGGCGCTGGTGGCCAAGGTGGTGCGGGCGGCAATTCCAACGCTACAGGGGGCAACAGCACCAGCGCAGGGGGCAACGCAAGCACTGGAGCAAGCACTTCCAGCACTGGTGCAGTGAGCAACGACAACGCGTCTGGGGCGAGCAGCAGCACTGGCGACGTGATCATCGGCGGCGACACCCACGTGATCAACAACCGGCGTGCAGCAGCTAGCGCAGTGGCACCCTCCCTGGCAGTGGGCAACGGCACTTGCATGGGCAGCACCAGCGGTGGGGCACAAGGTGCAAGCTTTGGTGTTAGCTTTGGCAACACCTGGAACGACGTGGGCTGCGATCGACGCTACAACGCCCAGATGCTCCAGAACCTGGGAATGGACAAAGCGGCCATTGCGCTGATGTGCATGGACCCCAGCGTGCGTGAAGCCATGCAAATGGCTGGTACGGACTGCCCGGGCTTGCCCAAGGTGAAAGTCAGCGAAGCTGTGCAACACACGGATCCCTATGTTCGCGCACGCCTGGGCATGTTGCCCGTAGTGCAGCAATAAGATGTAACACTGGTTGCACAGAGCTCCTTTGGTGCTATAATAAACACATAGCAACAAAGGAGCAAGCACTATGCGACAAGTTACATCACGCGAAACGACAACCGCCCATTGGGCACCTCCAGACTATCGCTGTGTCCTCACAACGATCCGGGAGGTCATTGAAGAAACCCCCGAGGGCACCGATCTGCAAATAGATGTAACAGTGGTTGACGCTGATGCAGAAACAGTGCATAATAAAGGCATTATACAGGAGATTCCAATGCCCAGAGAAGTTCCCGCACACGAAGCTGATGTGGTCGAGCATGTGGATCACAGCCGCGGAACCCGTAGGCGGTACCCCATAGTTACCCGAGGGCGTGATTTCACTGCTGTGGAGTTCACCGCACTCCAAATCAAGCTGGATGTGGGTGTTCAGCCAGCAGCATCGTTCCTCAGGGGTTGTGGGTGGGATGTGGAACACGCCCGAGAGCTCCTGTGTGTGGTGGGACGCAGAGTCCACTAAGCGAGTAGGGGCATTACGCCCCTTTCTTTTGGCCAAATAAGTCTCGCACGAAACTAAAACTTCTTAGGTAACTGCGAGGCACTAAGGCGAGCGAAAGATGTAACGATGTGTAACAGTGCTTGCGTTGAAGCGCAGTTGTGTTATACTTTAGACACTGCAATAACGCAGTGCAATGCAAAAGGTACGCACTATGTCACTCACAGCACTCCAAGCGCAAAACGCAATCGCGTTGCGTGCAAACAACAACACCCTGTCCGCAGCCCAGCTGGAGTTCCTGCTCCGCGGCGTCAGCGTTACGTTCGCCCAAATCCTGTACGTCACGGATGTGCAGCTGGCAGCAGCCCACAAGGCCGAGGGCATCCAGAAAGTCACTAGCGCCAACGTGTTGCTTGCAAGCAACATCGCAGCCCAAACGCACCTGTATGCGCGGGCAGTACGCAAAAGCGCCGCGGGGTTCAAGGAGAACGATGCACAAGCAGTCCAAGGCTTCGTAGCACAAAGTAACTACTTTGAGCACACCGCAACCCATAGCATTGTTGTGCATAAGCAACACCCCGACAAGTTCTACATGTTCGCTATTTACAACAGAGCTGAAAGCCTGTACGTACACAATGGGGCTGTAGTCGATAAGCAACACGTCGCGGGCTATTGCACCCCTAGCGCGGCTAAGCTACTCCTAGCCCCCACGGCCACTGTCCACAACGTTACCCACAACGTTACCCACAGTGTCCATGTACGCACCATAGCACTGGATAACATTGTGCATATCCGGGCTCGTAAGCAATTGCTTACTGTATAGCACAAAGCACAGCAAAAAGCAAGCGCAATGCTTGCTTTTTTTGTATCTGCCCCTTCTCGCAATGCATGTGTTAAATAACAACAGTAGGTGCGAGATATATTGTAACAGATGTAAAAATCTGTAAGATTTGTAAAGATCTGTAAAAGATCTTGCAGAAATCCCAGTCAGCATGTATAATGTAGAGGGTGGTACCCTGACCGGTGGGCGGGCAAGCCGCTCTTAAAATTTTTACCAAACCCTATAGGACCCACCTTTCCGCTCGCTAGATTTTTACCAAACCCTATAGGATCGGTCTTAAGAATGGTCGAGCAAAAATAAAATTTTAGTGTTGACCAAAATACAATATTGCTTTACAATAGTAATATGCAATTCTCAGATTCTCCTTCTTACCCGGAAAAGTTATTTTCCACTTATATACCGCTGCATCCGAAAGGCCGCGGACCTATTACTAAAGCCGAAACTGACGAAAAATATTCCGCTATGAACAAGTGGTTGATTGAATGTGGTGTAAAGGTTCATAAGGACTATGAGTGGGATCGTATCAAGTACAGTGTAGCCCACAAAGCTGGAGTTTCACTCTACCCTACTGGTATATCATTTGTTAATACAGATGATGCTTTAGCCTTCAAGCTTGCCTTCGGATTATAGTGGAACTGTTCAATCTAAAATAAATACAGTATGTCCTTTAAAGAACTTGTCCGTTTAGATCATTTAACTACTTTACGTACTGAAGAGTTCAATCCACTCATGACAGCAATAAATGTATGGTTATTAGAGAATCTTAAATATCAACTAGATTATGAATGGTCTATTGCATCATTCACTTATACTGATCGTTATGGTGTAAGTGAATATCCTTATGGAGTATTTATTAACAACGATAGTGATCGTTTAGCATTCAAGCTAAGGTTTAAGTTATGAAACATTCCGTATTCTTAAATTCAAGCTGTACTTGGGTAGATGTAATAGAGTATCGTGTGTGGTTGAACGAATATGTGGCACCTGGGAAAAACTTCTTCAATGCATATTGGGAAGTTACAATGGTGTCAGATAGAAAGACTCAATCATCAAAATATGTAATAAACTTCGAGCGGGCTGAGGATGCTACCGCATTTAAATTAAAATTCAATGTATGATAATGATAAGGTTACACAATAAGTTTGAACTTGTGTCAAAGCTTGATGAAGTTAATGATTGGATTGCTGAGTTACCATATACTAAACGTTGTCATCGTGCGTATAGGATAATCAATAAAAATGGGCATGATCATAGAATTCCAGCTATTGTATTTGTGCGGCGGGATGATGCTTTAGCATTTAGATTAAGGTTTAACTTATGAATCATTATGTTTCTTTTAACTTAAGAGTATTACCTGAAACGTATGATAAAACATTGGGTGGTATTACAGAATGGGTTAGAAATAATCTAGAACTTAATCATGATTATCAATGGGCTTATGCTAAGTTTCGATATTCTAATTATGCGGATAATGTAAACTTTAAACCTATTGGAATACTGTTTAATGATAGAGAAGACTTGTTAGCATTTAAGTTAAGATTTGGATTATGAGTCTCGACTTTAAATATTTGGAGTGTGAAGGATTTGAACATCATTTGAATATTACCTATAACACTAAGTTTAAGGATCTTTCTTTTGATGGCAAGTTGCTATTTTATTTCGAAGTGTTGGAATGGTGTAAGGAAAATATAGGTGAGGAAAACTTTGTATTGTTAAGTGAGTATGATGCACCGGGACAACCTTCTGAATGGTATATACATACAGTTAGCGAGGAAGATTTGGTTATCTTTACATTAAAGTTTGTGAGTGCTAATGAACGATAAGGTTAAAGTTAATTTAATTGCGAAAAGTATGGATATAAGAGATTATGATCCTTTGTGTTGTGAAATGATAAACTGGTTACGAGCTAATTGTATTTCTTATATGATACTGCATGAGGATTGGCATGATTTACCTACTGCGGTTTGGATTGCAGATCCTGCTGATGCTATAGTGTTTAAATTAACTTTCGGATTGTGAGTTTATAACATGTCTATTCCTTTAACTTATATTATGGCACATCCTTTAGAGGTTAGTTGTAAAGTATCTGAATTAATTATGGTAAATCTACATTACATGGGGATGAATCCTGTGCAATGTAGACTTAAGGCAAATGATATTATGTGTTGGATTATACAACATAGAATTAGGCATGAAATGGTATATGATAGTTTTGCTGAGGAAATTCCTATTGCAATTGGTTTTGAAACTAGTGAAGATGCAATGTTGTTTAAGTTAACCTTTAAGGTATGATTAAGTTTGAAGGTGATATCATTGAAAGATTATTTAAAGTCTATCAAGATGATCCAGAACGTAGAGGAACTACTTTGTATGATTGGTTGTTGTTGCAAAGTAATACATTAGGTATAAAGCGTATCTATCGTTTTGAATACGTGTTGGTATTTGAATCGCCCGAAGATGAGATCGTGTTTAGATTGAAGTTCGGGATATGATGACCCGATGGAGGATGCGAACCGTAGGATTTATAGACCCGACAAATGTTTATGCCAGCTTTGATTTGTTTCCAGATATGAGTATGTGGTTAGAAACTATTGGGGCTAAGGAGTATCCTACCGTTGGTGTAATTGTTTTTAAACGTGCTGAAGATATTACTTTATTTAGATTGAGGTTTGGTGTATGATTAAATATAGACGACGCGGTTTACCAATCTTTGAACGTTACTACCATGAGTCCGTGACTGGTCCTATAACGTTTGTTGATTGGCTAGAACAGCAAGGGGCAAAGTTCTATATACAGGATGACTTTACTATTGCTGCTATGAATGTTATTACGTTTGAAAATCCTGAAGATGAAGTTGCCTTTAAATTGAAGTGGGGTGTAAAATGAGATACTGTGTTGGATTACCTGATTATGTATTTGAGTTCGATGATACAAATGATGATTTTAGAACTTGGCTAGAAGCTAATATTGGTAAAGAAGACCATACTTGGCGATATATTCCTAAGATTGAAGGTCTTGATAAACATGCGCGTGGAGTATGTTTTAGTACGGAAGATTATCTAACTGTCTTTGTTACTACATTTAATATTATGGGTCATAGGTAATAGATAGTGTCTCGAATGAAATTTAGAGTTCCGACAGATCATAATAAGTATTGGTTTTGGTGTGTTAATAATTTAGCATGGGGAACTTGGCGAAAGTTAATTCCTTTGGTAGGACCTACCGCTACCTATGTTTTTGACTGTCCGGAAGATTCTATTGCATTTAAATTGAAATGGGGTGTGAATGAAATTAAATTATTGCATTAAGTTTCCTAATTATGTAACACCGAAACGTAAGTTTCTTTACCATCACCAGTTGTTTATTGATTTTAGAGAATGGTTAGAAGCTAATGTAGGTAAGCAGGAAGTAGATTGGGCTTATGTTACCGGCGATATCCACGCTGCTGGTATATGTTTTAAGAAACAAGATGACTTAACTGCTTTCCTTTTAAAGTTTGATATTAACTGATTTCTAAGAATTATAAACAGTGAGAATTATAGGAGTGGATAAGACTTTCGGCGCTTCGACGGGGACCCAAAAATCAATGATAGAAATTCGTCTTCGCTCTGATTGGATAAAATTTATGAATGTGAGAGAGTTTTTGACATGGGTAGATGATCAGGGAATGAATAATGATGATTGGGATGTTAAAACCTGTGATGATACTTTAGATCTAATCATTAGTTTTAAGAGTGAGGAAGATGCAACTCATTTTAGATTAAAGTTTGAAACGTAATGTATTATTATCGTGATAACATTGATGTGAAATTACCAATGAGTGTTTATAGCTCGCGGGAGGATTCGATTCGGCTGCGGCAGCTTACCAATTGGTTGAAAAAGAATAACATTAAGTATTCGTTAGTTTATTGGCCAGTGTGGGATAAGAGTCATCCGTCGGCTATTAACATGCGTACTGAAGATGCTATAATATTTAAGTTAGTTCATAACTTATGAGTTTGAATCATAGAATAGTTTTGAAGGCTGTACTTCCTACAGATATGTGGGGTAGGACAGTTGCTTGGCCGGTAGTGAGTCCAAGTGCTAAAGATATAGATACTTACATGAAATGGTGTAAGAAAAATGTTGGTGCTGATAATTGGCAATATTATGGCGAATATAAAAAGATACCATTTGAGTTTAGATTTCGTCATAGTGAAGATTTGCTTGCGTTTAGATTAACATTTGGATTTTTAAATGACTAAAAGAAAAGATCATGTTACAGCGGTTGATTTAAAGTTATCAGGTAAGGATCATTTTTTTGATTTGTATCGATTCACGAAAATTTATGAATGGTTGACTTCTTGTAATATTGACTTTAAGCTATACTATGTAAATCAAAAAGATGATGCGTTACCACATACTATTTTGATAAAAGAATCTGATGCTACTGCATTGAAATTAAAATTTAATTTGTGATTTATACTATTAGCTTCTTTCCAAAACACACCGGCATAAACGTAGCCGCGTTCGAAAGATTAGTGCGTGAATATGAAGCATGGTTAAATAGCTTAGGTGAAGAGAATGAGTTATACACTTGGTCAATAGGTCAGTATTCATTTAAGGATGGATTATATTCATCATATAATTGGCCAGATAAGATTGGTGTAAACATATACGATGAAGAGACTGCACTTGCATTTAAATTAAAGTTTGGATTATGAAAACAACAGTTTATTTTTATCCTAAGCACAAGCCTTATAGTTTGGAAGAACATGATAAGGCTATTGCTGAATATCGTGTTTGGCTTGACCAACATGGAGATTATGGGCGTCTGTATATGATGCACATTGGTAAAGTTCCAAAGGAATTTCTTACCGAAGATGATTTAATCGCACTCGGTGATGCTCCGCGTCAATCTCAAATGATCGGCTTTGACATTTACGATGGTCCGGTGGCAATGTTATTTAGACTTACATTTTCACTATGACTAATATGTTCAGTAATTTGTATGAAATCCGTATTTACGGAGGATTACAATTTACTGGCATTCATGAGAAAATATCAGAATGGATGGCTACAGTCCCTGGGGCTCATTTTGATAAGAATCACGATGTATCGTGGATTAATGGTAAGACCTATTATCATTCTATAGTATTCTTAACCGAAGAAGACTTGGTTGCTTGTAAACTCAAATTTGTAGGATTTGTATCAACATCATGACTTGGATTAAAGTAGACCTTACCGAAATTGAACGCAGTTCTAGTAACGAAATTGGTAGAACTATCTTTAGATATAAAACTAGAGATTGGCTTCGTGACAACCTGAGTTCAGATGGTGTTCTGTGGAAAAATGATTGGGCTAGTTCCATCTATTATTTTGCCCAACCTCAAGACGCAGTGTTCTTCAAATTGATATTTTTAAAATGAATGATGTGCATTTCCAGTACATAACTTCATTATATGCTGACAATGCAGACCGAGCTGAAATTAAAAACAAACTTGAAAGATGGCTTGTTGAGCATGTAGGCCGGGAAGGTTCAGCAAGAACTCCGCTAGAATCATTTGATTGGGGCTGGTGTTGGAGTCTTACAACTTTCGATTTTGGCCATAGTCCAAATGGGATCTATTTTGTTAGAGAAGAAGATAAAACTGTTTTTAGATTAGCGTTTGGAATAGGTGGCGGCCGACTTTGATTCACTTGACGCTGTCCTTGTATCTACACTACAATAACAGTACACAGACAGGACCTAAAATGGAACCAACTACAATCATTCTTGCAATATCCGGTGTTACTCTTCTTGGAGGACTTCTGCTTCGACATAGAAGCCGTAGGTTTGTTAGGGTAACTGAAGCAATGAAGAATGCTCGAGAACGTGCAGATAAACGTGCAACTGAACGTGCATTGACTGGTGATCGCATTCCCGATTCTTATGATGCTATTGCATTTGATACTCAAGGTATCTCTGTTAAGCATCATAGCTTCAACGATATTCCTCTTCATAACGAACAGGTTAACGCTATTAATTTAATCTTTAATGGTTTGCCACTTCCTGCTAAACATCGCGAAGTATTTCCTACAGGTAAGACTGCAAATGCCGCAGCTGGTGTTCCGCTGAATCTTTCTGCTCTTGATGATCGAAATGTAGATTTCTCAAAGCAAGTTGAAGTTACTGAATTCATTGATGCAGACTTTAACTGGCCGGAAAGATATGATCGCGGGGAGAAACCTACTCCTCATGTTGAACTCAAGAGTTTGGATATTGATTTTGTTTGGCCGGAGAATGTGAATGTTAAATAATACGGTTGTAGCTGCCCGCTTGGATTTAATTGCTGCCAAAGCTAAAATCCTTGCAGAGG
>Ga0105252_10000554_pt1 | contig 22873 bp, 18 predicted proteins | sample EasRivMeERMZT100_FD_89675 | JGI IMG/M metagenome (GOLD analysis project Ga0105252, IMG submission 89675) | Soil microbial communities from meander-bound floodplain in the East River, Colorado, USA - East River MetaG ERMZT100 | ecosystem: Environmental > Terrestrial > Soil > Floodplain | place... | reverse complement strand
TGCTGGGGCGGGGCAAGGTTCGCGACATGTATGCCCTGGGCGATGACCGATTGCTGATCGTCACGACCGATCGCCTGTCGGCTTTCGATGTTGTGCTGCCCGACCCGATTCCCGACAAGGGTGAGGTGCTGAACGAGATGTCGAACTTCTGGTTCAGGAAGCTCGCGCACATCGTGCCCAATCACTTGAACGGCGCGGCGCCGGACAAGGTGATCAAGGGCGCCGACGAGGCGGCACAGGTGAGGGGTCGCGCGGTCGTCGTGAAGAGGCTCAAGCCCCTGCCGGTCGAAGCGGTCGTGCGCGGTTATCTCATCGGTTCGGGCTGGAAGGACTACCAGCAGACCGGAGCGGTTTGCGGCATTCCCCTTCCCAAAGGACTGCAACAAGCCGACAAGCTGCCGGAGGTGATCTTTACTCCAGCCACCAAGGCCGAGGCCGGCGCGCACGACGAGAATATTTCCTTCGAGCGGATGAAGGAGCTGGTCGGCAAGAAGCTCGCAGCGAAGGTGCGCGAGGTGAGCATGCGCCTGTACCGCGAGGCGGCTGACTACGCGCGCGAACGCGGCATTATCATCGCCGATACCAAGTTTGAGTTTGGCACCGACGATAAGGGAAATCTCGTCCTGATCGACGAGGCGCTCACAGCGGACTCTTCGCGGTTCTGGCCGGCGGACCAGTATCGGCCCGGGACCAGCCCCCCTTCCTTCGACAAGCAGTACGTGCGCGACTACCTCGAGACGCTCGACTGGAAGAAGAAGCCGCCCGCACCGCCGCTTCCGCCGGAAGTGATCGCAAAGACGTCCGAAAAATATCGCGAAGCCCTGTACCGTCTGACGGGGCAAAGACTGGGAGGATAGCGATGGCCAGCCGCTCGCCGCTCGTCGGAATCGTCATGGGAAGCGCGAGCGACTGGGATGTGATGCGCGAGGCGGCAAAGCAACTCGCGGATTTTTCCGTTCCCTACGAAGCCAAGGTGCTTTCCGCGCACCGCTCGCCCGAGGCGCTTGCCGAATGGGTGGAACGGCTGAGCGCAAAGGGCGTGCGATGCTTCATCGCGGGCGCCGGCGGCGCGGCGCATCTGGCCGGCGTGATCGCGGCGAAAACCACGGCGCCGGTGCTCGGAGTGCCGATGCCCTCCAAGTATCTCAAAGGCCTCGACTCGCTGCTATCGATCGTGCAGATGCCCAAGGGGATTCCAGTGGCGACTTTTGCGATCGGCGAGGCGGGCGCGGCCAACGCAGGCCTGTTCGCCGTCGCGATGCTCGCCCAAAGCGATGCGAAGCTCGCCAAACGTCTCGCCCGGTTCCGCGCCAGCCAGGCCGAAGCGGTAAAGCGCGCCAAGCTGCCGGGGTGACTGGGATCTCGCCGCGGCCCTGCTTGCCTGCGACTGCCGACGCTGCGATTCAGGAAGCTGTCGCGATCCTGAAACGCGGCGGCTTGGTTGCGTTTCCCACCGAGACGGTCTACGGACTCGGCGCCGATGCATCCAACCCCGCGGCAATCGCACGCCTCTACAAGGTCAAGGGCCGCCCCGCGGACCATCCAGTCATCGTTCATCTGGGCGATGCGAGGCAGATGGTCCATTGGGCACGCGACGTCCCCGAGAGTGCGACGCAGCTCGCGGCGCGCTTCTGGCCGGGGCCGCTGACCCTGGTGCTCAAGCGCGCGGCGGGCGCGGGCGATTACCTTACGGGCGGGCAGGACACGGTAGGCCTGCGCGTTCCAGGCCACCCGATCGCGCTCGAACTGCTGCGCCAGTTCGGCGGGGACGATGACGGACGCCGTTTGATCGGCGTGGCAGCCCCATCCGCCAACAAGTTCGGCCGCATCAGTCCGACTACGGCGGAGCACGTGCGCAACGACCTGGGCGATGAAGTCGATCTGATCCTTGACGGCGGACCCTGCGAGATCGGCATCGAATCGACGATCGTCGATCTGTCGCGCGGTCGCCCGGTCGTGCTGCGGCCGGGCCGAATCGGCGCGGAAGAAATAGAAGCGGCGCTTCGGGTGGAAACCGGGGCGCCCGATCCGGGCGCCCCGCGCGCCCCGGGCACTCTCGAATCCCACTACGCGCCGCGGCGCCCGCTGCGGCTCATTCCCTCGGTGCAATGGAACGAGGTGCTGCGCACTGCGCCGCTCGCTCGCGGCGTGCTTTCCTTGAGCGCGCGACCCGCGAACGATGCGAGCGTGATGTGGATCGAGGCGCCTTCGGATCCCGTGCGCTATGCCCGTGGACTGTATGCGAGTTTGCGCGCGCTGGACGCACCCGGCTGCGAGGAGATTCTCGTCGAGGCGCCTCCCGAATCGGCGCGATGGGCAGGCGTGCGCGACCGGCTCGCTCGCGCGCACTCGGGGTGAGGAATCAGAAACTTCGGCGGCCGTAATTTGTCGGGGTTGGAGATTGCGGCTAAAATCGAAGCGACGTGGGGTTGTAGCTCAGCTGGGAGAGCGTCGCGTTCGCAATGCGAAGGTCGGGAGTTCGATCCTCCTCAACTCCACCAGCATCCCCAGAAGGCCCGCTTTTGTCGGGCCTTCTGCTTTTCCACGCACGCCTTGGCGATTTCACGTATTGTTTTGCTGGCCGATCAACGGGGAGCGCATGTGCGGGCTCAATTGGCAAGCCTTTGCTTCGGGTCTAAGGTACCGGAGCCGGTGGGCAGCGAGGGTGAGTGGCCTTGCCGCCTGGCAGGATCTAGGACGGCAAACGGTGAAAGCCCCGTGACCCGATGACATCGCAGCGCAAATCCAATTCTAGGATCCCCGCCGGGGAAAAAGTGCGACGGCGCCGCCGCGCGGAGTCCGAGGCCGAGCTCAGCGAGCAGCGCTTCCATGCGACCTTCGACCTCGTTCCCATCGGCATCAGTCACATCGACCCGGAAGGCCGAATCCTTCTCGCAAACCCCAGCGTGGGACAGATCCTGGGTTACGCATCCGACGAGCTGATCGGCCGCAACATCAAGGAGTTCCTGTTTCCGGAGGACGTACAGGCGACCCAGGAGCTATGGACGCTTCGTGAGAAGCTCCACGCCGGGGAAATCCAACGCATTTCCACCGAGAGGCGCTATCGCCACAAGACCGGCTCGCCTGTATTCGTCGCCGTAACCATCACGGTGCAGCGGAATTCAGAAGGCAAGGCTGTATGCGACATCGCGGCGCTCGAGGACATCACTGCGCGCAAGCGCGGCGAGCAGTTGCGGGCGCTGGAGCACACGGTAAACCGATCCCTCGGCGACGCCGACAACGCAAGCGCGGCGGTGCGCGCCGCCATCCGCGCCATCTGCGAAACGGAAGGTTGGGAATGCGGCCGCTATTTTCGTTGGGACGAGAGGGCCGGGGTGCTGCGCTTCGGCGATGCCTGGTGGGTTCCGGATCCCGACATCGAGCGGTATGTCGATAAGTCCCGAGATCTTATCTATACCCCCGGGGTGGGATTGGTCGGGAAGGTATGGCAGGGGGGGAAGGCCATATGGGCTGCCGACATCAGCCGCGACACTCGGGTCGCGAAAGCCGCTCTCGCTCGCGAACCCGGCATTCGCGGCGCGTTCGCCTTCCCCGTCATTTCCGAGGGAAAGACAATCGGCGTGCTCGCTTTCAGCAGCCGCGAAATCCGCGAGCCGGACGAGCGGCTGATCGAGGCCCTGGGGGTGATCGGCAGCCAGATAGGACAGCTCGTCCGGCGCAAGCAGGCGGAGGAAGGGTTGCGCCGCTTTCGCGCCGCCATGGACGTTTCGGCAGAGCTGATCCTCCTCGTCGATCCCGTGAAGATGCGCTACATCGACGTCAATGACGCGGCGTGCCGGACACTCGGCTACTCGCGGGACGAATTCCTGGCGATGGGGCCGCAAGACATCTTCTCCATGACGCGCGAGGAGCTCGATGAACTCTACCAACGGTTGATCAAAGGCGATCGAGCCGACGAAAAGGTGGAAGGCTGGTATCGGCGCAAGGACGGCACTCGGCTGGCGGTCGAATCGTTCCGCCGCGCCGTGTTTTCACCGGACGGCGACATCGTCGTTGCGGTCGCCCGAGACATCACGGAACAGCGCAAACGGGAGGAGGAGCTGCGCCGCTTCCGGCTCGCCATGGACAATTCGGCCGACATGATCGTGTTGATCGATCGCGCGACGATGCGCTTCGTCGACGTGAACAGAACCGCGTGCAGATTGCTCGGCTATTCGAGGGAAGAGCTGCTCGAATTGGGCCCCCAGGACGTGCTCCCCGTAAGCCGGGCGGAGCTCGAGAAAGCCTACGACGGCTTGATTGCGACCCCATCGGCCAAGACCGGCGTCTTGATGAGCGGCATGAGGAGCCACTATCGCTGCAAGGACGGATCTTCGCTCCCCTTCGAATCGACGCGGCGCGCGCTGCGCTCGGGAGATACCCACATTGTCGTAGCCATCTCGCGCGACATCCGTGAGCGGATCGCCTCGGAAGCCGCCCTCAAGGAGAGCGAGGAAAAGATGCGCAACCAGGCGCTGCGGCAGCGCCTGATCGCGGAGTTCGGTCAGTACGTACTGGCGAGCAGCGATCTCACCGACGTGCTGAAGCGGGCGGTCGAGCTGGTTTCCTCAACGCTCAAGGAGGAGCACTGCGATATCCTCGAGTGCGGTCCGGACCGACGCCGCTTGATGTACAAGGCGGCGGTTGGCTGGCCAAAGGAATGGATCGGTCAGCGCACGGTGGAACTCGTGCCCGGCGGCAACCTCGAGCATGTGCTGTCAAGCCGCGAGCCCGTATTCGTCGAGGACCTGCAGGCTGAAAATCGCTTCTCCCGTTCGCCACTGGTCGAGTTCGGCATTAGGAGCACCGTGCGTGCGCCCATACTCGGAACCAAGGAGGCGTTCGGGGTGGTGAGTGTGCATTCAATTCAGGTGCGGCGTTTCACCGAGGAGGAGGTGAATTTCCTTCGGAGCGTGGCGAACATTCTGGCCGTCGCGATCGAACGCAAGAATTTCGAGACGCATTTGGCGCGCCTCGCGCAGTTCGACGGTCTCACGGGATTGCCCAACCGCCATTTGTTCCACGACCGGCTGCTGCAGGCCATGGCCCAGGCGCAGCGCAGCAAGCGGCCCATGGCCGTGCTCTTTATCGATCTCGACCGCTTCAAGCTGGTGAACGACACGCTCGGCCACGCGGCCGGGGACAGACTGCTCAAGGAAGCGGGGATGCGGCTTACCCAGTGCATTCGCAGCGGCGACACCGCAGGCCGCTTCGGCGGGGACGAGTTCGGCGCCGTCCTGTCGAATCTCGGCAATGTGGGCGACGCGAGCATCGTGGCGCAGAAGATCATCGACGCCTTGGCGCGCCCCTTCGACCTGGACGGCCACGAAACCTACGTCAGCGCGAGCGTCGGCATCACGCTGTTTCCGAGCGACAGCGAGGAGGCGGGCGCGCTGATCATGAACGCGGATACCGCCATGTTTCGCGCGAAGGAGCAGGGCCGCAATACCTACCAGTTCTTTACCCGCGAAATGAACGAGCGCGCGCGCGAACGCCTGCGGACGGATACGGCGCTGCGCCGCGCGATCGAGCGCAGGGAGTTTCTCCTGCACTATCAGCCCAAGGTCGACCTGAAGAGCGGCGCGATCTGCGGCGTGGAGGCGCTGCTGCGTTGGCAGCATCCGGACAAGGGCACAGTGCCGCCGGCCGAGTTCATCCCCGTGCTGGAGGATTCAGGTCTCATCGTACCGGTGGGCGAGTGGGTGATGCGCGAGGTGTGCGGGCAGATCCTGGCCTGGAAGAAAGCCGGGCTTGCCGTGCCGCCCGTGGCGATGAACCTGTCTGCGCGCCAGTTTCAGCAAAAAGACCTGGAGCAGACCGTGCGGTGCGTACTGGAGGACACGGGGGTCGATCCCTCGCTGTTGGAGTTCGAGCTCACGGAATCGCTGCTCATGAAGGAGCCCGAAACTGCCGCGCGCACCCTGCGTGGGTTGAAGGAGTCCGGGGTGAAGATCTCGGTGGACGATTTCGGCACCGGCTATTCGAGCCTCGCGTACCTGAAGCGCTTCCCCATCGATTCGCTCAAGATCGATCGTGCGTTTATCCGCGACGTTACGACCAACCCGGAGGACGCTGCTATTACGCTTGCGATCATCGGCCTCGCGCACAGCTTGAAACTGAAGGTCGTCGCCGAGGGGGTGGAAACCGAGGGGCAGGTGAGTTTTCTTTCCCGGCACGAGTGCGAGGAAATGCAGGGTTTTTACTTTTCCGAACCCGTGACGGCTTCCGAATGCGAGGCCATGCTGCGCGAGTCGCGGCGGCTGGTCCGGCCCAATGAACCCATTGCGCACCTGTCCAACGTGCTTCCGCTCCCGAGGACTCCGGGCAAAACATGAAGCCCGCGGGGAAATGAAGGCGCGACGCAAATCGGCAGCGACGATTCCCGTTGCGCGCAGGACGGCGAAGCGCTTGCGCGCGGAGAAGCAGCGGCGTCTGGTTACGCATGGGACTCCGGAGGCGGGGGACGGGAACGGCGAGCGGCGCCTTCATGCGACCTATGACTTGGTCCAGGGTGCGCGAGATCCTTCAGGAGACTGGGGTCGATCCTTCATTGATTCAGTTCGAGCTTACCGAGTCGTTGCTGATGAAGGACCCGGAAGCTGCCGCGCGCACCCTGCGCGGGCTGAAGCGATCCGGAGTGAAGCTCTCGGTGGACGATTTCGGCACCGGCTATTCGAGCCTCGCGTACCTGAAGCGCTTCCCTCTCGACGAACTCAAGATCGACCGCGCGTTCATCCGCGACGTCACCACCGATCCGGAAGACGCCGCGATCACGTTGGCGATCATCGGCCTCGCCCATAGCTTGAAGCTGAGAGTAGTCGCAGAGGGCGTGGAGACCGAGGGCCAACTCGATTTCCTTTCCACCCACGCCTGCGATGAGATGCAGGGGTACTACTTCATGATGCCTTCGGCGCCCGCCCAGTTGGAGGCGATGCTGCGCGAGGGACGGCGGCTCAAGCGCTCGAGGGTTCCGGGATAGGGAGCGGAGACCGGTGTTCTCCAGCAACCTGCTAAACGCTGAGCTTCATCGGCAGGATGATCATCTGCATGCCGCGCAAATGGAAGCGGCGCTGCAACGCCATCGCCGCCTGGTTGTGCAGCAGCTGCGTCAGCCAGTTGTCGTGATCGAAAATCAGCTTGCTCGTGAAAAAGTTGGCGTTGGGAAATTCAGCCTGAACACGCTCTGCGAGCTGCGTAAACTCGTCGATAGGGTCCGTGCCAAAGGCTAGATACGACTTCGCCGCCCAGCCCTTGCTGTTGCAGAAGTTCACAAAGTACGAAAGCGAGGCGTTTGCCTCCACTTTCATCGCCTCGAGGTCTTCCCGCCCGCCGAAGCTCTGCGCGTCCACGGTGCGTGCATTGACGAAGATGAAATTCCTGAAGTGGTCGGGGAACATGCGCTGCACCCACAGCAACGCATGCAGCCCGCCGCCGCGCGAGGAGCCGACCAGGAACACGGCGGTGGGCCGGCTGGGATCCGGCTTGGGCGGATTGACGACGCTTCCGAAGGGAACGCCCGAGAACTCGGCGTCAATTTTCTTCAGCTGCCGTCTGGTCCAGTCGTAGTGGTTGCGGATGGTTATGCATGCGGCGATGATCGCCAGGATAATGAGAATAGCCAGCCATCCGCCGTCCAGGAACTTCTCTGCGAGCAGCAGCAGCAGAATGCCCGCGCATACGACGAACCCTGCAGCCGACAAGGCCAGCCTTCCCATCCAATTGTGTGTGGTGCGATGCAAGGCCCAGTACAGGCACAGGCCGAAAAGCGAAACGGCGAAAGTGAGAAACACGCTGATGCTGTAGAGGACGACCAGGGTGGAAACGCTGCCGCCGGTCCAAAGAAGGATGAAGAGTGAGGCGAGCCCCATGACCAAAATACCGTTCTCGGTTACGAGGCGAGTCGACAGGTAGCGGAACTGGTGAGGCACCCAGGAATCCGCGGCCATGTTGGAAAGCACCGCAGGGCCGCCGAGAAAGCCGGTGTTGGCGGCGACGAAGAGCAACCCCGCCTCCAGCAAAAGCACGACCAGCAACGCGGCTTGGCTGACGGGCAAGTCCCACCCGAAACTTTCGATGATCGCGCCGAAAGCGACTGCATTGAGCGTCTGTCCTTCCATCGGGCGCGCGTTCCACAGCAGGTAGAGCAAGATGATCCCGCCGGCAGTGAAGGCAAGCGACAGCGCCATGTAGAACATCGTGATCTTGCCGGTGCGCACGCGTGGCTCGGCCAGCACGTTGACGTTGTTCGACACTGCTTCGATCCCCGTGTAAGTGCCGCCCCCCTGTGAATAGGCGAGCAGGAGCAGAGCCGCGACACCGGTCCAGCCGACCTGTGAGGAAAGCGTCGAGGTTTCATGCCAGACATCGGGCACCAGCGTGGGCAGCATTGACGCGTGGGAGAGTACGCCATAGACGATAAGGAACGCGTGGGTGAGAATAAAGCCCAGAAAGATCGGGATCAGCACCACGATGGCTTCCTTCATCCCGCGCAAGTTAAGCAGGACGAGCGCGACGATGAGGCCAACCTCGGTGGCAAGCTTGTAAGGCTGGAAACGGATCGGAAAGAGCGAGAACAACGCATCGACGCCGCTCGCGACCGAGATCGAGATGGTAAGGACATAGTCGAGAATGAGCGCGGCGCCGGAGATCAGGCCCGCGTATGGACCGATCAGGCGCGTTGCGACCCGATAGCCGCCGCCCCCCGTTGGAAAGAGTTCGATGACCTGGTTGTAGGCCAGGGCGATGATGAAAACTGTCGCTGCGGTTGCAAGGGCAAGATAGAGTCCGAGTTGCGTGTGCTCCCCGAGCGCCCGAAATGCTTCTTCGGGGCCGTAGCAGGAGGACGATATTCCGTCCGCACCGAGACCCACCCAGGCGAAAAAAGCGACGAGTGCGATATGCCGCCTGGTCTTCTTGTCCAGAGGATCGAGCGGCTTGCCGAACAGCTTTCGGCGCAGATTCGAAAGCACGCTCATGGGCGTGCGCCGCTTTCACCGTTCGATGCGAGCAGCTTTTCGAGGCGCCGCGCGAACACGGCCATTTCCTTGGCTGCCTGCCGGTCACCCTTGCTTTGTGCGACCTCGATGCCTTTGCGAAAGACTGCGAGCGCTTCGCCGTTGCGCCCGCTTTCGCTGAGCGCTCTTCCGAGCAGCTTCCACGCCGCCGAATACCCGGGGTCTTTTTCGACGGCCGCACCGAGGTGCGCAATAGCCGGTTCGAAATCAGCGTCCTTCAGGTACTCGCTCCCCAGGGAAAAACGCAGGAGAGCGCCGTCGCGAGGCGTTCCCACGAGCTTCAGGAGATTGGGGATTTGCTGCGAAGTCATTGGGGAGGCCGGGAAGCTGGCGCCTTCCGGCCTTGCGCGGATATTATAAACGCTGGCCCTATAGGGACATCGACATGGCACGATCGGCTATTTCTACCCCCAACGCGCCCGCCGCGATCGGTACCTACTCCCAGGCCGTGCGCGCAGGCAATACACTTTACCTTTCTGGCCAGATCGGGCTGGACCCGCAAACTGGCCGGCTGGTCGACGGAATCGAAAACCAGATCCTTCGGGTTTTCGAAAACCTCAAGGCCGTCGCCGAGGCTGCGGGCGGGTCGCTCGCCGATGCGGTGAAACTCACCGTCTACCTGACCGATTTGACCCACTTCTCCCGCGTCAACGAGATCATGTCCGCATATTTCGAGCAGCCCTATCCGGCGCGCGCGGCAGTCGGCGTCGCGGCGCTCCCGCGCGGGGCTCTGATAGAGGCAGACGCGATTCTCGTTCTAGCGTAGCGAGGTGGAACTCTCCAATCTCAAACCTTCGGTCCAAGCGAAGCTCGCCAAGCTCGGTATCCGCCGCGATTTCGATCTCGTTCTTCACCTGCCGCTGCGCCACGAAGACGAGACACGCATCACAGCGATCGCAAGTGCGCTTTCCGGTTCGCCCGTGCAGGTCGAGGGCGCGGTGCGCTCGACCAAGATCGTCTATCGCCCTCGTCGCCAACTCGTGTCCCGGATCGAGGATTCCAGCGGTGAGCTGATCCTGCGTTTCTTCAACTTCTATGGGAGTCAGGCAAAGGCGCTCGCACCGGGCGCCACGGTGCGCGCTTTTGGGGAGGTTCGCACCGGGATGTTCGGAGGAGAGATGATCCACCCGCGCTTCCGGGTGTTGCACGGAGCGACGCCTCTGCCGAGCGCGCTGACGCCGATCTATCCGACCACGGCAGGCCTTGCGCAGGCGCGGCTCCGGCAACTGATCGAAGGCGCTCTCTCCCGCGCCTCGCTCGAGGACACCCTGCCCGAACACATCTCCAAGGCTCTCGGGATGTGCGTTTTCCGCGAAGCCGTCGATACGCTGCACCATCCGCATCCGGGAGCGGACCCGGAGGCTTTCGGCCGACGCACGCTTCCCGCGTGGCGACGCATCAAGTTCGATGAACTGCTCGCGCAGCAACTTTCCATGCGCCGGCACTATCGCGAGCGCAAGGCGCGCAAGGCTCCCGTACTTGCGCGGCCGCTCGAACGGGCGCGCCGTTATACGGCCGAGCTGGTCGGGCGGCTGCCGTTCCGGCTGACGCGAGCGCAGCAGAAGGCTTGGGAGGAAATCGAGGGGGATCTCGCTCAGCCTCACCCGATGCACCGACTGCTGCAGGGAGATGTAGGCAGCGGTAAAACCGTCATCGCCGTGATGGCCGCCCTGCGTGCAATCGAAAACGGGTTGCAGGCCGCAGTGATGGCGCCCACCGAGATCCTTGCCGAGCAGCACTTGCGCAAGTTCGGCGAGTGGCTCGAGCCGCTGGGCTTGAAGATTGCCTGGCTTACCGGGAGCCAGACCAAGAAGGAACGCGAATCGGCGAAACGAGCGATCAGCACCGGGGGTGCGAACGTCGCAATCGGCACCCACGCACTGTTTCAGGAGGGAGTGGATTTTCGGTCGCTCGGCCTTGCCGTTGTCGACGAGCAGCATCGCTTCGGCGTCGAGCAACGCCTGGCGCTGCGCGCCAAAGGCGAGGAAGCGCACCAGCTGATGATGAGCGCGACCCCGATTCCGCGCACGCTCTCGATGAGCTACTACGCCGATCTGGACGTGTCGGTGATCGACGAGCTGCCACCGGGCAGACGGCCCGTAGTCACGAAGCTGATCGCCGACTCGCGCCGCCCGGAAGTGGTGCGCCGCATCCGTGAAGCATGCGGCGCAGGGGGACAGGCTTATTGGGTGTGCCCGTTGATCGAGGAGTCAGAACAGCTGCAGCTGCAGACTGCGCTCGACACTTACTCCGCGCTTGCCAAGGAGTTCCCCGAGCTCGAAGTGGGACTGATTCACGGACGCCTCAAGCCCGGACAGAAAGCGCAGGCGATGGCGGATTTCGTGGCGGGAAGAATCAAGCTGTTGGTCGGAACAACCGTGATAGAGGTCGGCGTGGATGTGCCCAATGCGTCGCTCATGGTGATCGAGCATGCGGAGCGCTTCGGGCTCGCGCAACTGCACCAGCTTCGGGGTCGCGTCGGGCGGGGTGCTACGGAGTCGGCGTGCATTCTGCTCTACCAGAATCCTCTAGGGGAAGCCGCCCGCAGGCGCCTGCGCGTGATTTTCGAAAACGCCGACGGCTTCGTCATTGCGCGCGAGGACCTGTTGTTGCGTGGTCCCGGTGAATATCTCGGAGCGCGCCAGAGCGGTGCGCCGCTCCTGCGCTTCGCCGATCTCACCGAGGACGCAGACCTGATTGAATCTGCGCGCACGGTTGCCGAAACTCTCCTCGCAAAACATCCTGACTCGGCGGAACAGCACCTTGAGCGCTGGCTTGGCGGACGGTCGGATTTTCTCAAGGCCTGAATCTCAACGTCTGAGACCGCGGGCTACAATGCCCTATGACTCTCGCCTCCCTCGCCGCGAGGCTGACGCTGTACGAGCGTCTGATGCGGCTCGACAAACCGATCGGCTCGCTGCTTCTGCTGTGGCCGACGCTGTGGGCGCTGTGGCTGGCGAGCAATGGCGCGCCGGAGGGGCGAATCGTGTGGATCTTCGCTCTGGGAACACTGCTCATGCGCTCGGCTGGCTGCGTGATAAACGACCTTGCCGACTGGCGCTTCGATGCCGAGGTGGAACGAACAAGGGAGCGCCCTCTTGCAACGGGCGCGCTCGCCCGGCGCGAGGCACTCATTCTCGCAGCGGCGCTCGTGCTTGCGTCGTTTGCGCTGGTTCTGTCGCTCAACCGGTTTACGGTGTTGCTGTCGTTTGCCGCGCTCGGCCTTGCGGCGACCTATCCTCTGACCAAGCGGTTCTTCGCCTTTCCCCAGGCCTACCTTGGCATCGCGTTTGGTTTCGGGATCCCGATGGGGTATGCGGCGATCCTCGGAACTATTCCGGCCGAAGGGTGGTGGTTGCTCCTCGCCAACGTCTTCTGGGCGGTCGCCTACGACACCGAATACGCGATGGTCGATCGCGAAGACGACCTGCGCATCGGTATCAAGACCGCCGCCCTCACCCTGGGCCGATACGATGTGCTGGGGGTGATGATCTGCTACGGCACGATGCTCGCGCTGCTCGTGGGCATTGGCCTGCAGCGCGGTCTGGGTCCGCCCTATTATCTGGGTCTTGCCGGTGCCGCCGGGTTGGTGGTGTACCACTATCGCCTCATCCGCGGTCGCGATCGGGCGGCGTGCTTCAAGGCGTTCAATCACAATAACTGGGTCGGGGCGATGATTTTTTCCGGGGTTTTTGCCGACTTCGCGATAAGGCGGGGAATTCCATGGCTGTGAAGCTCGACGAAAGCATCGTGCCGTGAGCTATAGGGATCTGCGCGACTTCGTATCCCAGCTCGAGCGCTCGGGCGAGCTGAAGCGCGTGCGCACCGAAGTCGATCCGAAGCTGGAAATGACCGAGGTGTGCGACCGCGTACTCAAGGCGGGCGGCCCGGCGTTGCTCTTCGAGAAGCCGAAGGGGCACGCGATTCCGGTGCTCGGCAACCTGTTCGGCACGACCCGCCGCGTTGCGCTGGCGATGGGCGCGGAGGCCGGCGCGGACCCGCACGAGGCGTTGCGCGATATCGGGAAGCTCCTGGCGTTTCTCAAGGAGCCGGAACCGCCAAAGGGCTTCCGCGATGTCGTCGATCGCTGGGTCCCGATCATCAAGCAGCTGATGCACATGGCCCCGAAGGAAATCTCCGGCGCGCCGTGTCAACAAACGGTGTGGGAGAGCAAGGAAGTGGATCTCTCTCGCCTTCCCATACAGACCTGCTGGCCCGAAGACGCGGGACCGCTCATCACCTGGGGGCTTACGATAACGCGCGGACCGCGCAAGGCGCGTCAAAACCTCGGCATTTACCGCCAGCAGCTCATCGCTCGGGACAAGCTCATCATGCGGTGGCTTCCCCATCGCGGGGGCGCGATCGACTTTCGCGAGCATTCGGAAGCGCGGCCGGGCGAGCCCTTTCCGGTGGCGGTGGCGCTGGGCGCCGATCCTGCGACCATTCTCGGCGCAGTCACGCCGGTGCCCGACACCGTCTCCGAATACCAGTTCGCCGGGTTGCTGCGCGGATCGCGCACGGAGCTTGCGAAGTGCCTCGGTTCGGATCTGCAGGTGCCTGCGTCCAGCGAAATCGTGCTCGAAGGCGTGATTCGGCCCGGGGAGTCGGCGCTCGAGGGTCCGTTCGGCGATCACACCGGCTACTACAACGAGAAAGAAGCCTTTCCGGTGCTGACCGTGGAGCGCGTCACCATGCGCCGCGATCCGATCTACCATTCGACTTACACAGGCAAGCCCCCTGACGAGCCGGCAGTGCTCGCGGCGGCGCTGAACGAAGTATTCGTTCCAATCCTGCAGAAGCAGTTTCCGGAAATCGAGGATTTCCATTTGCCGCCGGAGGCCTGTTCTTACAGGCTTGCCGTGGTGAGCATGAAGAAACAATACCCCGGTCACGCCAAGCGCGTGATGTTCGGCATTTGGAGCTATTTGCGCCAGTTCATGTATACGAAATTCATCATCGTCACCGACGATGATGTCAACGTTCGTGATTGGAAAGAGGTCGTCTGGGCGCTGGCCACGCGCGTGGACGCGGCTCGCGACGTCCTGATCGTCGAGAACACGCCGATCGACTACCTCGATTTTGCCAGCCCGGCCGCCGGGCTCGGCTCGAAGATGGGGATCGACGCCACGCACAAATGGCCCGCCGAAACTTCGCGTGCTTGGGGCCGGCCGATTGCGATGCAATCGGAAGTGAAAAAGCGCGTCGATTCTCTCTGGAAGGATCTCGGTCTCTAGCGGGAGCAGAAACGCAGGCGCCGGGACCGAGCCTGGCCGGACGCTCTCAGAACCGGAAGAGCAGGCTCGCCGAAATCAATTTTGCGTTGGCCCGGCCGGTACAAGTTGTGGTGTTGGTCGAGCAGGCGCTGCCAACCTGGCCGAGGTTCTCGAACTCGAGGCGGATCCCGCTCTCTTCACCGAAGAAATACTGTGCCCCGAAGCCGGTAAGAGGGCTGTACTGGTCACTCTGAATGCCGGCGCTGACGGCGCCAACGACAAAACCGTTATTGTGAATTGTCGTTCTTGTCTGTGAAGAAAACAGTCCCAATCGGCCATAAAGCGAAAAATTCTGGGTAAAAGGAATCGTCGGCACGAACGAGAGCCCCAGGCCTTTGACTTCGTAGACGGCGTCCTGGGTGATTCCTCCAATTTCGCGCTTGTAGTGAAACTTGCCGACCTGGATGACGCTCGCCTCGAACGCCCAGTTCCTGTGGAATTGGTAGCCGACAAACCCTTTGAAACCGGCATCGAACTCCTCTTTTGTGTCCGTGCACGTGGCGGGGCAGTTTGAGGGACTGAAATCCGCGGGGTAAAGCTGGGCATACCCCAAGCCGGTCCCCAAGCCCAAATACCAATAGCTATTCGCGGCGACGGTCGAAGGCAAGCCCGTGAGCAGCAACGCCGCGACCGCGAATCGGAGAGCAGGGCTTCTCATCGGGGTGTCCTTCCCAGTTATCGCGTCAGAGCCGGCCAGAAAATCAAGTCTTCGCGACAGAGCGCGCACTGTAATCCATCGGTGAAACTCGTGTCAAGCCAAGCCCTTGGCTGACCAATATAATCCAAGTTCTCGGGTTTGCGGGTTTGTCGTCGGAATCTTGAGGCTTATCACAGCTGCGGCGGTCTTGCTGGGATGGCATGAGCGGGTTTCTCCCCCTCGACGGGTTGGCCGGACTCGCGGCAGTCATGGAAGCGAGCGGCCCACGGCCAACGGCGTTCCAATGCGGTTAGGCACAGCAAGGGCTTGAAATTCTCAAGACCGGCCCCTATCATTAGCACTCGCTTGAGGTGAGTGCCAAAGCAAGTTTTTCCCTGTTTCAACATGGCTACATCGTTCGTTAGTGGCCGCTAACTATCTGGAGGGTTTCATGATGACCAAGATTCGTCCCTTACACGACCGCGTCGTAGTCAAGCGTCTGGACGCGGAGAACAAGTCCGCGGGCGGGATCGTAATTCCCGACACAGCTGGAGAAAAGCCCGATCAAGGCGAAGTCGTTGCGATCGGCAAAGGCAAGATCCTCGAGGACGGCAAGGTGCGGCCGCTCGACGTCAAAGTCGGCGACCGTATCCTGTTCGGAAAATATTCCGGTCAGGCGGTCAAGGTCGAAGGCACCGAGTATCTGGTGATGCGCGAAGACGACATCATGGGCGTCGTCGCCAAGTAAATTCAACGTTTCCAATTCAGGAGCAAAAAATGCCTGCCAAAGACGTACGTTTCCACGAGCCCGCGCGACACAAGCTGCTCGCCGGGGTCAACATCCTCGCCGATGCGGTCAAAGTGACCCTTGGCCCCAAGGGCCGCAACGTGGTGCTGGAGCGCTCTTTCGGCGCGCCCACCGTAACCAAGGACGGCGTGTCGGTCGCGAAGGAAATCGAGCTCAAAGACAAGTTCGAGAACATGGGCGCGCAGATGGTCAAGGAGGTGGCTTCCAAGACCTCCGATGTGGCCGGAGACGGCACTACCACGGCGACCGTGCTCGCCCAGTCGATCGTGAAGGAAGGCATGAAATTCGTCGCCGCCGGAATGAATCCGATGGATCTGAAACGCGGCATCGACAAGGCGGTGATTGCTGTGGTCGAAGAGTTGAAGAAGCTCTCCAAGCCCTGCACCACCAGCAAGGAGATTGCACAGGTCGGCGCCATATCGGCGAATGCGGACGAGGCGATCGGCAAGATCATTTCCGATGCCATGGACAAGGTCGGCAAGGAAGGCGTGATCACGGTCGAGGACGGCAAGGGCCTGCAGAACGAGCTCGAAGTGGTCGAAGGCATGCAGTTCGACCGCGGCTATCTCTCCCCCTATTTCATCAACAACGCCGAGAAACAGATTTCGGTGTTGGACGAGCCGTACATTCTTCTGCACGACAAGAAGATTTCCAACATCCGCGAGCTGCTGCCGATTCTTGAACAGGTGGCGAAGTCCGGCAAACCGCTCCTGATCATCGCCGAGGAAGTCGAGGGCGAAGCGCTGGCAACGCTGGTGGTGAACAACCTGCGCGGAATTCTCAAGACCTCCGCGGTCAAGGCTCCCGGGTTCGGCGACCGCCGCAAGGCCATGCTCGAGGACATCGCCATCCTTACCGGTGGGCAGGTCATCGCCGAGGAAGTGGGACTGACACTCGAGAAGGCGAGCCTCAAGGATCTCGGACGGGCGAAGCGCATCGAAGTCGCGAAGGAGGAAACCACGGTCATCGACGGTGCGGGCGACTCCAAGGCAATCGAAGCCCGAGTCAAGAACATCCGCACCCAGATCGACGAGGCCACCAGTGACTACGACAAGGAGAAGCTGCAGGAACGCGTGGCCAAGCTCGCGGGCGGTGTTGCGCTGATCAAGGTCGGCGCTGCGACCGAAATCGAAATGAAAGAGAAGAAGGCGCGCGTCGAGGACGCACTGCACGCGACCCGGGCCGCTGTCGAGGAAGGCATCGTCGCCGGTGGCGGGGTCGCCTACATCCGCGCCCGCAACGCTTTGGACAAGGTGAAGGGGGACAACCCCGACCAGGAAGCCGGCATCAAGATCATCCGCCGAGCCTTGGAAGAGCCGCTGCGCATGATCGTCGCCAATGCGGGCGCCGAGCCCTCGGTGGTCATGAACAAGATCACGGAAGGAAAGGGCAACTTCGGTTTCAATGCCCAGACCGAGCAGTTCGGGGACATGGTCGAAATGGGCGTGCTCGATCCGACCAAGGTGAGCCGCACCGCGCTGCAAAATGCGGCCTCGGTCGCCGGGCTGCTGCTGACCACCGAGGCGATGGTGGCCGAGCTGGTCGAGGAGAAGAAGAGCGCCGGCGGTCACGGCCACGGCGGTATGGGTGGAATGGGGGGAATGGAAGGGATGGACATGTAATGCGCGCCTAGCGCGCATTACATGGCGGCAGGCTCGGAACGGGGGAACCCGAGGTTCCCCCGTAACCCCGGACCTACCCCGCAAGCTTCGGAACGGGGGAAACCAAGGTTTCCCCCGTAACCCCGGACCTACCCCACAAGCTTCGGAACAGGGGAAACCAAGGTTTCCCCCGTAACCCCGGACCTACCCCACAAGCTTCGGAACAGGGGAAACCAAGGTTTCCCCCGTAACCCCCTTCCTTGGAATTGGAGCCCCGCACACGCGGGGCTTTCTTTTTTGGTGATCACGCTTTCGAGGCCGCAAGCAGCATCGGCATGGGGGCTTTGCTACACTGACCGCTCGGTGCGGCTCGTGCGTCCGAGCCGCGAGGAGGAGCCGATGCGCGTCCTGGTCGCCGAAGACGATGGGCTTTCTTACTTCTCGGGGGGCTCGTGATCCGTCCGAACATCAAAGGGCAGCGTCTGGCCGCCCTGTTCCTTCTGGGTTTCCTGCTTTTCAATTACCCGCTTTTGACTCTGTTCGCCGGCTCGATCCACGTTTTCGGCATCCCGGTGCTCTACTTCTACGTGTTCGCTGTGTGGGCGCTGCTGATCGGGCTGATGGCGCTGGTGGTGGAGAGGCGTGATGACTGAAAAGGACGCGGGGCGCCAGCGACCCGCCGCATCCTGAGACATGCTTACCGCCCCCGTCATCGTCATTGCCTCGTTTGTCTATGTGGGGCTGCTGTTCGCGATAGCCTATTACGGGGATAAACGCGCGGACGCGGGGCGCAGCGTCATCTCCAATCCCTACATCTACGCGCTGTCCCTCGCCGTCTACTGCACGTCCTGGACGTTCTACGGCAGCGTGGGGCGCGCCGCGACCAGCGGCATCGGCTTCCTGCCTATCTACCTCGGGCCTACCCTGATGGCGGCGCTATGGTGGTACGTGATGCTCAAGATTATCCGCATCAGCAAGCAAAATCGCATTACCTCCATCGCCGACTTCATCGCCTCGCGCTACGGCAAGAGCCATATGTTGGGCGGGATGGTGACCATCATCGCCGTCGTCGGGATCATTCCCTATATCGCGTTGCAACTGAAGGCGATCTCCAACACGTTTTCGATCATCCTGCGCTACCCGGAGGTGGCCACGCCGGAACAGCAGGGCGCGCCGCTGTTCCTCGGAGACAACACTTTTTACATCGCCATGCTGCTTGCTGCCTTCACGATTCTATTCGGCACGCGACACTTGGATGCGACCGAACGCCACGAGGGACTGGTTGCGGCGATCGCGTTTGAGTCGCTCGTAAAGCTTCTCGCTTTCATCGCCGTGGGACTGTTCGTCACCTTCTGGCTCTACGACGGCTTCGCCGACATCTTCAGCCGCGCCGGCCAGACGCCTGAACTCCGCGCTTTGCTGAGCTTCGGCGGCGAGAGCGGGAGCTACGCGACTTGGGCCTCTCTCACCTTTCTCTCGATGGCCGCCATCATGTTCCTGCCGCGCCAGTTCCAGGTCACGGTGGTGGAAAACGTCGATGAGCGCCATCTCGCCAAGGCGATTTGGCTGTTCCCGCTCTACCTTCTCGCAATCAATATCTTTGTGCTGCCGATCGCCTTCGGCGGGCTGCTGCATTTCCCGAACGGCGCAGTGGACGCCGACACGTTCGTACTGACGCTGCCGATCGCAGAGCAGCGGCCGTGGCTCGCTCTGTTCGCCTTCATCGGCGGGCTTTCGGCTGCAACCGGCATGGTGATCGTCGAGGCCATCGCGCTCTCTACCATGGTATGCAACGATCTCGTGATGCCGGTGCTGCTGCGCATGAAAGCGCTGCGCCTGACCGAGCGCCGCGATCTCTCCGGGCTGCTCCTGGGCATCCGCCGCGGCGCCATCGTCCTGATCCTGGTGCTGGGCTACGTCTACTTCTATCTGGCCGGTGAGGCCTATGCTCTGGTGTCGATCGGGTTGATCTCGTTCTCGGCGGTGGCGCAGTTCGCTCCGGCGATCATCGGCGGCATTTTCTGGAAGGGCGGCACGCGCACCGGCGCGATCTGCGGCCTGGCCGCCGGGTTTCTCGTGTGGATCTACACGCTGCTCTTGCCTTCTTTCGCCAAGTCGGGCTGGTTGCCCATCACCTTTCTCTCCCACGGGCTTTTCGGCACGGATCTCCTCAAACCGCAGCAACTGCTCGGACTCGAAGGGCTGGACGACATCACGCACTGTCTATTCTGGAGCATGCTCGCAAATATCGGATGCTATATCGGCGTATCCCTGATCAAGGGGCCCAATGCCGCCGAACACGGCCAGGCCACCGTATTCGTCGATGCCTTCAAGCCCGCGGCGGCGGCTCCGGGTTCGCGCTTCTGGCGGGGCAGCGCGTCGGTCAACAACTTGCTGATGCTGGTAGGCCGCTTCCTGGGGCCCGAGCGCGCCTACGAGGCGTTTGCCGCCTACGCCGGCAGCCGCGGGGAGAGGTCGGTCGAGGCGCTTTCGGCCGACGCGAATCTGGTGCACCATGCGGAATCGCTGCTCGCCGGCGCGATCGGGAGCGCTTCGGCGCGCGTCATGGTCGCCTCGGTGGTCGAGGAAGAGCCCCTCGGCATCGACGAGGTGATGAACATCATCGACGAGGCCTCGCAAGTCCTGGCTTACAGCCGGCAGCTGGAGCAGAAATCGCGCGAGCTGGAGGCGGCAACCAACGAGCTGCGCGGCGCGAACCAGCGGCTGCAGGAGCTCGACCGCCTGAAGGATGACTTCATCTCCACAGTGACGCACGAACTGCGAACGCCGCTCACCTCGATCCGCGCCTTCTCGGAGATCCTCAACGACAATCCCCGCCTCGACGGGGCCGAGCGCGCCAAATTCCTCGGCATCATCGTGAAGGAGTCCGAGCGGCTCACGCGCCTCATCAACCAGGTGCTGGACCTCGCGAAGATCGAGTCGGGCGCCGCGGAGTGGCATTCAAGCGAGATCGACATGCGCGAGGTGCTCGAGGAGTCGGCCACAGCGGTGAGCCAATTGTTCAAGGAACGCAAAGTCGAGCTGATGCTCGAGTTGCCGCAGAGGGTGCCGGGCATCGCTGCGGACCGGGACCGTCTGATGCAGGTCATGCTCAATCTCCTTTCGAACGCCGCCAAGTTCTCCGGGCGCGCGCCGGGAAAGGTTGCCGTATCGCTCGCGCACGAGGGCGGTTTCCTGCGGGTCGACGTGGCCGACAACGGCGTCGGCATCAGCGCCGCCGATCAGGAGGTCATCTTCGAGAAGTTCCGCCAGGCGGGAGACATGCTTACCGGAAAGCCGCAGGGCAGCGGGCTTGGACTGCACATCAGCCGCCGGATCATCGAGCACTTCGGCGGCCGCATGTGGGTGACGAGCCGCCCCGGCGAGGGAGCCTGCTTCTCGTTTGCCTTGCCGCTCGCGGGCGGGTCGGTGCTGATCAGGGCTGCCTGAGGCTCGCCTGCAGCCATGACCCGCCGGATTCTCATTGTCGACGACGAGCCGAACATCGTCGCTTCGCTCGAGTTTCTCATGCGCGGTGACGATTACGACGTACTGGTTGCGCGCAATGGAGAGGAGGCCCTGCGGCTCGCGGAGCGCTTCCGGCCGGATCTCGTGCTGCTCGACGTGATGATGCCGCAGAGGAGCGGGTTCGAGGTGTGCCGGAGGATCCGCGAAAATCCTGCCCTTAGCGACATGAAGATTGTGATGCTCACCGCCAGGGGACGCGATGTCGAAAGGGAGAAGGGACTGAGAACGGGGGCGAACGCGTACGTCACGAAGCCGTTTTCCACCAAGGAACTCATGAACACGGTGCGCGGCTTGCTGCCAAGCAGCGGGTGAACGGTCCGATGGACGAAACCTCTCCCGACCAGCCGACCGCTTATGTGGTCGACGACGACGAGTCCATCCGCACTCTCTGGCGCTGGCTCATGGAGTCGAACGGCATCGCCGTGAGGACTTTCGCCACGGCGGCGGAGTTCATAGAGTCCTACAGCTACGGAGGCGCCGGCTGCCTCGTGTTGGATCTGAGGCTGCCTGGCATGAGCGGCTTGGAGCTGCAGGAGTATCTCAATGGCAGGGGCATCGAGATCCCGATCGTGTTCGTCACGGGACACGGCGACGTACCGGCTGCGGTGAGTGCACTCAAGGGCGGCGCAGTCGATTTCATCCAAAAGCCCTTCAGTCATCGGGAAGTCCTTGCGATTATCGCGAATGCTTTCCAGCGCGACGCCGCGCTCCGCGACAAGCGCGCGCGGCAATCGCGCATCGCCGGCCGCCTCGCGAACCTGACCGAGCGCGAGCGCGAGGTATTGCAGCGCATCATCGAAGGCAAGCCGAATAAGATCATCGCGAGCGAGCTCGACATCAGCGTGAAGACCGTCGAATTCCATCGCGCCAAAGTGATGGAAAAGGCGGGCGTGGACTCGGTGGCGGAGCTCGTTCAGGTTGCAATGCAGCAATCAGAGTAGCACCAGAACCTAGGGTTTTCCCTAATAGAAGTGAGCGGATCACCCGGCTAGCATCTCAGCGTTTCTCCGGGGGCTCATCCGAGGCTCTCGACAAAAGAGGAGGAGGGCACATGGCCGCACTTACGCCTGCGCAACGCGACGCCTACTGGAACAAGACTTCACGACTGATGTGGATCATCATGACGTTGTGGGTGATCTTCAGCTTCGTGATCCCCGCATTCGCAGTGCAGCTGAACCAGATCAAGTTCTTCGGTTTCCCGCTCGGCTTCTACATGGCGGCGCAGGGCTCGCTGATCTTCTACGTGGTGGTGTGCTTCTGGAACGCGAGCGCGCAGAACAAGATCGACCAAGAATTCGGCGTCGCCGAAGACTGACCGGGAGCGACCAACATGGCCAACCAAACCACCAACAAGGGGTTCGTCGACAACCTCGGCAAGATCTACGGCGTCTACGCCGGCGGCTTCATCGGCTTCGTCATCATCCTCGCGATCCTGGAGCAGATGGGGCTGCCGAACAAGGTGATCGGCTACTGCTTCGTGTTCCTGACCATCGGGGTGTACGCCTACATCGGCGTCATCTCGCGCACCTCCGAGATTTCCGAGTACTACGTGGCCGGGCGCGTGGTGCCGCCCTTCTTCAACGGCATGGCGACCGGCGCCGACTGGATGAGCGCGGCCTCGTTCATCTCGATGGCCGGCGGCCTCTACCTCGGCGGCTTCGGCGGCCTGGGCTACGTGCTGGGCTGGACCGGCGGCTACGTGCTGGTCGGCGTGCTGCTCGCGCCCTACCTGCGAAAGTTCGGCCAGTTCACCGTGCCCGACTTCCTCGGCGTGCGCTACGAGGGCAACACCGCGCGCATCTGCGGCGTGGTGGTGCTGTTCTGTGCCTCCTTCACCTACATCGTCGCGCAGACTTTCGGCATCGGCATCATCACTTCGCGCTTCCTCGACATTCCCTTCGAGGTCGCGATTTTCGTGGGGCTCCTCGGCATCCTGGTGTGCTCGATGCTGGGCGGCATGCGGGCGGTAACCTGGACCCAGGTGGCCCAGTACATCATCCTGATCATCTCCT
>Ga0105252_10000549_pt1 | contig 23047 bp, 29 predicted proteins | sample EasRivMeERMZT100_FD_89675 | JGI IMG/M metagenome (GOLD analysis project Ga0105252, IMG submission 89675) | Soil microbial communities from meander-bound floodplain in the East River, Colorado, USA - East River MetaG ERMZT100 | ecosystem: Environmental > Terrestrial > Soil > Floodplain | place... | reverse complement strand
TCGACTACGGCGAAACCTTTGCTCCAGTCGTGAGATTGGACACAATCCGACTCCTCCTCGCAATCGCTGCTGTATTCGACCTGGAAATCCACCATATCGACATCAAAACCGCGTTTTTTGCACGGCGAACTCGAGGAGGAAATCTACATGGAGCAGCCCGAAGGATACGTCGAAGAAGGGAATAAACACAACGTCTGTCTCCTGTTCCGGTTGATTTACAGCCTCAAGCAGTCTGCGGGACAGTTGTACAAGCATCTCCGCACGCTGTAGGACGCAAGGAGAGTGTAGGCTGCACAAGGGGCCTGCAGGCGCGGTGGTGGCAAATTCCAAGCCTGGGGAGCAGGATGAAGATAGCAGAAAGCTTGACCGGTGTTGGCTCAGCATCCCATGCAGGAGAAGCCCATGCATTTTGCGGCGGCAAGGAGAGTGCGATTGGATGTGGCGTTGCTGTGCGACGACAGACAACATCCAGAAGTCAGAGTGAAGATTATCGGTGTTATGTTCGGGGGTCTCATCCTCCTTGTCATTCCGCTCGGGTCTTCGCCTGGTTTTGCATCGGAGACAACACTCAGAGATATCGCCAGGTTGAGAAAACATACATCATCTCAACTCCATGTACCTCGATCGATTGTTAATGGTCGCAGTCATCAATGTTATTCCAGCAACCTGTTACGCTGATGATAGAGCTAGCGAAGCTGGCGTTATTGACTTCGAGGGATGAAGATGAGGACGAGGCTGACAAGGGTGGAACAGACTCGTCTAACGACACGGATGCGACTCTGGCTGATGACGTCCCCACGTGGTACGTACCGCCAGAACCACGATCCAACTCGCCCGTTATATGGCGTTTTGCCGGGTTCTATCCATGTCCGGTGCGCAGAGGCGTTGCAACCGTTGTCGTAGGATCTTGTTGGCGCCTTCGCACAAATGTTGCACTTTGGGCAGCCGGGCGTCAAAGGATTGCGAATATTTCAATTCAGAAGTTGATCAAAGGCGGCCGACCAGGTGGTAATCGGAACTGAAGGACATGCCGTATCCTATGTGTCCGACATAGGGGCAAACAGTTCGTCAGCCGTACTATCATGTAAATCATCCTCGCCAATCATCCGGCCATCTACGTCATCACCCCAGTCATCGTCGTCATGATTGTCCAACGTGTGCTCTAACTCGGGATCGCCCGCGTCAATCTCGCAATCGTCTTCCAAGACGTCGTCGGAAACCAGACAATGAGAGGCGTCAGAGACACTTGATGAGTTGTCTTTATGCCCTTCTGGGGATGATTGCACGTTGGTGTATGTATGCCCAACTGCTGAGCCCCAATAGAATCTCATGACCATATCACGGTCGGGAAATCTACACATGTCCATTCAGTACATTCACGGTAAGACCTACGCAGCCATACCTGTTCACAGCATAGCGATTCCAATCTTGACCATCATTGGCGCAGCGAGACAACGAGACACAGTCGGAATGAACCCTCCCGTGACGGAAGCGAGGAATGATGTGGCAACCTCGTAGAACGTCTTTGGGATCAACAAAACCAAATGAATCTTGATGCGCCATGGGCGGAAAGGAGACCGTGTCGAGACGGTGTTCTTGCCAACTCGCTGACGTTTTTCCATGCGATTGAAACCAACGCACCCATAGAAAGTCAAACCTTTGGGAAGTATAATCAAGCATGCCTGGATCCGTGTACACCGCATTCACGTGATAAATCCCCAGGACCCTCGCGAACCAGAATGGATGGTCATTTTCGGCATCGCGGTCGTTGGCCAGCATCATGATGTCACGACGTAATGTTGACGGATTGATCAAATCTTGAGAACGACGAACGTCGTACGTTGTATAGTTGACCCTCAGCAAGTGATGTCGGTACATGCGATCTGACTGGAAGAATATCCGGTTTGGGTCGGTTGCCTGTGGAGTTGCCTCCTGGCCCTCGAGAGACGTCGACAACACATCGTTATGGGTACTGGCCCTCTTATCCTGCAGGGCGTCATTGATGTGGGGAAGCAGATGCTCCTTGAGTTTGGGCAAAAAATTCTAGAATTGATGAGCAATGGATGACCTTTATGAGCAATTGCAGAGCCTACCTTAACAGCAGGATCATCTGCATATTTCTGAAGAAACTCGCCAATCGCCACTGGGTAATTCTGAGATTTACCGATGTTATGATGAGTGTTGTGCGTGCTTGCTACGGTCTCTGTCGTCAATGAACCAGTGGAAGCCATTTCTTCACGAAGACGGCGGATACAAGCCTGCCGTCGCTCGATGTGTGTCAATTGTTTTGTGAACCCTTTGCGGCTTGTCCGAATATACCTTCGTTTGGGTGTTCGATGTTCCAATTCGCTCTGACGGGTAACAGTCAGAAGAGTAGAATACTGAGTGTGGGAAGGGCAGACCATTTCTGTGGAATAGGAATCAGTGGTGCCAAATTGTCGGATCGTAGCGGCATAGTCGCCTAGGGCATGAAATTTGTATGTATTGAGGTTGAAAGTCTTCTCTCGCGATCCTTCATCACAGCGAGCAGGCCCAGGCGAACCATCCGGCGCCTTCGATGATCCAATCAGAGGCGTGGTAAGGGAGGGGTCGTGATCGAGTGCAGCATTCGAGGATGGACCAGTTCGAGACGCCGCAGTGGTAGCGCGTGTGGACGCACCAGTCGATTTTCGGACCGGAGGGTTTCGTGGTGTGGCGGTGGGACGGTCGTTTGTTTTTGTTTTCGGATTCTGACGGCGGACGCGGGCATCTCTCTCCCTCTTGAGTTCTTGGGTCGAAAATGCGGAGCAGGTCTTGCGCTGGAACAGACGAAGCTTGTTCCCAAGAAGGACGGTCATGGAATCCATCGCAGCTAGGGTAATGTCAGTGTGCAAACGAAGCTTGGCCAAAGCATGCCAGTGTGCCATCACAAAGAGAAGTTCAAGAACCCTGTGATTATGTGGTTCAGGCAGAAGACCATCGAATACCGGAATGGCGCACTGGAAAGGGTGAGAATAGTTTCATTTTCAGATAAGATCTATCTTACCTGAAGGAGGTTCTCTAGATCTCGAGCGGCTAGTCCTTTCATCTGGGATGCGCTGTCGGGGAACTTGCGAATTGAATCCTTTCCAAACGGCGCAATCTCTCTGTATCTACTTGAAACAGATCATTGATAGGACTTTGTTGAGAATGACGAACGCACCGACGGTCCACCTCTGTCAGAAGATTAGGATCTATGGAGTCAAGAATACGAAGCAGATGGATAAAGAGATCCCTCCAGGACCCCAACTCGAAATCGTGCATCAGGTCGGGCAGAAACATAGAAAATAAGTTGAACCCCAGACACGCAAGCCTCTCAGAAAATGCATTCTGGAGGTCAATTAATGCTATTGCTTCCACAGCATTCAAAAGAACGGGCATACGGCGGTGGGAACCAGTGATTCATCCTTTAGTAAACCTTCGATCGCGGCACTTGTGACAATGTAACCCTTGTCGTAAATCAATCTTCTTGCAGCCGTAATCTTCCCTTGCCGGGCGTTGTTGTCGATGCGGGCCATTGTCGTCCGTTGTGCCATGTCCCTGGGCATTCCGAGATTGTGGGCGCGAGATAGAGGAATGAGACACCGGGGACAGGGGCATATGCCCATATTTCGGATACTAGCAAGCAGAATCCTGTCGACAATGGATGAAAAGTAGTCGTCGAAAACAAACGGATTGCACACTTCTCTGGGTAGTCTCCTGAGTGACTGAAGATTCTCAGATAGAACCGACGCCTTATCCCATCAGAGCACGTAATCGGACAACCATGCTTCCATGCTTCGATGAATTCATCGTCGAGAAGAATCTTCCACTGCGCGTGAATGAATTCCCGATGACAGAAAGTCGTGAATGGAGAGCTGGGGTGAAGCCCCCCTGTTTGCTGTGTGGCAACGTCCTTGAAATGCTGCGGTAGCTAAAGGTAAATGGTTAATAAGTATTGTACAGTCGTTGCTTCAGAAAACCTCACCCCTTGGAAGTAAGCAATATGAGAGCACAGATTTTCAGAAGGTTTGCATCGCCGATATTTTGACTCGTTACCAAAATACAGGTAAAGAGGCCACAGCTTGACGTCTCCAAATGACGTGAGATGGGTGGCATCAGATGCGAACATCAATGCAGCTATGCACCGAGGGAGTTTGCAGTTAGGTTCCGGAGGGGAATTTTGGAGATCCAGGTGAGCCTGTACGAATGCAGGCGAACTATAGAGTTCTCCATAGACTGGGATGGGATCTGATAGGCCGGGAGGTTGCCACAGGAGTTCGTGTGGCTCGTAGTGAAAGTGGCGGTGTCGTTCTGGACTTGAGAGAACCTCCTTGACGACAGACAAGATGCTTCGATGGTAAAAATCGGCAAAAATGAGGTTTTGAGGGCCGGATTGTGAGAAGGAGGATTTCCGATGATGCTGAGCCGGAACTAATATTGTCACAGGCGTCCGGGTCCATCCTGTATCGTCCTCTTCGTGATTAACTTGTGTTAGTTGCTCATCCACATCCTTCCAGTTGATATCCCGAACATCTGAAGGGTTGAAGCTAGGATCACTGACAATTTGTAACAAGTCTTTAAAGCTGGACTGGGACTTCTGGGATCCTCCGTTCCAATACCATTCACCAAGAAGGAAAGCATTGCGGTTAGGATACGGGCCGTACGACGGGACGACGGGGTGGACATCCAGAGCTTCAGACTGAGCCACGACGTCAGATAAGTCGTCTGTCGTGGTGTTCGCCTCTGGGTCGTGGGATGGGCGGTTGGAAGAAGTGTATCGCCTGAACACGTTAAATGCGTTTCGCAATGTACGGAATACACCCTGCTTTGTGTTCACAGTGTCGACTGAGAGGGAATCGGTGTGTGCACCATGACAGGGAGATGCTAAATGTTCCGTCAGGTCTGGCGGAGAGACTAGCGGGGGTGGTGCTGCGCGTGGCGGCTCGGGGAGGAGGTCACGGTACCGCAGAGGGAGGCGACGATCAATCCGCCGCGACAATTTCTTTCTTTCTAACAACGTGAGGTGGGTGTCCTCGCCGCCGTCTTGACGTTCTGAAGGCGACTATTGGGGCATGTTAGCAAAATTTCGGGGTAAGTATCCTAAAAATGCACCTCGACACCATCGCCTACTTCTGCAAGTCTGGTGACTGGTTCCACGTGTTCCAACACGGTGGAATGGATGTCGTCACCGGTGTCGTGAGGATCCAACGGCACCTACAACAACAGGTTAGCAATGCATGGAAAGTGAGGTCCTGAGCAAAGCACCTCAGCTGCACCGCTGGATTCTCCAGTGTTTTCATCACCCAAATTGGTAAGCGGTTCCACTGTTTTACGGCTGACGTCCAAGCGAGGTTTCTTCTTCGCGACCCAGAGGACCCTCGCCTTGGATAGAGCATCGGAAAGGCGCTTCTTGGTTTTCTGACACGTCCGCTGGTGATTGGTGAAAGCGAAAGTGTGTGAGAACGACCTTCCACAAGCACACGTTTCGGATTCGACCATTGGCAGCGAAGGAGAGACTGGGGGGATAGTACGAGAATGTGCGCAGACGTGAGGGAACGGAATGTACGAGAATGTGCGCAAGCGTGGGAGAACGAGGAAGTGTTCGCCAGCGTGGGAAAATGGGTTGGTCCGTCGGAGTTCGGCGAACGCCATCACCATCGGACAGTCGTTTTAGCGATGCGTGATAGAGCTGAAGTTTGAAACAACGAGAAGCGCGAGTTCACTGGTGATAATGCAGGGGACGAGGACGCAACAGGGTTTGCCGATATGAGCGCAGGTCTTTTGTGACGCCTGTGGGAATGAGAAATATATCCAACTCTAACTCTTCTAATACTTGAAAGAACTTTGAAAAAAGAAAGTAGGCCAGATATTCTGTGAAAAAATAGCAAACTTACGGGTGTCGCTTGAATTGCGACAGCAGGCCGGATAGAAGCGAATAGCCAAATGACAGACAGCGATCGATAGCACCAGCTTCATGTGTGGGAAACATTGATCTGCGACATAGGAAAAGGTGGTCGGTTGAGGGGTGGGGAGCGTTAAATTCGATATCATACGGCGGAAATGGTCGAGTGCGTGCGAAAGGTGATGCCTTGAATGGTGAGTAGCAGTCGGATAACTATGGACATGCAATGTGCCACGCAGCGCGAAGCCGAGCGTCACAAAACAACCGTAGGTAGACGTCGCCAGTAAAAGGGATGACTGAGACTTGCCGACCCAACCACCTCACAGTCCACTCTGCACACGTACGCCCGGCGTGAGCCAGACCACGGTGCTCAGGACTGAGGTGCTGGACCATGAAACAAAAGGTTGGACCGTGAAACGAAAAGTTACGATTGCGAAGTTGGTGTCAGGTCTCACAGTCATGTGACGTCCCGCTTCATTCTGCTCGCACACATTTCTATGGTGGTCCATTACGCGGAGTCAAGCTACGCACAGGAAAACAATGATTTGCTGGCTGAATAGATGAACCATTAGATTAGATGATAGGACCAAAGACCCAGCCCGCATGGGGATGGGTGAGTCCACATCGAAGTTGGGATCGTGTTGAGTGCAATTGCGACGCCTGAATAATATACAACGAGAAGCCGGTAAACTTCATTCGAGAACTCTGGCTCTTGCAGGCCAATGACGGATGCAGTGCCATGAGCATCGCAGACGGTTGGCCAATCCAGTAGTAGTAGTCGTAACTTCTCGAACCAAGCGGCTCGAACATCTAATGTATCGGATTGCCAGGGGGGGGGTGTAAACTTCATGGTAACCGTCTCCCGAAAGAGCGATGAGCGATCACGGCGGCGCTTTGCCATTTCGTGCTCTCCAAGATTCCTCTCCCGAAGGTAAAACTCGTCTGCTTGGTTGAACTGGTGACCGATATGCGTCAGCGCGATGTCATAGCAAACCATACGCTTAAGGGTGAACGCGTGCTCGTTGGAGTCGAGGAAATGGTCGGGTTGGAGTCGATTGTCATCTTCAATCAAAGGGGCCAGATCTAGTTTCTCGTCCGCTGCGGTCTGAGCATCACAGAAAAACGGGTCGCTTCTCCAGAAATAACGCAAGTCGTACGGTTTGCCAATCCGTTTCGCAGCCTTTTTGAATCTTTCTCCGCTCAAAATTTGCCGCCAGTCTTGATGTGTGAGCAAGAAGGAGCTGCGGGCTTCGTGTGCAGTGTGTTCAAAAGAATAAAGCCATTCGCGGCGCATACAGATCCAGATGAAGAAAAAGGATCGTTGCTTCTCGGCATTAGCGCATCGAAAAAACATGAGAGGTGGCGGCACGGCAGTGACAATAGGCGGGGGTCGTCCTGGGCCTGTGTGAGCTGGGGGCCATTTCATTTCTTGTCTTGCTGACCTCCAGATATAGAGAGCGGGGATAGGACTGAAGGGCTGGATGCCAACCAATTCCTCTTCGACTTGTTGACGAAAATGATGGGCGATGCGCTTCCTTGTCAACGAGGGAAAGAACAAGCCCTGGGCAATTTCTGGTGCACATTTAACATCATCGATGACATCGAAATGGCATGCCAACTCACTAGTATCCCGAACCATGAGGTCGACAATTTTCTCCACTTGTCGGTTTGGTTCATATTGATCAAGTCGGGAGACATATCCCCGTCCGGCCAACTCGAAAAGCGAATGGTGCTCGACGGTCGGTGGATAGAAAATGATGTATGCATGGTGCCCACCACTATAGCTGAGAGGCATCAAAAGTTGCCGATGGTTCGGAATTGGTGAAGCCGAAATTTTTCTTGCAGTAGGCGGTAAAGACATATGCTTCAAATCCACTTCCATGTACACCGCAACTCCGTACTGTCCAATGGCATGATAGTCCTTAATATTATCGACGTAGACCCCTCGCGTTGAATACGGCTTTCCACAGAATCGTGGCAGCATCTGTGTTTTGACGGGCATATCACGGTCTTTGATCCACAGCAGAAAGCCATGAAGTTCGCATACCGCCCGCTTGAGGCCTGCAAGGACAAGGGTGTGGCCGATTTTCGTCACCGTGCCCGGGAGTATATTCCAGTAGTACGCCTGTTGAAGATGGAAGAGAGCCTGCGTGGGCATGCGAATAGAACGATAGCGGTCGTTATCTTTGATGTTGTCGATTGCGCCTTGAACATCCGCCATGAGAGCTGAAACGCCTTCTCTGATAACGGCTCGCATCTCGTTCGACGTGCTGGCCAGGGAATGATCAATTTTTTGAGGGTTGACGTATTGCGGCTTTGATGGGAGACCGACGATGGGTGGCAAGTCCGATTGGTGTGGTGATGTCGAGGAATCATTGGTGTTGTCGAACGGATATTCAACGAAAGAGATGAGGGCAAGCGTGGGGTCGAGGCCTGTGTATTCGGAGAACCGACAGTCGTTGTACGAGGCTTGGGACGGTATCCACGCCATATAGGGCGAAGTTCTGTCGAGGTTCTGGGGAAGAATCGCATACTCGTGGGGACCCCACCATCCGTCAACTCTCGCGGCCGCTTGTTCTTTTCGGACGTCTTTGCTCCAGATAACGTCAGTATTGACTGCGACCACTGTCTTCAGGTTCGACGTGCAGAAAACATCGACTGGTAGGTGGGGACCTCGAATGTTCGTATCTGTCATGACTGAAATATTTCTAAGTACAGAGGAGAGACGAGATAAGGGAATTGACTTGCTGTGTACGTGTAAGTTGGCTCTGCCTAACGTGAGGGCGAGTTTGACTGCAAGACTATTTCGCAACGGCCGCGGCAAAGTATGAGCGGAAATCAAATTCTGAACACTTTGCCGTCGCGCGTCGACTCAAGTAAGTTTATGTCGGTAGCGGACACAGACAGGTACATTACCTTGCTTGAATCACCTTGCTTGACAAGGTCGGAGGCTGATAATGCACCTAAAATTTGCCAGTGACTCGGATGGCAAATGAGCCGGTGTGACAGACCCCTGTCACACCGGCTGATTTGGCAGCTTTACAGTAGATTAGATAAGACAATAATAGGAGAGCGGGCCAGGAACGTGGCGGCGCTCCCTTCGGATCTTTCCGCCGGTTGTCCCGATCGGTCTGCCCGTCGTCAGGGCGGCCTCGAGTTCATTGTGGGCAACAGTGAGCTCAACTTCCTCGGTATCCCGCCGTCCTTTCGAGCCCAAATTTTTATCATACATTTATTATTACTATTAGATACTAAATGTAAACTAATATACAAGAAAATAAACGAAATGAATTAATAAAAAATAAAATGGGTCCGGAGACCCAAGAACAGTGCTGCCGCCCGAACGAAGGGCGGGCTTCCATTCCCAGGAGCCGGAACACGTCTCCCCACTATGAGAGGGGTCGGGAGAAGGGCGGGGAGAGGGTGGGAAGGAGCTGGCGGGCGGGGAAGGGCGGTCTATGGGAGGGTGAGGGTGGTCGGTCGGCCGACGACGACGACGGAGGCGGGAGAGGGGCGGGAGGCCGTAGGTGGGCAATGGGATAGGGTCTCCGACCCCAAACGAGCATGGGAGATTGGAGGGTTAGCGAGAGAAAGGCGGGAGGGGGCGGAAACTCACCGCAGGCAACAGCGCCCCCCAGGACCTGAGTACGGTCTCCTGGGACAACGAAAACAACGGGAACGTCATCTAAGACGTCCCCGTCGTGGGCTCCGCCGTTGGGGCGGTCACAACCAGTCCCGCCGTCGAGCTTGTCGACGTCGGCGTCGGCGTCGGTTGGGACCGCCAGAGCACGACGAGGACGACGCCGTTGGGGCTGCCGTCGTCGTGGGGGGCTCTCCCAGTCGTCGTCTTCATTTTTGGCGCTGAGCGCCCACGATCCTTCCATTGATTCCGGAGATCGAGCCCGTCGTTGACAAACGGCGGGCGGGCTCGATCTCGACGCTGAGGACGCCGGAGGGGGCGGTTTGGGCGGCAATCGTCGTCGTCTTGCTTGTCGTCATCGGCCCGGTCGTCGTTGTGGAGAGGGAGGGACGGCGCTGGGGCGAAGGAGTAGTTGTTGGTGGCGGGAGGCAAGAAAAACCTAAGGCTTGTCGTTGAACAACATCGTCCCGAGCGAATTTTTCTTCAGGCCGTGGCCGTAGACGGAGACGAAGACGGACCGGGTTCGGAGGACCATCTGCCCGACGGGTTTTTGTCGGCACCGGCGCCTGCTGTGGTTTCAATTGTTTGGCGGAAGGCGCCGACGGAGATGCCGTCCCATCTGCTGAGGTTTTTGAGGTGTTTCTTGGACTCGAGTCCGGTCGAGGTGTTGGATGTAGCGAGGTTATCAGATGAACGGTAGACTCCAGGAAGGAGACCCAAAACGTCGTTGAGGTCGATGGGCTCGGCGACTAGGGGATCATGACGGACATGAGTTCGTCGGAAGACATGAGCTGGATGGATGATCTATTTGATCTTGAGCCGAGGAAAGAAGACGAGGGAGAAGCGGCGCTCTGAAGGAGACAAGTCAGGCGTGTGACACTTGAAAGAAGTTGTGTCAAGACGTACCCGGGCGACACTTGCTCCTGTCCCTCGCCTTGGACGACGGAAGGGCGAAGGGAAGCCCATGCTGAAATTGTCAACGACAGCCCTCTTTTGAGGATTGGAGTCGACAGGATCGAACTGGCCCATGACCGGCCGGTAGCCTCTGAGACTGAGGCTACGAGAGCCACGGGTATAGCGGGAGCGCAGACCTTACCGGCGAGGATGTCTGCTGGACGTGGGGTGGGATCTGACACGCCCGTGATGATGGGAGCGTGTCATTGGGCTTGAGGTTGGGCTGAGAGTGGTCGATGGCGGAGACAGGGTAGTGGGTGACGGAAAACGGAAGAGGTTCATGGCATGATCCGTCAGGATACCATCTGCGCTAACGAATTTCCGAAAATCAAATCCCGAAATCGAGCTGCGAAACCAAGTTGGTGAGTGCGAAATGTAGTTGCTGCAGCCGGAATTACCTTGCTTGTCAAAGCATGGTTTCCCCACCCCGATAACCGTACCAGAGATTCGTGAACCCGACTTGATCCGTACTACCTGTTCCGTTCTTCTCCGTGACATTCTAGCGACTATTCCCCGCAAATATTAGACAGTCAGTAGTTCGTGCATCATGCCCCATTCGGATTCACGATCTCAAACGATCTGAGGACTTACGAGCATGTTTCGTCGTGATTAGTCAGCATTGTCAAGGTCCGCCGGCGCCAACTTGAATCACTGCATCTTCGGGCTCGGATCTTCGGACTCATACTCGGAATTGCAATGCTCGGAATGCCCAGAAAAAAAATGTTTGAACTTGACCCCGAGTTGGACGAAGAACCGGGCAAATTGGAGGGGTAAGGCCTATCTTGTCAGTTGGCGTCCTGAAGTCTGACCTCGAACTTTGCAGAGAGAGGCTCACCGCCTGGTTATGGAAGAACCTGGCGGCGGTGCTTCAAACTGCGACATCCGCTTATGAGAAGACGTCGCGGTCGTGGCCAAGGGTGCAGAAACCAAACGATCCGAAGGCAGCTCTAAAGAGAGCAAAGTCTGTCAATTTCTCCATTTCAGTTTTGCTAGTCTCAGACGACTCCAATCTTCGTGAAAAATAGGAAAATGATTAAGCAGGCTCGCGCGGCTCTGCCTCGACCGACGGAGGCCGGCGCAGAGATAATGAAGACCGAGTTGCTGTACTTGGTATACACCGGTGCGCTGGCTATTCTCAGCCCGAGTAAGTTGGTCTCCAATGAACTGGTGCCACCAGCACGCAGCGGACGACAGGCAGCTGAATTTTGTGGGGACAGTCAGGACGCCTATCGATGCTGACAATTATGCGGACCGCGTTAAGACACACGGCGTCGTATCTGACAAGGAGGACGACACTCACCTTCGCAAATTCTACCCTCGTGTGAATGTTGGAGAAGTCAATGACCCAGCTGTGATATTGGATGCTTGGGGTCGAATCCTAGTTTGGCACTTACCCGATATCATCAGCACCGGACGAGTTGTACGAAGAATTTATTGCTTCGAAATGGACACGGACGCCATGACTCACTGAGACTCTATATAGGAGGAAGTCAACACTGCGACAGAGCAAATCGGAGACCTATTGAGCACCAGCTACGCGAAGGCATCAACCCAGGCTCAAAACGGCAAAAAGGTCAATTGGCGAACGGACCCCAAGTACTATAAGGCACCAGATAATCCAAGATTTATTCCAGGGAGTGTTAACTTTTCTCCAGGTTGGTTCGCCCAAGGTCATGAGGTAGGAGCAATTTTGTCATCTCAGTTGTCCAGGTTTCTGATTCAGGATCCCAAACCTTTGCAGACGCTTTCGGACTCTATCATTCCTTCGACCAACGTCCGCGAGATAACCGCTCTTCCCTGGTTAACATGCATGGCCCCATCCACCATATTGCTCAACGCAATTACCGCCCTCACGCACAAAAAACTTTATCTTGCGGCTTATAAGGCGATGGCCAGGCTTAAACGCGCCAAATCCCCCGACCTCAAAGACATGAAGCACGAGCACGTTCAATCCTGGAGTTCAGTCTTCAGTGGCATCGCCGTTATCGCCAATCGAATCACGGTCAGTCACCGAGACACAGGGGGCTCAGACCCGTGGTTCGACCTCCTCCTCAGCTCAGGCTCGCATCGACGAGCCTATTTTCGCCTCGACGACATTGGGGCCAAGCTGTCTTACTCCCCTGGCACGGTAGTGATGGCCTGCGGCAGGGTACTCAGACATTCCCTGCCTAAGTGGTATGGTGGCGAAAGAATCTGTCTTGCGCATTTTATGCGACGAGAGGTCCTTCATCGTCTTGCCGTTCACGCCCCCAATTGGTGTCTGCAGGGTTCGTACACCCGTATAATGAACAGAACATTTACCGCAGATCAGGGATGGACCCAAAAGAGGGATTATGCTGATGACGGCGACGAAATGGACTGAAACTTTCGCTGGTCTTTTTTTTTTGCGTCCCTTCTCCCCCTCCTTGTTGAACCTGTGCTCTTGTTGAAGCATGTACTTACTCGCTGAGAGGGTAATCACAATTGCCCTTCCGCCTCAGGCTCTAAGACTCCTTTCGACCATAGGCTGTCTAGTGCGGTTCAGCGACTGGGCCGTGACACGGTCTACTGACCTGCCAGTGACCGACCTGACGTATGCGGAAATGATATCGACTTATCAGTCTCAGTTCTCGCATGGAACAATTATTAAAACAAGGCGCCTCCGCTCCACTCCGGCGTATGGTGTGGTGTTCTTATTCAAAACAGTAACTCGCGGTATGTTACATTACTAGGAGACGTATAGTGATAGCTATGGGCAAGCGCACCATCGATGGCGACTGTGAGAGAGAGCGGTGTACAGCTGACCGTGTGAGAAGACGGCTGTGGTGAGATTGATTCCGGCGACATCCAACGTCAGTCCTTGGCAACTATTGAACGTGGTGCGACGTCGTCGGTTTGGTGGGGGGTGGCGTCGGCGAGGGCGCGTTGCCATTGAAGACGCACGCATGCAACAACCGACGAAGACATCGTAGGGGAGGGGCCACGGTGTGAGGGTTGGCGTTGGGTGTGGTGTCGGCGTCGTGTGGTGTAGGGAGGTTGGCCATTGCAGATACGCGTCGAATGGCGTCCCGCCGTCGGGATCGGCGTCGGGCGTCGCGGGTGTGGGCGTGTGGGACGTGGTGGGGCGTGCCGTGGAGGTGTCAGGCGTGGCGTTCGTGGGCTGTCGGTGACGGGGTTGGCGTCGGTGCAGTCGGCTGTGGTGTCGGGGCTGTGGGCCAAACAGCGACGAGTGATGAACAACTTGAACGCTGAAAAGCCAGAATGTACAAAAACTAGACTAAAAGAAAAGGCCTAGACTGCGGGGCACGATGTAATTGGAGAGGGCGCCACTCTCGTCATGCATCGCACCCCGCAAGAAAAGCCGTACATGCATGAATGTGCAACACTATGGACTACGATGGGCATTGAAAAATAAACTAGGTTTCCTGTTCCGAGCCCAGCGTCAATAGGGAATTGGTGCGGAATGGATGGATGTACGAACCGCTTGTTCGGAGAGTATGACCAACCGTTCAAGTTGGACCTTCATGAATCCACCGCCAAGCCATACGACGCGATCGTCTTGCCAAGAAGCTGGAAGAAGGATAAATGAGTGCAGAGTTGAGAACGGTCTGAGGGCTCTTGCGGCGGCACTTACCTTGCAATTTTTTCAGGCTGTGCAAGCAATCCGGCTCTCGCGCCAATCCCATCCAGAATCAGCCACCACCAAACCATACAACGCAGAGCCTTGCCTGTAAAGAGGAGGAATTGGCAAAGAGGTTGAGACCCGTCCAACAAGTAGTGCGCTGGCACTCACCTCGCGATCCAGCTCTCGCACCCATCCCATCAAAAATTTCGTCCCCCGAAAACATACGCTATGTACGTGTTCGATGCGTCCATGTCGATATCGTGCCGGTGGACTCCGAGTCGGAATAGAGATATGACCAACGCGCAAACTCCATGGAGATATAGCCTCGGCTGAGTAGCTGGGTGGGTGAATGAGGGGAGGAAATGAATTGCAATAAATGCACACGTAGCTTTCCACTACCGCAGCAGCAGGAATCAGGTGTGCGGGGACTGGCCACCTGAACTTGTTATATGATCTTCGTAAGATCCGAACCCACGGCACTGAGAGTCAAGGGTAGCTGTTAGCGAGACGCCCAATTGACGCGAGTAAAAAAGGGACCCACATCAGATGACCCAAACTTGAGGTGAGAGGCGTGTAATGTACCGCCGCCTGCAGTGTGGCCAGCACAGCAGGAGGAGGTACAAACACGCTTATGAGGATAGACAAGGGGAGTCCTTCAAGTTCATATACAACCGCAAGGCATCACGTGATCGTGGTGATTTTTTTTCACGGCCCGGGCCGCAAGTTGAGCCTGCCAGAGTGAGCGTTTCCAACTCCGAATCGGCTATAATTTATTTCTGGCAAGTTACAATTGCCCCATTCAGATTCACGATCTCAAACGATCTTGACCCCTTTGGTCACCGTCCGCTTGGTTCATTCGAGCCTATTTGATACAAGGTCGGCCTTACACACTTTTGTTTCGCTGACCTGTTAATCCACGCAGTTCGACGTGCAACTCCGAGTGTTCTCACGCCATTTCAAGCGTGACCACGCCAGACATGGCCCATCCCTCCTCCGTCCTTCACACCACAAAACCCTCGGCGCTCCGAACTTTCCTCGGCGTCTTCTGGCGAACAAAGGCAGCCCCTAAACATGTTCGTATCGCATCGATCTCGTTTTGATATCTCTGACGGCTCACCATGATAGTACACAAAGCAAGACAACTTGTCCCAACAACCAGCAGTTCCCGACGCGGAAGCAGTAACGCCGATCGATCCGGTGGAGACAATCGATGTGAGCGAGGCCTAGCTTCTCAAGTCTCGTTGACAAAATGTGCCGTATGAAAGGATGTCGACATCCGCCGCATGGCGCGCTCTCAGCGATTCGTACAATCGTCCGCAGCTGCGAAAAATCTTATCAACAAGGCGCGTAGTCTTCGGCAGGAACGGATATTTCGGAAGGGAGCGGCTGAGCATGCCGTGCATCAGTGTGATCTAGAGCTAGGGTACTACGGAAGTGAATGTGAGGAAGCAACGCGAGCTCGAATCCTCAGCAAGATGCAGCACCATCAGCATGAGCTGGACGAGGCGATGGACCGACTGGCCAGAGGCGATCAGGACTACGGTGTGGTTTCTGGATTACTTGATCGGGCTGGCTACCCACCATTCCCTCTCGAAACCAGTCCAGCGCGATTTCCATTAGTAAATTATGTCTCGCATGATCCTGACGAGCTTTCGGATGGTTCATGTTGCGAGGAGTGATTCTAAGCGTCGTCTGTTGTAGAAAGAACTTGTCCGAGGCTGAATGAAACATGCATATATGGAATCGTACGAAGATAAGAAACATTCATCTGACAAAGTTCCACCTGAGCTTCCTACATTCTCGCGCCTCACCAGCCGTTGCCATCGTAACGGAGCGTGCGCACCCGCTTGAGTACGAAAATGGTGATGCGAAAGTAGTCCATATTTAGTAGTCCAGCCTGGTCGTTCGCACTGGCACGTTCCATGTCCTTTGGCCAGCGATCTGGACGCACGTCTGATCCGTCAAACTCCACCAAGCTCGTCAGGCATACAGTCGACGAAGTAATGCAGGGGTGGTTTAGTTTGCAGCTGAGGCGCGGCCTCCGGCATGCCATGTAGGCAATGAGCCGCTTGGGGGGTGTGTCGTCACGCTCGTCATAAGGCGTGTAAACCTGTCGCTTGGAATCCCCCAAGATCGCAACTCGTCTTTCAAGATTTTCCGGCATTGTCTGAAGTAGGCAAGGCCCGGGTAAACGGCGGATCGCTTGAAGTTCGAGCTATGGAGGTACGGCACACCGTGAAGTGTCAATGAGAACTCGCTGCGATAGACCTACGGAGATAGAGGATCCCGAATGCAATATTCCTCGCTCGCACTGGAAGATCCACTTATAGTCTGGTGTTTGCGGCGTGGTAATCCACGAGTTCGAAATGATATCCAGCTGGGGAACACCGGCCTGCCATCCTGACGGCATCAACGCACTGAGCGAACGGAGAAGACACAGGATTACGGTTCATGCATGTTCATATGTTACAGCTGTACCAATAACAGGATTTGAGCGCAAAATTCCTCAACACCAAGCTTAAACATGGATTTTGCCACCTCGGACGGCAGGGTGTAATTATGTTCGGATTGTCTAGGTCATTAAATGAGAGAACAATAATGTGGAAGAAAAATACGACCTACAAATGCAAGACAAGGCCACGCATATTGAAGTAGCCAGGGCAGCCGGGGCAGGCGCAGTCGAAGCCCGGCTTTTGACGCCGTGCTGCGAGAGCCTTGCGTTTCCTAACCTCCTTCCGTCTCTGTTTTCTTCTCTCCCCTCTCATAAGTGTGAGTTCGGGCAACTCGGTAGAGTGGGTAGGCTGACTCGGATCTGCTGGGGAATTCAATGGTCCGTCGTCAACTACGATAGGATACTCTAAGATGCAGTCAGCCAGAACATCACTCGAGAATCTGAACAGTACTACCCAGTACAGCTTCGTCCCGTAGTCGTTGAAGAGACCCCCAGGCGTGCCACAGAGTAGTGTCGAACTGAAGAACATCATCTGGCCACGAATTTACCAGTCTCTGCTTGCGGTGCTCTTGAACCAAACTTTTGCTAGCCTGAAGGCTCTCCGCACTCAGGAAGTCACACGCAATCTTGATGGCATCCACCTGGTTGCTGACCTGTAGCAAATAGAGATCAGAATATGCACCGTAACGTGGCACCGAACGCTGACTTGATGGGCACATCCCGCTGGAATAAAAACCGCATCTCCCGGCATCTGAAAGATCGTGTATGGGTGTATCCTATACGTTGTTGCCAATCGGGTGAGTAGCGGTGGGCTGAGGTAGATGGCTTGGTCGTGTATTGGATCTCCTGGCCCCTTGTACCCGATGCTCGGATCTTCTCGTAGGAAGTCACGTAGCAAAGCCGTTGCAGACGACGGAAAGATGTGCCATACCGCACTGCCCGGACTGTTATCAGGAAGGTTAGCGGCGTACAACATGATGTTGACTGCGCCAGTCACGTCTAAGTGAAGACGGGTTGAACCCTGAGATTTGTCCTGCTCCAGATTTCCGTACGCGTTGTACATCTTCGGGCCTACTTGGAGGTTAGGACCTGATATGGGTGTCATTCGTGATGCATGATGACTCACCAAGATCAGGAATCACACCATTGGTGGCGAAGTGAGAAACGAGATTGCGTGCTCCATCAGGACGTGTGTAGTCCGGAAAAGGTACACCGTCAACAAATCCCGTGTACAACTCGGGAAAGACGTCTTTGAAGTTATTCTGCGGTGGCCAATCCTATCTCCCGAGTTGTGTTAGCATCGAGTAATGGTAGGCGAAAAGCGGTACCTTCAATTTGAGAACTCGATGATCCGATCTATCTGTACCGAAGCTGCTGAAAAATTCTGCAACCGTCGATGGATATTCGTCGTCCGACTCGCAATCAATAAGCGTAACAACCTCCTTGCCGTATCGTTGCACAAAGTATGCTGGGGTCCATTTGCCTCGCATGATATGCTGAACACCGTTGACGACGAGGGGTTCGCTTCGAGCCCAGATCTGTTGAAATTTCGCAAGATTGGGGCGAGTACTATGCATCCTGTATACCTCGGGTGGGGTATCAAGTGAGGAAAAGTCAATTTGGATGCTGCTGCTGCAACGACGTTTCACCCTGTTCACCACGAAGGATGAAACGCAGTCAGAACGTACCTCGAAGGAGAGCCGTTCTTGAGTTCGGACATCCGCCGTATGGCATCATCGAGTTCGTCGTCAGAGAAACGTGTAACAGGACGAAGGGCGGCGTGTGCAACACAGGGATTGACCTACGCTAGCTGAACAGGTAACCCGAGGAGAAAGGGGATAAACGAACCTCAGAACCACTCTCCTTGCAATCGCAACAAAGCTCTCGTCCACACATCGTGCATAACCACGTTTGGGCGAAGAGCGATGTCTGGCACAGATCTACGATAAGATTAGCACGAGCATGTAGGTGTGGACTCGAACCAGAACGAACCACAGGTTACTCTGTATTCCACCTCCCTCACACGTCTAAGTAGATTTGGGAGACGCATGTGGCTTCTTTCCCGCATCAGAACTGGAAGGAGGAAATTTGCACAGACTTCGTGAAACGCAGTGTCAGTCATTACGAGATATCGACGACAAGATGCAAGAAAAACCTTCCAGTTGCTCCGTGATCATATCTGGAGTGAATGAGCAATTGAAGACTTCACGCCAAATCGGCTCAACTACGAAATCTTCAGGGTATTCAAAAGATACCTCGACTCGAGGCTCCTGCGCGTTGTTGGAGACGGACTTCCACTCAAACCTGCGGCAGTCTAGAAGCGCGAAAGAGTTAAGTCCTGCGGGTCTGAGTATGTAGGGATACATACCTTTGAAGCGGCAGATGTCATTCTGAGAATCGTTAGCTTGACAAACGAAGCACCACGGTGGGTCAAAATGTTTCAATTTGAATTTTTTCGACAAGGCACGCCCCTTGCACGCGACGGGTTGAAGAAGTGAAGGCATCGGCGAGAGGCGCAGTGGCAGAGAAGGACGACGAGACTGGTGACGGGTGACCACTGAATTTTTGCCAAGTTAGTTCCTTACTTCAAAACGCTGGAAGGAAGCCGTGCCGAGCTCGGCACAGCTTCGCTGCCACGCATTCCTAATGCAGTCGACTCATCGGACCGAACAGCCTTTGTTTGTTCGTAAAAGCTGAGCTTTTACGAACAAACAAGGCTTGCCTTCCACCGACACCCCAATCCTGAGCACCGACGTCCGGCTCACGCTGGATGGGTGTGCAGAGAGGACTGCGAGGGGGTCGGTGACTCTCATCTTCACTTCACTTCTATCTGGCGACGTCTATCTATGGCTACCCCGCGTCGCTCAGCTTCGTGCTGCACGGCGTGTGGTATGTCCTGGACCTTCAAGCTTCCCTTCGCCTCCGAGTTCAAGATCTATCTCGCGGTCATTCAAGTTTCCTACGCCTCACATTCAAGATCTATCCTCCCGTCCTCTCCGTCCACCCAGAAAACCCTCGACTCTCCGTTCTCTCTCTGACCGTCCCTCTCGCTCAAACCTCAACACCCATATCAGCATTCCCAGCATATCCGGTTCACACCACCCAACGGTGACCTACGTGCATCCAAACGCAACGCCCCAGTCTCAACGTTGTAACACCCACCGCAAGCCCTCTTCCACCAAGCCCCTCCCGTTCCCACCACTCCCACACAACCCAAACTACGAAACACTCTTCGTCTCACGACCTCGACAACCTCCCCTCCTCCCCAACTATGTACTGGAGTCGTGTCCCCGTCTACTGCTCAGTCCCAAACCGCGGGATGCGTGCACACAGCATCACCATCGCCGACACACGTCGCGTGGGTCTTTGGCGGCTGTGACGACAAGGATTGCTGGAAAGACGTGTACTGCTTCGATACCTGTATTCCCCTCTCCTTCCCTCCCCCCCCCGCCCTTTCTAACATCCTCGCTCGTCCAGAAACAATTCAAAGGTCCCACCCCGAAACATGCGGACTTTCCCCCTCCCTGTCGCGCGCACACCGCAACACTCGTCGACCGAAAGATAGTCACCTTTGGCGGCGGCCAAGGCCCAACATGTTACCACACCGACTACATCCTCGACACCCAATCCCGTCGCTGAACACGGCCCAAGTTCCTTCCCTCAGAACCACCCCCCACCTCCACCAGCAGCCAACCCCTCAACGAAACAGGAACTTCCCCACCGACCCCCATTCCAACCCACATCGCTCCTCCTCTCCCCCCAAAAGATAGCCCAGTTCGCTCGCAGGCTCCGGCGACGAAACCACACCCCAACGACCTCCCACCACCCCAGTCCCCATCTTCTCCGCCCCCCGCCGTGCACTACCACAACAGGATCTGGGTCTTTGGCGACGGAAGGGACTAGCTGTTTCCATTTTAAGAAATGTAGACTTGTGACCGTGACTTGTGACCGTGACCGTCCTTCGTTCTCGGGAGTAAAGTTGCAAACCTCTCTTCGACAGTAAGCCTGCTGTCACGTCTCACAGAAGGTTGGTGACCAGTCTAGGTACAGTATATGGACAATACACGGAGATCATGGCTGGGAGTCGAAGAATGTATTTAAACCAAAGCGAAATGGTGGTGTGTGCAGCGGACTCGGAGCTGAGGATGCGATCCACGTGAGGACCACGGGGAAATCAGTGCCTGCGATTGGAGCAAGGACTTGCCAGGTATCGTATTGAGAGGGGCAAAGCTCCATCTCGCCTGTTGACCAGAGATAGTATACATGTCGGAGAAGAGATCGTTGGCGCTTATGTTCAAGTTAGCGCCGATCGGTTTCAAATAGGGGATGACTCGGAAGTGGCCCACCTGAGGACTGCCTTCAAACGCGTTTCCCTAACCCGGGCCGAACGTGGGCATCAGGTTGTACTGGAAAGGGACGATGCCGCTCTGGTGTGCGGGATGTAACCATGCTGCTCGCCTGTGAATCAGATGGAGGAGAGAATGAAATATCAGGCAAGAGGGCATGTAAACGGCGTTGGTGCAGAGACCGGCCCGTGTACAGAGTAAGGAGACGTTAGAGTTAGTGTCGTGCTCGTAGTCCCCACCGCTGCCCTTCGCCTTCTTGTTCTTTGGGCTGTCCTTGTGATTGTTGGATCGCTGCGGACAATTGACGTACATCTGCTCAGGCTCCTTATCTTTCGCTAGTTCTCATCGCATTTCTTTGGACGACGCTCGAAATCAGCACCGCACGAAGTCTTGGGCCGTTTCGGGGTTTGGCCAGGGGCATCAAAGAACGTGGGGAGGGTGCCCAAGTTGTTGATATGGCGAGAGGACCGAATGGAGAACTTGAACACGACGGTGAGGAAAGACTGTCGCTATCGTTAAAAGATAAGGTGAAGGCGCACAGGACTGTTATCACTTCAAGGGCTATTCGAGTGTCAGGAAGAAGCACTGCCAACAAAGAAAGGGTCGAATGTCTAGCGCGCATTGTGGTCGATGAAGATCAAGGCGTGTAGAGTATCCAAGTTCCCACGGCTACCTGTTCACTCTTCATTCAAGCTTCATTCAAGCTTCGGTGGGGTCAGGCACCATTCCCTGTTTCCTGCAACACCTCAGTCCTGAGCACCGCGGTCTGGCTCACGCCGGACGTACGTGTGCAGAGAGGACTGAGGAGTTGGGTCGGCAAGTCTCAGTCTCAGTCATTCCCTTTTTCTGGGGACGTTTAGCTTCGTATCCCTCAGCTTCGTGGTGCGTGTACATGTCCTGGTGCATGTTCATGGTTGTCCTACCCACCACTTCAGGATATCACCTTTTCGCGCATACTCGACCATTTCCGCCGCGTCAAACCCATTGCGCGGATACCCACATCGGATTATTCTAATTTTTGAAGGAAAAAACAAAAAAACGAGGTACGGACAAGAACATCACTGACTAAATCTCATCCGTCAAGTCAATGATCGCATCCTCCCTTTCCTCGGGTACATCTGCAGGAATACATTCATGAATCAGCACTACTCTCCTCGTCATCACCTTGCGACACTGCCGACAAATGGCGAACAACCTCAGGAATTCGTGGAGGTCAAGGCCCGGATTGATGAGCGTATCGAGGCGGATCAATGCCTCCATGGTAGCACGTATTCTTTCCGCGGGCGGCGTCCACTCCCGGATCAATCTACCGCTGATTTCTGTCAAAGTCGTTATGATAAGTTTGATGTCGATCGTGTTATCGTGACCGTGACTCACCCTCTATCCTAGTTTCCCTGACCACTTGGTCCAAATACCAAGGCTGCTCATTGAAGCCTGAGCGGGCAGGCATCAATGCACGTCGTAGTCGTTCCCGTACAGGACAACGAACTCACCATCACGAAAGGTGAAGTATTGCACAGGAACATCTTTTGAATTGTATATACCCTGCAAGTTTACTAAATAGCAGGTGAGGATATGTTGATGACAACGTGTTATATCACTTACCTAGATAACCGCATTCCTCGTTGGCGCATCTTGCCACAAACTTTCCGGCATATCGTCCGGTTGGGGCCTCGTATATTGCCGCTTCAACGAAGGGATTGCCGTCTTCTGCGGTCATCGGACACAAGCAGCAAGGCGCGCGGAATCGATGAGAGAGACGATGGGCATCTAGATCCGACGGGACCACCCGCTCGCCCCGCTCATTGATCGGCCTACAATTATGTCCGTTCAAGTTATTGTTTCCTACATATGTGACATGGACTCACCAAAACCACGTCGAGAGTTTACGCTTCTTGTGGTCGTATTGGAGGACCATGTTTCCTACGGTGCGGATACGACGAAGAAACTTTCTCTTCTGAGAGGCTGGGGACATTGCGCTGACCTTTGGCATCGGTTCGAAGATCGACTTTATACCCACTCGGCTACTAGCGTGGTAAAATTCGGTGACCGTGGTAAACTTTGGTGACCGTGGTAAACTTTGGTGACCGTGGTAAACTTTGGTGACCGTGGTAAACTTTGGTGACCGTGGTAAACTTTGGTGACCGTG
>Ga0105252_10000547_pt1 | contig 23150 bp, 24 predicted proteins | sample EasRivMeERMZT100_FD_89675 | JGI IMG/M metagenome (GOLD analysis project Ga0105252, IMG submission 89675) | Soil microbial communities from meander-bound floodplain in the East River, Colorado, USA - East River MetaG ERMZT100 | ecosystem: Environmental > Terrestrial > Soil > Floodplain | place... | reverse complement strand
GCCCTCAGGAAGGGGCTTCCCCGACACCCAGTGTTGCAGCTCCTGTACTTGGCGGGGAAATTGATCATGAACGTTCTGGGGATTTGGATTGAGAGCGTAAGACGTCATTTGGTCCGATCCCGGCGCGCGGCCAATTCCCAGGTCGATGCGGCCCGGGGCGATGGCCTCCAGGACGCGGAACTGCTCGGCGACTTTCAGTGCCGAATAGTGTGGCAGCATGACGCCGGCGCTGCCGATACGGATACGCGAGGTCGTGGCGGCGATCGCAGCCATAAGTATCTCGGGCGCGGTGCCGACGATACTGCCGGAGTTATGGTGCTCCGAGAGCCAATAGCGATGATACCCCAGCGCATCGCAACGCCGGGCGAGTTCGAGCGTTTCACGGATCGCACTGTCCTGCGCTCTACCCTTGGACGCCGTCGATTGATCGAGTACTGACAATCTCATGGGTGGTCTGCCTTCAGAAGTTTCATTATTGTCTATCGTGGCCGATTTAGCGATGGCGATGGCCTAGGCCTTGCCGTCTAAACAATCTGAAATCCAGCAGCTTAGCCAAAGCAATTTGCATGTGTTGTCGACTGAAAGCTCAACGCTGCGCTATGCTATTGGCATTCTCCTTGGCCCTTGTCGTTGGAATCTTAAATCCCCGGCCGCGAAGGAGTTTCGTTTAATCAGATTCGGAGAGTTGTCCGCAAAGAGCGCAAAAAAAGAATTGGGATTTGAGAGGCGCGATTGCAATCCGTACGCTCGGCTTTGGCGCATCGAAAAATATGCGCGCACTTCTTTCGCGGAGAATATTTTCAGCCGGTGATTTCGTACGGGACGTTGGTCGGGCCTTCGACTCGACGGTAGACACCTGTTTTTATGTTGTAGTTGCCCTGCAAGACTTTGCCGGCGACGCGCTCGGAACGAAGGATGAGGCCGTAGGATTTCGCCGGGCCGCCTTGCTCGGCGTGGATGTCGAAAGGCGGCACCAGGTCGACTTTGCCGGGCGTTCCTTCAGTGACGCTATTCAGCTCCAACTTGGCGTACCCTTCTTTGCTGCCGTCGTCGATCCGGCGAAAGCGTTCGAGGGTCTCCGTGCCGGCGAGAATACCGTAAGCGGTCCAGGAGTGGGCGTGATCATGGATGCTGCCCTTGCGCTCGGCGCTATGAACCACGCCGTTGATCGCGAAACCGTAGTCGGGATCTTCGTAGAAAAGCAGATTGCGCCGTCCGCCGTCGGTATCCGGCCAGCGCTTGCAGGTTTCGCGCATGGATTCATCCTTGACCAGCACGGCGAGCAGATCGCGGCCCTTCTTCATACGCGACTCGGTCTCCGGCAACGCGACCCATGCTGCGCGTAGATCCTGGATGAATTTTTCAAAAGCCGGGAGTATTTTCGCCGTCGACATGGTCCCTCCAAAATATTTTTTGACTTCGAACGGGATGCTGGCCGGTCCTTCGATCTGGCGGTAGAGATCGCCTTCCATAGATGGTTAAAAATCGAAGCTGTCCTAGCGTGGATGTTTCGCCGTGCCGGCCCAGCCGGTTTCCGAAATGTCGATGATCACGCCGTCCGGGGCGCTGTATTTCACTTCGGCATTGACATGGGACGGTTTGTTCTTGCCCAAGCCCAAGGCATCGTTGATATCGTCGCGAATGGGCGCGCCGGCTGCGGATAGTTTTTTGTCGATGACTTCTACGCTGTCGACTTCGAAGCCGATATGGTGCAGGCCGCTGTAATCTTTGCCCTGGGGGACTCCGGCGGTGGCGTCGTTTTTGAATTTTAGCACCGCAAAGTTAATGTCGCCGTCGGTGAGGTGAAAACCCGAAGCTCCCGGACTATTAATCTTGGCGATCTCGCGCAGGCCGAAGACATCTTTGTAGAACTGCGCCGTCTTTTCCGGGTCCTGTGTAGCAATCGCGATATGTTTGATCTTTGCCATATGGTTTCTCCTTATCGTCGGCGCCGTCAAATGTTGTTAGCCAGCAATCTCGTAGGGGATGTTGGTCGGTCCTTCGATTTGCCGGTAAAGATCGCCTTCCATGCTATAGCTGCCCTGCAAGACTTTGCCGGCGACTCTTTCGGAGCGAAGGATGACCGCCACCGAGCGCGTCGGGCCGCCTTGCTCGGCGTGGATGTCGAAGGGAGGAACCAAGTCGACTTTGCCGGCCTTGCCTTCGGTGACGCTCTCCAGCGCCAATTTCGCGTAGCCCTCTTTCGAACGGTCGTCGACCCGGCGAAAGCGCTCCAAGCTTTCCGTGCCGTCGAGCACGCCGTAAGCGGTCCACGCGTGCGCGTGGTCATGGATGCTGCCCTTGCGTCCCGGCATGCGCACGACACCGTTTATGGCAAAGCCGCATTCCGCGTCTTCGTGGAACAATAGATTCTTGCGGCCTTCAGTGGACGGCCAGGATTTGGAAGCTTGGCGTAAGCTCTCGTCCCTAACTAACTCTTCGAGCAGCTTCTGGCCTTTCTTCATGCGCGATTCCGTATCCGGAAGTTCTTTCCAGGCCGCGCGCAGATCTTCGATGAATTTTTCAAAAACCGGGATGTGTTTTGCTGCTGTCATGATCCCTCCATGACCCTATTTAATCATCTCTCGGCGGATTTCTTCAAGCGGTCTAAAGTCGACGATCTTGCTTAATGGAATATCGCCGATGGTTTTATCCGCGCGCTGAATCTGATTGATGTGAATTTTCAATCCGGCTTCGCTCGCGGCGCCGTCTTTGCTGAATGATTTGGCAAGCGATGTGTAGGATTCTTTCGCGGTTGGCGCATCGACGCGCCATTCGCGTTCGAGAATCTGCATGGTGTCGTCGGGCCGTTCTCTGGCGATCGTCAAACCGCGAAAGAGCGCGCGCAGCATGCGCTTGGTGAGATCGCGTTTCTCGTTTAACTGGCGCTCGGTGGTGGAGTAGCCGTTGCTCGGGAATTCTATCGCGTCGCCCAAAAACAGCAACTCGCGAAAGCCTTTTTGCCGGAGCAGAACGTTATCCGGCGGGACGACCACGGTGGCATCGACCGAGCCGGCAGCGAGGGCGGCGACTCTGGTGCCGGGCAGGCCGATCATGATTAGCAGCGCATCGCGCTGGGCGTCCATGCCTTCGCGGTTGAAGGCGATGCGGGTTGCTAGCTCGATGGTGTCGCCGAAGCGAACGATGCCGATATATTTGCCGCGCAATTCTTGAATCGATTTGAACTGTGGCTTGGCCATTAGGAAATAATTAGGCCGCGCGGCGCCGAAGAAAATGGTCTTGATCGGCGCGCCTTTGGCGGCGAGGCGTAGAGCGGAATCGGCGACGCCGTGGTAGTCGACATCGCCGGAGAGCAGCGCGTTGTGCGCCAACTGCGGCAGCATCATCGGCGTCTCGATCTCGATGTTCTCGTCTCTAAAAAAGCCGCGATGGATGGCGGCGAACAGCGGCAGATAGCCCATCGATTTCGCCGGCAGTGCCAATTTTACCCGGTCAGCGGCGGTGAGTGGAGAACTCCAGCCGGAGGCGAACAGAATGAGAGCCAAGCTAATTGTGGGCGCCAACAACTTTAACTTATTCTCCGCCATATTCCTCAAACCAATCATCCGTCCGCTCAAAGCAGAAGGGTTGCAAAACGACGACTCGAGTTCGTCTCCTCCTTCCGTCATTCCCGCGCACGCGGGAATCTAGGTTTTGCGTCTTCACCCCTCCGCCACCACACTGGATTCCCGTTTGCACGGGAATGACGGATTTTTACCTCAGCTGAATCCACGGGACTTACACCATCCCCGAGAGAAGCGTTAAGATTCTTGCCGTGCCCGAGCTTTCCCCTCTTCCGGCGCTTTGATTTTGTCCAATTGCTTGAGCGCAAAGTCGCCGTGGCCGACTTCCTTGTTTGTGGCGCTGAAACGAGGATTGCCCGCCGGTTCGGCGCGGGCGCCGAGCAGGATCATATACTCGTTCCCGGTGTTGTCGAGCTGATAAAGCTGCCCGGCCGGGATCGTAACCAGCATCCCTGGATTGAGCGGCCGCGAGGGCGCGTCGGGAAAGTGAAAGGTGCACTGGCCTTGGACACAGTAGAACTGTTGATCGGCGGTGTGCTTGTGCATGGGACCTTTGGTTCCCGGATAGTCTCCATGCACCCAGGTATGAAACTGATCCGAGGTGAACAGCACTTTCTTGCTGTGACCGATTTCGAGCTCGGGCTGTTTCAAGATATCGATAAATTCCGCTCTGTTCTCCATGTTAATGCTCCTCCCTTGGTTTGAGTCATTGGTATTCTCAGATCATTTCGCGGCGGCGCGCACCGCCTGCATCGGCGCGCTGTCGCCATGGATGCCGACGATAGTGCTTACATCTAGATTGAGTTTGTCCAGCGCACTGACTAATTCCCTCACCCTCGGCGCCGGCCGGACTTGACCCTTCTGAGGGTTGATATGATCCGCTTCGATGATAATCTTTTCTGCCGGCAAATAAACCACGACTAAATCTTCTGCGTGAGACAAGGGCAGCGGGTAGACCTCGACGCGCCGTTGGCCGTCGGTCAGAACGCGCGGACCGCCGCCGAACGCTTCAATGACGACGCCGGATTTACTATTTCCCAAGCTATCCGGCCGGCGGGTGTGCGGCGCCTTGGCGACGCGGCTGTAAAACTCTTTGGCTGAGAAAGGCACGACGAGGGTTCCACCCGTGGCCATGAGCCCGCGGATGCCGCCGGCGTGGTCGAGGTGGTGATGCGTCGGCACGACGTAGCGAATCGGTTTGCTGGGAAATTTTTCCTTGATTGACTTTACGACCGGAGCGGTGCGCTCTTCGTAGAGCGGCCCTTCGACGACGACCAGATGATCGGCCATTTCGATTAAGACAGTGGCGTGGGAGCTGCCGCCAATCTTGTGCACGCCATTGGCGAGCTGTTGCCATTCAACTCTCGGCGGTCGACCCACGTCCTGGGAGCTGAAATTGCCGGCGACTCGGCGCAGAATCCATTGCCACGGAATCGGTTCGGCGTCGGTCGTCTGATTGCGCACCGCCTCGGGCACGGCAAAAGTATCGGCGGGCAGCGCGGTGTTATACTTCACCGATTTGAGCTGTTCTTCTTGTAACGGGTTGCCGTTGAGTTCGTAGCGCAGGCTGAAGGCTGTCATCACGCTATCGACTTTGCGCCAGTCGCTGTAGCGCAGCAGGTAACTGCTGTTGCCTTCCAGGGGATCGTATTCTAGGGTGTCGACCTGCGCCGGCAGGTGCGTCTTTGGATCGAGATAGATGTGAAATTCATCGCCGCCGTCTTTGAAAGCGACCACTGCGTGTGTGACGCCATTAAGATCGGCATCCGCCAGGCGCCGCAGGTTTTTCTGCGCGCTGGCCGCGAGCAACAACTTGATCGGCGCGCGTTTTTCTTCACGCATGCGCGTGGCCAGCCGGCCGGGATGGAGCCGGCCTTGCTTGGCGTTTTTCGGGTCGCCCTCCTCGAGCGCGCCGATGTCGCCGTCGATCACTTCGACGAAACGGACACTGGCATCGCCCGCTGAAAGGCGGCTAGCCCACTCGATCCTCAACCGAGGTTGGGTGAGGTCACGGGTCAGGGCGTAATTGAACGTGCTGATTTGCTGGGTCGGTCCGAGCGGTTTCGGCGTCGACGATGAATCGAACTGTTTGCCTTCGCTTTCGACCACTTAATTCTTGATTGCGCGCAGCGCCGCCACGCCGCCCATCGCCTGGGCTGAGCGATCGATGAGAGCCTTGGCGCTCATTGATTGAGCGTATAGAGGCAGGGCGAACAAGAGTGACAAACTGAAAGTCGTGAGCAGTCTCGCGCTGGAACCCAGAATCATAGTTACCTCCAATTTTTTCTTGAAAATAATCTGCCTACGGTAGCCGTTTGAACTTTCTTTGGGAAATCTCTTCGCGACTGAGATCCGCGTTGAAGTCATAAAGCGTCGACTCCCATGATCCGTACATTGGATTCGGCAACATGAACCATTTAGTGCCCCATTGGTTATACTTTTGCGCCTCGCGCAAGCGGGTTTGTTCGGGGGTGCGATATTCCGAGATAAAATCGGCCAAATCATCGCCCACCAGCAAGAGCACGCGGTAGGATTGCGCGATGTAGCGGCGCCGGCTTTCCTTGTCGGAAGGCCAGTCTGGCCGTTCGTTACGGGTGAGCACGGTATTGACGTGATCCGGTAGTTTGAGGCCGATGGTCGTGAGATTTAGGCGAATTGACGGTTTGTTGGCGAAGTCGCGATTGGTGACGTAAAACACCGTGACGCCGCGGGACTCGGCGTAGGTGATAAACTCGACGGCGCCGGGCACCGCAAGCGGTTCATTGCGCGCTTGCCACTCACTCCAAGGGCGAGACGAAAAGCGCGTTTGGGTGCGCACCATCTGACTCTGGAATTTGGTCGTGTCGATCACCGTTTCGTCGACATCGACGATGACCGCCGGCGGCAGATTTTGAAAGTTTTCTGTTTGCGTCGGCAGCGCGGTCCATTGGCGATCGGCAAGGGCGCGATCTAAGTGCGACGCTGCGCTGGCATAAATCGATTGAGCCAAAATGCGATACTCCACTGAGGTGACCTGCCAGAGGATCGCATCGAGCCGATCGTCGGTGGCTCGGCGGGTTGCCACTGGGGCGGTTTGTGACGTGGCGCCGCAGCCTAAATTTAACAGTGCCAGACAAATTGCCAAGGCCAGGGATTTCAGCGCATCGGTGTGCAAATTATTTTCCTTCCGTCGAAGAATTTACTTTATCAATAGTTTGCCGCGCGCCGTTCGATCTCGGGAATAATCTCGTGGCAAATTAAATTGATCGCTTCGTGCCAATCCGGTCCCAACGGCGACGCCATGTCGACGATATCGAAGCCGTAGGGTTTCGCCGCGCGGAGCATTTCATCGATGCCGGCGATGCACTGGGCTGGCGTGCTGGCGATGACGGTGCCGACTTCGGCCAACAGCTCGTCGCTGATCAAATCCACCATTGCGTCAACGCTTTTCTCGGCGCGCACGGCCGCCTCGACCGCTTCAGCAACCTCGTTAGGGACAGGCAGCTTGACCATGCGCTGCTTGAGCAAATGACCCTGAATGAGCGCGCCAGCGCCCATGCGTTTGGCGCAGCGCTTGGCGGCGTCGCCATCGCGGGACACTGAAACATGGAGGTGCAGCACCTTAGTAAAATGTTCTGCCCCGCTTTGGGTCCTGCGGGTCTTTTCCAATTCGGCCATCGCCGCATCGATGGCGCCTAAACGAACCAGCGCGGTTGGAAAGGACAGGTTGCTGACGATCAAGCCATCGCCCAAATCCCAGGCGAGCTTGAGCATCTGGGGTCCGGCGGCGGCAACGAATATTTCCGGAATTTGCGCCGGCGGCAGACGTAAGAATGCATCGGCCCCTGGATCGAGACGAAAAAATTCACAGAGATTGGCAAACTCGCCGAGCTTTATCTTGTGTCCGGCAAACATGGCGCGCAGAAACAGAATGGTCTCGCGCGTCATGGCGACACGGTTGCGCTTGCGGATCATGTTGGAGGACGGCGACCCGGCGCCGATGCCGACGGTGATGCCGCGCGCGCCGGCGAGATGCGCCAACGAGGCGAAGCTCGACGCGAGATCCACCGGGGTGCGCGCCCAGGGATGAGTTACTGAAGTGCCGACATGAGCATTGGTCTGGCTGATAATCGCGGCGAGAATGACAAAAACATTTTCGTAAGTGAGATGATCGGGTACCCACACTTTATCGAAGGCATGACCGGCCATCGCCATCCTGGCGAAGCTCGCCATCTCGGGAGCGTCGCAGGGTGGATAGAGTTGGATGCCAAAACGCATGGGATTAAGCCGCTCCGGCAGGATGTGACGGTATCAGCCGGTAAGTTTCTTTAGCACAAACTCAGGGCTGCGTACTAATGGGTTTTACGAATGGCTTCTTTTCGCTGACGGGTGAAAAAAATCGGCCGACGACTCCGCTATCGAAGGTCAACACTTTGTAGTCGCCGTTGGCCGTCGCTTCCATGGTCAAGCGATACTGGAACTGATCCTCGGCATTTTGGCCGGTTAAATAAATCCACAGCGCCTTTTCGCCGGGCATCGGTTGATACTCCTTGGCGGTGACTTTGGCCGGAAAGCCGCGCGGATGAAGACGCGTCACGGTTTCCTTGAACTTTCCGAGCGAAATATGGCGCTTGCCGCCGGCAGCGAGCAGTTCGTAACCCTTGTCCAGGTTTTTGTCGACCAAGGTTACCTGAGCGAACTCGATGGCGCGCTTGGCGGCAAGATTTTCATCATGCTGAGTCGATTCGGCACAGCTTGCCACGAGCGCGCACAGCGCCAGCATCAAGGGATATGGGCGCAATTGATTGCAAATCATGGGTAAGGCTCTTTTCACCTAACCACGTTGTGTGTCAACACCGTGTATTCCTATTACATCGCATGGATTGCCCTTAGAGCCAAATGTTTAAGTTTGTACGCGAACAAGTCTGTACTGGAAAGGCGCGTCATTTTGTACCGTGACGCAACTCCGCTTGCGGAATTTGCGCGGGTGGTGCTTTCCTCTTTGCGGCATGGGGCTTGCTCTGTTTGCTCAGCCGGGGAAGCAGGAGGTAGCCATGATCAAAGTTGGCTTAGTTATTACAGCATGCGTCACTATCGTATCAGGGTGCGCCTTTGTTGACAGTCCGCAGACTGAGGTCACGACTAGCGCTGATTCCGCCGCGGTCGTCGCGTTCGAACCGGTGCCAACCATCAGCGATACCGAAGTTCCAATCGCCAAGCCTGCGCCGCTAGTGGAGCCACGAAGTCTGACGCCGGACGACATTCGCCGCATGCAAGTGCGTTTGCGCGATGTCGGACTGGACCCCGGTCCGGTTGACGGCATTGCAGGAGGCAAAACCAAAGCCGCCTTCAAACGATTTCAGCTCGGCTGCGCTGAGCTTCAAAATCTGCTCGATGGTGGTCAAGGTTCGCCGTTCCACGGTCTGTCGTCTAACAAGGTGCCGAGCCGGCAGGAAACCCTGACGATGCAGAACCAGTTGCGCAACGCGGGTTTCAATCCCGGTCCGCTTGACGGGATTTTCGGCGCTAAGATGAAAACTATCTTCACCCATTTGCAGAACGGCTGCCCGGCGGCGCAAGAATTTGCTGGGCTGATGGATCAACCGGTCGATACGACTAACAAGACCACATCAGCGGTTAATCAGGCGGCACGGCCCAGCGCAACGCCCATCATTGCGGCACAAAGCCGGCAGGAAGCGGCGAAACAGTTGGCCGCTCCGGTTGCCATTGGGTCTCAAGAAGAGATTCGCATCTTGCAGCTGCGCTTGCGCGATGCCGGTTACGATCCCGGCCCATTCGACGGGGTCATGGGGCCGAAGACCAAGTTGGCGTTGCAACAGATGCAGGCGAACCAGCGTAGCGGCAAAGCGAAAAATACTCTGACGGCGGGAATCGGTATTCAGTACTAACTCAAGGGCTCGCCGCTAGCCGCGGCCAAATACCAAAACAATATTCACCACGAAGAGCACGAAGGGTTAGGATTAGCGAAACTCCGAACTTCGTGCTCTTCGTGTCCTTCGTGGTGAAATCGACTTTTCTCATCTGGCCAACTTTTCAACGTCGGCGATGGATGGGCCGTCCAGTCGGAAGGCGCGGTGGGCGCGCCATTCCAACACTTCCATCTTGCGAATGCCTCGGGCGTGATGCGGATCGGTGGCGGCGATGGACTTGGCTTCGTCGAGATTTGCCGCCAGCATGACGTAAACACCGTAGCCACCATCGGTGGTGGGTCCTGAGAAAAGCAGACGACCCGCTTTGTGCTGATCGTCGAGCCATTGGCGGTGTTCTTCGTAATTCTTTTGCTTGTCTTCTTCTCGTTCCGGTAGCGAGCGCGACATGACCAAATACCACATGGGGTTCTCCTTCGCCGCGATTTAAATTATCCGTCGCATCTTAACGGGTGCGGCCATCAATTTCCACTTGCGTAACCATTCGGCCGAAGGTAAAAGTCTGGGGCGAAGGAGATGGAATCATGATTATCGATGTCCACGGGCATGTATCGGCGCCCACCGAGTTGTGGGCTTATAAAGCGAATATTTTATCTGCGCGCGGATCGCACGGCCGCGGCGGGGTGAACGTTTCCGACGACGATATCCGCGCGGCGGCGAACCGCAAGGAAAACTGGGCCAAGGGCCATCTCGATTATCTTAAAGATCACGGCACCGACTTGCAACTGATCTCACCGCGGCCGTTCCAGCTCATGCAGTCGGAGAAGCCGGCGAAGCTGGTGCACTGGTTTGCCGAAGAGTGCAACAACATCATCGCGCGCCAGATGAAGCTATTTCCCAAGACGTTCCTCGGCGTCTGCGCCTTGCCGCAGAGCGCCGGCGCGCCGATTCAAAACACGCTGGCCGAGCTCGAGCGCTGCGTAAAGTTAGGGTTTGTCGGTTGTCTGTTGAATCCCGATCCCTACGAAAACGGTGGCCAAGAGGCGCCGGCGTTGGGCGACCGCTACTGGTATCCATTGTACGAAAAACTTTGCGAACTGGACGTCCCGGCGCATATCCACGGCACCGGTTCGCGCTCGGAGCGCAGTCCCTATTCGGTGCATTTTATTAACGAGGAGACGATTGCGGTCTTTGGCTTGGTGAATTCCACGGTTTTTCAAGATTTTCCTAAGCTGAAAATTATCGTGAGCCACGGCGGCGGCGCGATCCCGTACCAGCTGGGCCGCTTCGAAGCGCCGTCGCTGCGCCGCGGCACGGGCGCGCGCTTTTCCGACGGACTGCGCAAGCTCTACTACGACACGGTGCTATACACTGAAGACGCGCTCAGACTGCTGATCAAGACGGTCGGCGCCGACCGTTGTTTGTTCGGCACCGAGTGTCCCGGCACCGGTTCATCCGTCGACCCCGCGAGCGGCCGATCGATGGATAACGTCAAGCCGATGCTGGAGAACATCGAGACTTTGAGCGCGGCGGACAAGCAGAATATTTTCTGCGATAACGCCAAGGCGGTTTTTAACTTGAAGGTCTAAAACTCGGCGCGGTTCAAAACGTTCAAGCCGTTTAAGGCAACAAGTTTCAAAGGGATCATTATGCTCGTGCGGGAGGAAAATGAATTGTTGACTCGGGTGGGACCGGGCACCGCCATGGGGCAGCTCATGCGGCGTTATTGGATGCCTGCACTGTTGTCCGAAGAGATTCCCGCGCCCGATGGTCCGCCGGTGCGAGTGCGACTGCTTGGTGAAGACTTGGTCGGCTTTCGTGATTCGAACGGCCGGGTCGGTCTACTCGGCGAGCACTGCGCCCATCGCGGCACGTCGCTCTTCTTCGGCCGCAACGAAGAGTGCGGTTTGCGCTGCATCTATCATGGCTGGAAATACGACGTTAACGGCAACGTCGTGGAAACACCGGCGGAGCCGCAGGGTAGCGAGTTCGGCAAGAAACTGCGTCACACCGCGTACCCATGTCAAGAAGTCGCCGGGATGATTTTTGCCTACCTGGGACCGCGGGAGAAAATGTCGCTGTTGCCGCGCTATGAGTGGGCGGATTTCAAACCTGAGCAATTGTTCCCGGTGAAATCTCGTCTCGAATGCAATTATCTTCAGGGTATCGAAGGCGATTTCGATTCGTCGCACACGTCGTTCTTGCACAACAATAACATTCAAAACTCCGCGCGCCTCAAGCGCGATGGCGCGCCGACTTTGGAGGTTGAGAACACCAACTACGGCATGCGCGCGATCTCGATCCGCAAATTCGGCGCGGAGCAGATTTACGTGCGCACCAGTCCCTATATTATGCCCTGTTTCAGCATCGTGCCCGGTCCGCCGACGGCGAAGTTCGAAGAAGATGATCTGCGAGGTTTTCGCTTTTGGGTGCCGGTCGACGATAGCACCACGTGGCTCTATATTCTCAACATGCGGAAGAAGCCGCTCGACGACGACGAGCGTAATGCTTTGCGTAGTTGGGTGCGCGAGGACTACTCGAGATTGCGCAACTTGCACAATGACTATCTGATCGACCGCGAACTGCAACGCACGCAGCTCTATTCCGGCATTAAGTCGGTCAATGCCGCCGAGCAAGACGGCTGCGCGACAGAGACTATGGGGCCGATCTATGACCGAAGCCAAGAACATCTTGGCTACAGCGATAGGACGATCATCGCGCTGAGGAAAATGCTATTGAGCGCCGTCCGCGACTTGGCTGAGGGCAAGGAGCCACCGCATGTGATTCACGATCAGCGCGACGCTGATTTTTCACGCTTGCGTTCGCTCAAGGCTGTCTTGCCAGTGGATTCTGATTGGCGCAAGGTCATGGAAGGGATGGGGCCGAATGATGGGTGAATTGATGGGTTCAAGACGTTCCAGCCGTTCAAATCGTTCAAGCCGTGCGGGAAACCAGAATAGGTTTTGTCGAGCCGTCGTTGTGATTCACGTAATCTTCCCGCTGGTCACGTTTTTTGCGGCGTCGGTGATGGCTCAACCGCTACAAAAAACCGCCGCCATGATCGGCGCGCGTAGCGGCGCATCTTGGCCCCTGTGGATCGCCAAGGACGCGCGGCTCTACGCCAAGTATGGTCTCGATGTCGAGCTTGTCTATGCGGTTCATCCGGCGCCGATTGCCGCGGTGATCACGGGCCAAGCGGCGATGACGTCGTCGGGCAGCGATCCGGCATTGCTAGCCGCCGCGAAAGATCCGTCGCTGGTGGTGCTTGGCGGTTTCATGAACAAAGGTTCGTTCGCCATGATCGGCTCCAAGAGTGCCACGGATATGAAGCAGCTCGCCGGCAAGAAGATCGGTGTCGGCCGGGTCGGCGATCCGCCCTATCACATGGCGGTAGGCTTGCTCAAAAAATTCGGTTTCACGCCGCGCGACGTGCAATGGGTGTCCATTGGCGTTGACGCGGCAACCCGCGCTGCGGCGCTGCAAAGCGGTCTGGTCGACGCCGCTCTGATCACCGCGCCGGCGTACTTTCGGCTACAAACGGCGGGCTTGCCGGTATTAGCGGTGTTACTCGATCACGACGACATCTATGTCTCGACCTATTATTTGTTTCGCCGTGACGCGCTGATTAAAGAGCGGGTGACGGCGATGGCGTTCATTAAAGCGCATGCCGAAGCGATCAAGCGCTTCTACGACGATCAGTCCTTCGCCACGGAAACCATGATCAAATACGGCGGCACGCGCAGCGTCGAAGACGCGAATCGAGTTTACGACTTGTTCAAAAAATCGCGGGTGCTGGAGCCGATCCCCTACGCGCTCAAGGGTTCCGTGGACGCGGTGGTGGAGCGGCAGGGGCAAGAGTTAAAAGGTGCCGACTTCAGCAAGATGATCGACAACAGTTTGGTCGACCAGTTGGTGAAAGAAAAATATTTCGAAGCCGTTTTCGGCGCTTCGATCCGCGACGAACAACAGCGCCGACAGGCGATGGCGTTTGGCCGCTAGCCCCGATAATTCATGCTACGAGGGGAACTTTTCACACTGTCGATCGAGGTGTAACTCTGGAGGAACGAAGGCATCGGCGCGAATGTGTCATTTTTTCTCGGCGCTCGGCACGATGTTTGACCTCTTCACTGCTGATCTCATAAGCAAATTGGCCCGCTTGCATCTTCAAGGCACAACTGTTTTGCCTTCGTTCCGGAAGGGTTGCACCTCGATTGCAGTTTTACCGCGAATAATCCGAGCTAGCTACGGACTTCTCCCGCCGCCAAACATCGTAACTCGGTAGTCCGTTGCCGCGGTGCCGGTTAGGGTGACGGCATACTCATAACGCTCGCCGCTGCTCTCGCCACGCACACGCACTTGGACTATTTTTTCACCTTTGACCGGCACGGCGCCGGCCCCGGCTACCTTGTCGGGGTAGCCGCTGGGATGCATCTTGGTTACCTTGTCAGCGAAAATATCGGGCGGCACGTAGCTCCGCGCCTTGTCGGCAAGCAGGGCATAGCCTTTGTCCAAGTTGCGGCGCACGAAGGTCGTCTCGGCGAACTCGACGGCGCGCGCCGTCGCCAGTTTCTCGTCATGGCTGATCTCTTCGGCGCAAGCCGACGGCAGCAGTAGCAAACACAAAAGTGCCAGGGTTTTCATCGAGGGTTCGCCTCATTTTTTCTGCAGCGACTTGAAGAAGCCCTGCTTGTCCAATTCGCGCAAGACTTCTTCGTTGACAAACTCCTGCGCCTTCTTGCCTTTGGCGTCGGCGCGGCTTGTCGCCAAATCATCGACGGCAACCTGTACGCCGGCCAATTCGGTGTAGGGCGGAAAGGAAATCCGCGGCGCGTAACTCTTGTAGGCGCTGTCGAGGGTCGCCTTGTCTTGCGTGCGCATCCATTTCGACAAGCTCTTCTGTCCGGCGACCGGATCGCTTTTAAAAATATGGATCGCTTCGCCAATGCCTTGCAGAAACGCTTTCACCAGACTGCGCTTTGACACCTGAAAGCTTTTGGTTGTCATCAAACTCACGGTCGGAAAAGCATCTTCCAGGTCGCCCAGGTCGAGCATGATGTTCATACCTGAGGCTTTGGCCCGATCGATGAACGCGCCGGTGAGCACGGTGGCGTCGACTAAGCCGTTCTGCAACGCGGTCAGACGATCGCGGCTGCCGCCGGAGCGGAGCAGAGTGACGCTCTTCTCATCGATGCCCCAATGCTTGAGCGCCGTGGCGACGACGATTTGATTCAAGCCGACGGTAGAGAGCACGCCGATCTTCTTGCCGCGCAAGTCCTGCGGCGAGCGGATATTCGGGCGGGCGACGACGCTGTAAGTGTGTTTGTTGAAATAGGTGCCGATAATGACGATATCGGCGCCGGACAGGTTGGCGGCGATATGCGGCTGCGGAGCGACCACGTCGAACTGAATCTCGCCGCCGGTGAGCGCGTGGGTCGATTCCGCGCCGCCGCGGAAAAGAATCGGTTCGACAGTAAGACCATATTTTTTAAACAAGCCAAGATCGACGCCGAGCCAGAGCGGCACTTGGTATCCCGAGATGCCGCTGTAGCCGGCGCGCACGCGCTCTTGGGCGAAGGCGGCGCTCGATTGGAGTGCAACGAGACAAAATATTATAGCGGCTGCGACGACTCGAAAACTCATGGATTGCCTCCGCTGCTTAAATGGGCCAGCGCAGCCACTGGGCGAGCGCCTTGCCCATGATCCATTCTTTGTCGCTGCTGGAAAGAAAATCCAGCGCTTCCGTGAACAACGTGACGTTTTGCCGATAGGAACAAGGCGACTGGGAGAGATCGGTGCCCCAAAAAATTCTCTGTGGCCCGAAAGTGTTGACTACTCGATGGAGCTGCGGATGGAGCGTCGGGTACGGATAGGGCTCGTCGACGTAGCAGGGCAAGCAGGAAACTTTGACGCCGACATTCTCAAAGCGCGCGAACTCGAGCAGCAGATCGACACCCGGCGTGAGATCCTTGCCTTTCCATTGGACGTTCAGTCCCATGTGATCGACGATCACGCGAAGCTTCGGATGGCGCTCGGCGATTACGCCGATCTTGGCCACCGCGAAAGGCGCAAAAATCATCACGGGGATGTCGTACCGTTCGCAATCGGCCCAGAACCAATCCGCCGTGCCGTTGTCGAGCCACGAATAAGTCCCGCTGTGGCGAAAGCTGATACGAAAGCCCAACATGCCAGGCTGAGCGAGCCAACCCGCCAGTTTTTCTTTGCTTGCCGGATCGTTAAGCGGCACTTTGCCCATGACGGCGAAGCGATTGGGATATTTTTGCGCGCCTTCGAGAGCATAATCGTTGCGATAGCCGTCCCACGACGGCGGCACGAGGATCACGCGGTCCACACCTGCGGTTTTCATTTCCCCCAGCAAACTTTCGTAGGTCAGTGGAATCGCTCGGTGCGGCTTCGAAGCGTCATCTTTGATATGCGGCCGCTCCGGCGTGTCGGCTTTCCAGATGTGAACTTGGGCGTCGATGATGGTCATAGTTTCTCCGTTTGGGTGCGGCTCGCGCAAGTGTTCTCAGCCTACACGTCTTGGATGCGGATATTCCTCGCGCCAAGAACACCAAGGTCGCAAAGTTGGAAATTGATTTCTGTTCCTTTGCGCCCTTTGCGTGCTTTGCGCGAAATATTCCGAATTTCAGAATGCGCTGGCGACCTACAGGCGGATAATGCCGCGCCCATCGCGCTGCTCGATTTGTGTGCCTAAGTCTTTCGATAGCCGGGCGATGCGGTCCAAGATGGCTTTGCCTTCTTGGGCGTCTGCTAACATGGGCCGGCCCCGTTGAGAGCGCGGTCGGCCAAAACCCATTTCGATGGGATGGATCTCGATCTCGCTCAACTTGCGATTGTCGAAACGGCACAGCGCCAGCGCCGATTGCCAAAATTCGCGTGTTGCGGGATGGCCCTTGTCGCCGGCGGTGCGGGCATCGAAAAAATCCGCCGGCGTGGCGTAGGGATCCAAGCCGAAGCGCTCGTAGTGATGCGCCGGAACCTGGCGCAGGGTTTCGTTCTGCATGAAAAAATTTCCCAGACTGTAAAAGACCGGCTTGCCACGGTAGATTTCCACGCCCATGAACATATGCGGACCGTGTATCGCCAAGAGGTCCGCGCCGGCGTCGATGCAGGCATGGGCGAAATCGGCGACAAAGTCTGGTTGGGTCTCGATCTCGGTGATCCGTTCGGCATGGAGCCAACTTCGTCCGAGAGTGTCTTGATTGTGCAGGCTGACGATCACGAAGTCGGCTTGGCGGCGTGCTTCGCGGATCTGCCGTAAATTTTCCTCGACATCGCGCGGGTTGCATTTGGTCACGATGTCGAAGCCTTCACCCAACCGGTAATGCTCGCCGCGGAAATCCAATTCCGTCTCGGCGAAGGTGCCAAGCTCCGCCGCCGACTGAAAGCCGCGTTGAATGTTGCGGCTGCGCTCGCCGTGGAAGCCGAGCGATTGCGCAATTCGCTGCAGAGCCGCAAACGACTCTTTATCGACTACGAAGGTGGCGCGAAAACCGAGCGCATTCACGCCCGGCTTTCCTTTGAAGTCCACTCGTTGGTGCGCGGCGCGATTGCTCTGCGCCGGCAGATGCGCGGTAGCGGCGACCAGCGCGACGCGTCCGTTGGCGGTTTCCAAATAGGCCGGACTGCTGGCCTGGCGGAGATTCTCGCCGGTGCCGGCATGAAGGATCTTTGCTTCGTCCAGGTAGCGGTTTTGCAGCAGCAGCCCTTCTTCGCCGAAGTTGAGCGAGTGGCTGTTGGCGCAACTCACCATCGTGACGCCGAGCCATTTGAGATCTTCGAGCAGCTCGGGTTCCGTCACCATATGGGTGCCGGTGCGCACCGCCGGTATGCCTTCGCCATAACGCAGCACGGAGGTTTCCAGATTGGCGAAACAGGCATCGGCGCTTCGCAGCAGCTCGCGTAGGCGTAAAAACTCGGGCTCGCGATAAACCTGCATGCCGCGCGAGAGCAGAATATCTCCACCTAAAGCTATGCTGATTGAACCGCGTTCGGCATCGTAGGGCATGGTGGCTCCGCTAATATAAGTTCAATCCGTTCAAGTCGTTCAAACCGTTCAAGCGCATCGCTCCGGTCAAAGCTCGCAATGAAACAGCAGCGCGGCTACAAGCCTCGAACTGAGGCGGCCGCGCTTCGGCCGGCGATCATGCCGAAGACTAAGTTGCGCGTCTGGCCGCTGCACGACGGATAATTGTGAAAGAACAATCCCATGATGTCGCCAGAGGCGAACAGCCCGCGGATCGGCCGACCGCCGTTGTTGAGCACTTGGCCATGAGTGTTGATCTCGACGCCACCGAAGGTAAACGTGATGCCGCAGGTTACTGCATAGGCGCGATAGGGCGGCTTGTCGAGCTTGACCGCCCAGTTGGATTTCTTGGGCTGAATGCCGAAGGTGCCGCGGCCATCGCGTTTCTTGGGATCGAAGGGGATGTCGTCCTGCACGGCGTTGTTAAATTCTTCAACCGTATGTTGGAGCACCGTCGGATCGATGCCAAGCTTGGCGGCGAGGTCGCCGATCGTGTTCGCATCGATCGGTGTGCCGTGAACGTAGCGATTTTGAATTAATAGTTCCAAACCCTTCTGGTCGAAAATTTGATAGGCGACGCCGCCCGGTTGACCTAAGACCGTCCAGCCGGTTTTGGCGTAGGTGTAGGAGTGTTCGGCTTCGCCTTCGTCATAGAAGCGGGTGCCGAGAGTGTTCACCGTGATGCCGAACATGTAGCTATAACGGTTGGCGTTGTTGCTGACTTCCACGTCGGGGAAATTGGCGTCTATCGGGCTCGCGTGCGCGCCTTTCCAATGGCCGGCGGAGCGGGCGCCGAGCGCCAAGGCCATTTGCAAAACTTCGCCGGTGTCATGCCGGCTGCCGCGAACTTTCATCAGGTCGGCGTTAGGACCGAGATAGCGGGCGCGCATTTCCGCGCTGGCTTGAAATCCGCCGGCGCAGAGAATCACCGCCTTCGGTCTGATTTCATAGTCGCTGTCCGGTCCGTAGACGCCGACCGCGTCGATGCGCTGTTCGCTGCCCTTGAGCGCCGTCACTTTGGACTCGTAGCGGATCTCAATGCCGAGCTTGAGCGCGATGTCGCGCCACTGGGCGAGCTGTCCCTTGCCGCCGCCGGTGCTCTGTAAGCCGCGGCCGGGTTCGAAGAAGTAGCGACCGTCGATGACGGCGTAACTTTGCGCGTCGAGATCGAATTTGACGCCGGCCTCGCGCATCCAGTGCAGCGCTTTGTTGGAGTTGTCCGCCAAGGTGGCGGCCAGTTCTTTGTTGATGCGGCCTTGGGTGACGCGATTGAGATCGTCAATGAAGTTTTCCCTGGTGTAGGGTTCCGGGCGCAAAGCTTTGAAAGTGGCTTCGTCGAGATCCGGCAAGAACTGGCGCATCTCATTGGCGCCGGAATGGACGAAGCGAAAGCCAGTATGGGAAAAACGCGCGTTGCCGCCGAATTCATCCTCCGGCGCTTTTTCCAGCATCAATACTTTGGCTGCGCCGGCCTGGCGGGCCGCCACCGCAGCTTCAAAAGCCGCCGTGCCGCCGCCGATCACTAGCACGTCGATGTCGGTTGAACTACTCATTCGTGAATCTCCTCGTTTTACGTCGAGCACGCTGCTCGCAGCGTGGAACCATTAAATAGGGTATTCAAAGAAAGCGAGCATCCCCTTGGGTCAAGTGCGGGGTTTCAATACCTCGCACGCGAAGCGGCTTCGCCTATTGATAAAGTTTCGCGTAGAAGCCGCTATTCTCCAGTTGTTTGACGATGCGCGCGTCGATGAACGATTCGGCATCGGCGCTTTTCGCCTTAGGAATATCCGGGGCGATGAAATCAAGCAAGGTTTTCACGCCTTGCAGCGATACATAGGGTACTTGATCGAGATATTTACCGGCGTATAAAGCGTAGGTTTTCTCCACGTACTGGCTTTGACTTTGATCGAGCCTGAGTTTTTTGCGCAGCACTTCGATACTCTGAGCCTTGTTTTTCTTGACGAACGCGATGCCTTCCGAATAGCCTCTGATAAATCTCGTCGCTTGATCTTCCGCGTTTTTTAAATAGTCGCGGCCGGTCGAAAGGGTGCTTTGCAGCGAATAGAGTTTCATGTCGGCAAGGTCGGCCAGTGTGCGATTGCCCTTTTCCTCAGCGATGAAGTCCGATGGCGAGGTCAAGACCGCGGCGTCGATGAGGTTTTTTTCCAAGCTCAGGATCATGGTCGGCGACGGGCCGATTTGGAGAATGACCACGTCTTCGGGCTTCATCGACCAGCGCTTGAGCAACATCAGCAAGACCGAGTGGGTGTTGGAGCCGAAGGCGGTGACGCCGATCCGTTTGCCTCTGAGGTCCTCGGGGCTCTTGATCTCCGGCCGTGACATCAAGCGCTGGGTGCTCAAGTTCACGTTCGACGCGACCATCGTTACGTCGATGCCCCGCAGAGCCGCGTTGATCACGCCAACGCCGCCGATGATCATGAACTGCACGTCCTTGGCAACCAAAGCGTTCATGCCGCGGGCCGCGCCGCCGCCGATAAATATGACTTGCGGATCGATACCATGTTTTTTGAATAGCCCTTTTTCCTCGGCGACCCAGACTGCCCAGTTGGTTGGACTGAGCGCGCTCAAGCCGACCCGAACGCGATCCAGGCTTTGGCCAAACGAACTGCGGCTGAGCAAAAGCAAAATCACGCCGATGAGAAACACGAGATGGTGACTGTTCTTAGATCGCATTAATTTTTATTCTCCTAGCCCGGATCATTCGCGGCAAAACGATGATCGAGGCGCAACCCTTCCGGAACGAAGGCAAAGCAGTTGTGCGATGAAGCTGCTAGCGGGGCGGGTTGCTTATGAGCTCAGCAGCGAACCGGTCAAACATCGTGCCGAGCGCCGATCACAACATGAAACATTCGCGGTCAGTGCCTTCGTTCCTCCAGGGTCGCGCCTCGATCGACACAGCGCGGTCAGGTTACCTCGTAGCATGAATAATCCGGACTAGCTACTTTCCGGCATTTACCTGACGCACGAACCGATCGTCAAAAAATTGCGACGGCTTGGCACTTTTAGCTTCGGGAATCGTTTCAGTGAGGAAATCTAGCATGCCTTGCAGTCCAGGTTCGGATGTCACCAACTCGCGGCGAAAGCCGGCTTTCTTATAAAACTCATAACTGCGGTCGAGCACTTCTTGATCGGTTTCCCTGGCATATTTGCTGATGACTTTCATGGCGAACGACTTGTCTGAGTAGTAACGGTCGATACCGGCGCGCACGGCGCGCAGCATCGGCACGAGCCGAGGGCCAAGCTCGTCTAACCGGCTTCTTCTCACTACCAGACCGACGTTTTGATACGGCTCACCTATCAGACTGACCAGCGAACGGAAACCGTCGCGCTCCATCTTAAAACTGGCGGGCGGCGAGCCGACGCCGCCGGCGATCTGTCCGGCATAAAACGCCGCGACAATTTGCGGGCTGCTGCCGAGCGGGCGAAGCTGCACGTCTTTCGGCGTCAGGCCCATTTTCTTGAGCGCGACCACCGTGCCGTAATAGACTGGTGTGGCCGGACGATCGGTGCCAACTATTTTGCCTCTCAGTTGTTCGACGTTTTTAATTTCCGGGCGCACGTAGAAATCCCAGATCATGGTATTCAACAGTCCGGCGATGAATGTGACGTCGATGCCACGCAGGGCCGCCGTCAGCACTGGCGCGGCGGAGACTTGCACGACGTCGATCTCATTGGCGATCAACGCGGGGATCGCGGTAGTCGACTGCAAGGTGAGAACTTCGATGTCCAAGCCTTCTTTAGCGAACCCGCCCATCTCTTTCGCCATCCACACCGAAGCCATGGTCACTGTCGTGCTCAGGTAGGCGACGCGCAAAGGCCGGGTTGGCCGCGCGCCGCTTTGTGCATCGACTTGCCAAGGTGAGATTAGAATCAGAGCGGGCGACCAGAGAATCATCCAAATAACATAGATCTTGATTCTTTGTTTGAGCATTGATCTAAACATCATTACCTCTAAGAAGCGTTGGGAAAATTGACGACTATTTCGAACCGGCAGGGCTAAGATAGGGCAGGTGTGTATCCTGGTCAAGATGAAAGGACTTTTCAGCTAAAACACTTTGGGACCACAGAGTTGGTGTTTGCCGTACATTCCAGTTCAATGGGAGTGACCAAAATGGTTCAAAATGTCAGCGGCCATCGACAAATTTCTGGCAATTTCCTGAAGGCACGGTGCTTGCTCTCCTTAGCCGTAGAAGAAAACAGCGTGGGAGGCGACAGTCGAACAGTAAACGAAGTAAGGTGCCAAGCGTCAAAACTATTGTCGGGTTTGAGAGCTGGTGTCCGGCAAGGTTAGGAGGCCTGTTATGCACGATACGACGAGACCGCTGATAGCCTTGGGGTTTGTCTTCTTGGTATTGCTTGTGTTGTTGTTGGTGAATCCAAACTTCGATAAATCCCTATCCGTGTTCGCCGATAACGCTCCGACAATTTCCGAGCTCGGTCTGCGCTTCAGCTTTCAACGCTAGAGCGGCGCCGGTGGGAAAGGGGACAGCGACTTTTTGGAAGACGAAAAAGTAGCCAGTCTCCCCGCTGGATTCGTCCTCGAATTTCTCAGACGCTACACTAGAACCGGCCTTCTTTCTCAAGTTTTCTCAAGACCGCCTCGTCGACCAAGTCTTCAGCCTTTAGCCGGCGAATCTTTTCGTTGGTCGTGCCGAGCAGACGGATGACGTTGCGGATGCCGTCGACGCTCGGATAAATTTTCTTATCGTACAACGTCGGCAGACTCTGGTAGCCCTCCTCAGCGTCTTCCAGGCGCGGCAGCCGCATACCCTTGGCGACGGCGCGGATCACTTCGGCCTTGTTGGTTGGATTTCTAACAAAGTTCACGGCATCGAGCAGACCTCTGAAAAGGCCTTCGGCAGTTGCCGGTGATGACTTCATGAAGCTGCGCCGCGAGATCACGCCGGAGCCTTGGTAGGCAATCGGTAATTTCTCCACATCGGCGAGCACCGTGTAGCCTTTGTTCTGCAAATTCTTCCCGTGTGCGTAACCGACCAGCACCGCGTCCACCGTGCCGGCCATGAAGCCTTGCACCATGACCGTTTGATCGCCGAGAGAGCGGAACTGAATCTTGTCACGTTCCGGCGACAGGCCCCAATGATCGAGCGTCAGCATGGAAAAAATCCAACCGCCGCCGCTGAGACTGTTGACGCCGACGCTTTTGCCGCGCAAGTCCGCTGGAGTTTTGATCTTCGGGTGGGCCATGAACATGCCGGTCAACCGGTTGATGAAGCCGGCGACGAAAACCAGTTCAGCGCCTTCGGCGATGGCGCCAAGATTGGCGCCCGACACCGAGCCCCAGTGAAACTGCGACTCGCCAGAACTCAACGCAGCCATGCCAATCGGCCCGCTGCGCGTCTGCACGAACTGGACATCGAGACCGTATTTGCGAAAGTAGCCTTGCTCCTGCGCGACATAAATCGCCGCTTCCCGTTCGCTCACCGAACCGGTGGTGAGCAGGACTTTGGTGAGCGGCGCGGCTGGGTGGGCGGATTCCGACGGGTTGGCGAGGATGACGAATAGAATTAAAAGTACAAACCAACGCCAGATCGTCATGATCAATATCCCCTCAATTTAGCAGATTTTTCTTTTGGTCATTCCCGCGCATGCGGGAATCGTGCGCCCGTGAGGGCGCCACATCAGCACGGTGAAAGTCCGTGTCGGAGTATGCCACAGCTCCGTAGCCGAAGG
>Ga0105252_10000543_pt1 | contig 23338 bp, 15 predicted proteins | sample EasRivMeERMZT100_FD_89675 | JGI IMG/M metagenome (GOLD analysis project Ga0105252, IMG submission 89675) | Soil microbial communities from meander-bound floodplain in the East River, Colorado, USA - East River MetaG ERMZT100 | ecosystem: Environmental > Terrestrial > Soil > Floodplain | place... | reverse complement strand
TCGAGGCGCGGATCGGCGTTGACGAACAAGGCGAGGAAACCGGATCGCGGAGCCGCGAACGGTCCTAGCGTTCCGCTTCGCGAAGAACTGAGCTAGCGCGCGCACCCTCGCGAGAAGCGTATGATCCTTTCGCGGAGGAACCACCATGCGCGTGCTGTTTCTGCTCGTTACACTCGCGATCGCTGCGGCGGGTCGAGCAGAGACCGTGCTAATTACGGGCGCCAATGCCGGGACCGGCCTCGAGTTCGCGACCCAATATGCGGCTCGCGGCTCGACCGTGATCGCCACACATCGTCGCGAGCGCACACCCGACACGTTGGCCGAGCTCGCCGCGCGGTATCCGAACGTGCGCGTTGAGCGCATGGACGTGGCGCAGCACGCGGAAATCGACGCTCTCGCGGCCAAGCTCGCCGACACGCCGATCGACATCCTGATCAACAACGCCGCGATCTGGCAGATCGGCGATCGCAACGACCCGAACGATCGCGCCGCTCAGGCGTTCGGCTCGCTCGACTACGAGCAATTCGAGCTGTTCATGCGGACCAACGTTGCGGGGCCGATCAAGGTGGCGGAGGCATTCTTCGCCAACGTCAAGGCGAGCGAGCAGAAGAAGATCATCAACTTGAGCTCGCTCGGCGGCAGCAACTCGCTGCGCGCGCGACAACCCGATCAGCTCTTTTGGTACCGCGCGAGCAAGGCCGCGCTCAACAACGTGATGCGCTCGCTGACTACGGAGCTGCAAGACGACGGCGTGATCGTGCTGCTGTTCCACCCGGGCGGCGTACGCACGGAACGGCTCGCGGCGCTGGGCTCGCGCTCGAGCCTCGCGCCCGAAGAGAGCATCGGCGACATGATCGGGGTCATCGACAAGCTCACCATGGCCGACACCGGTAGATTCCTCTATCACGACGGTCGCGACGCGCCATGGTGAGCGCGGCAGCGCTCAGCACTTCTCCACGAGCTTCAACAACGCCGTCTCGGCCGACGACGGACGACGCGGTCGAAGACTAAGGACAGGCCGCTCTACGCAACCTAGTCGACCACGGCATGGCACACTTGTGCCCGTGTACTTGGAACGAGCAGGTTTTTACAGCAGAATCTGCGGCCACCGGATCAGCGCTCGAGGAATCAGACGAATGACCTTTGTCGTACTTGAAAGCTGTATCAAGTGTAAGTACACGGACTGCGTGGAGGTCTGCCCGGTCGATTGCTTCCACGAGGGGCCGAATATGCTCGTAATAGACCCCGAGGAATGCATCGATTGCACGCTCTGCGAGCCTGAATGCCCGGTAGAGGCCATCGTCTCAGAGGACGACGTTCCTGACGGTCAGAAGCGGCTTCTGGCGCTCAATGCTGAGCTCTCCAAAATCTGGCCCGTGCTCACCGAGGCGAAGCCGGCCCCGGACGACGCCGACGACTGGAAAGACGTCAAGGACAAGCTGCAGCACTTGGAGCGTTGACGCGCGAACTGCCCCGCACCCTCGCCTGTTGCCGAGCCCGCCGGAGTTTCAACAAGTCCGCTGCGGATTTTCGAACAGATTCGATTGGTCTTCGTCGCCCCGGGGCGATACGCATTGGAAGTCTTTCTCGACGAGTAGCTTCAGACGGCCCCCGAGAGGCAACTCCAATTCCCCATGCACCGAAACGGCGGTGTCGTCTTTCGCCCACGCAGAAATCTTCGCCACCGGAAGCCTCACGACCATTCGATCACTCGTGTAGGACGCGCTGGCGTCCGAGCTGTTGAGTGCCTCCAACGCGAACGTGAACACGGAGCCGCCGGGGAAACGAATCTGGCCTTCAACGATACCTTGTTCGTGCGCAGCGATTACTTCGTCACGCGACAACCGCAGTCTGATGGAATCATCCAACAAGCGGAGCTTCATGTACGTTCCTTGTGACGACGTAGCCTGCGCGATGCCGGCGAATCAAGCCGCTAGATCGATTCTGCCGAGGTAAACGCTCTTCCGTAGTTCGACGTCGAGCCGCTTCGTTTCGCGGCCCGCGACCTCGATGACGACTCGATAGCGTCCACTGTCGGGCTTGAGACCGTCGATCTTGAACTCGCCGTATGCGTCCGTAACCGCTTCGCCAACGACAGACCCCGAGCTCTCGAGCTTGATCTTCGCATTGGCGACACAGTCCGTTACACCGTTTACGGTCTTGATGATCGTGCCGCCGACGAACTCGTGTGTGTAGCGATCGAGATTCTTGTAATGGACCCTCGGCTTGGTCGCCGATTCCGGCTGCAGCTCGCTCAAGCCCTCCCGGGACTTGATCTCGGCCATTTCCTCGTCCGTTACCTTGACCGACTTGAGCGCCCCGGTTGCGCACACCGTAACGCAACGTGGTTCCGCCCAGCCGCGGTCGAGCAAGTGCGCGTCGAAGAACCAGTGTTGGGGGAGTTTGAGCTCCTCGTTCCAGCGTACGGCGCCATAGGGACAGGCGTCGGCGATTGCCTTCTGGCCCTTGGCCTTGACTGGATCGATGTGCACTATCCCGTCGGCGCGCTTGGTCACCGCGCCGTTCTTGGCCGCCGCGATGCACGGCGCGTCGTCGCAGTGCTGGCACATCACGGGCAGATAGGCGACGTCCATCACGGGACCTGAACCGCGCTCATTGGATCGAATATCGATCCATCTAGACCCATGCCTCGGCATCGGCGCGGAATAGCCTTCGAACTCGTTATCGACGTGCTCGTCCTGATTGGCCAGCGTGCACAGATTGCAGTTCGTGCACTTGGCGACGTCGACGATGAGATTCCACTTCTTCATGCTCTTCGTTCCGTGGTGCCCGCGGCCGTCATGCGGCGACCGCTTTTCGCTTTTCGTCTCGTTTCTCTTCTTTGGCGGCCGGCATCGAGACTTCGCCCACGCTCCATCTCTCGACTTGGATAAGGCAACAACTTGCGCCCATAGAGTGGGCTTTGCTGATCTGCGACTTGCTCGACGACAGCACGTTCACGCAGCCGCCGCGGTCGGTCGACTTCCCCGGCTCGCCGACGGGATCGTAGACGCCCGAGGAGCCGTAAGCATGCACGACCCCCTTGAGCAGCCGATGCGTGACCTTGGCCGCACAGACGACGGAGCCGCGCGCGTTGTACAAGCGAACGAGATCGTTGTCGCGAATCCCACGCGCCTTCGCATCGTCGGGACTGATCCGCAGCACCCAATAGTAGTAGCCGTCGACGAGCACGCGATGATCGGGGATGTCGTTTAGGAAACTGTCCTTACCGTCCATCTGTGTGTGGAACGAGAACCGCGGATGCGGCGTGATGAGCTGCAACGGAAAGTCCTCGTAGCCTTCGGCGCTCGGGAACTCCGCCGGACGTTGATACTTCACAATGGGCGGCCGGTCCTCGCTCAACGGATCGAAGCGTTTCAAGCTCTCGCAATCGAACTCGATCTTGCCGCTCTGGGTTTGCAACCCCTTCAAGTACTCTCCCGAGTAGTCCGACGGTAGCGGCATCGGCTCCGGCACGTCCTTCTTTCTGCCCTCATAGAACCAGTTCCACGAGAGCGGTGCCCGCTGCTCCTCTTTCTCCGTCGGAACCACGAAGTACCCCTTGCGAACGAACTCCTTCCACGAGATGTACTTCGGCAGATCCGATCCGTCGAACTGCCGTTTCACCCAGCCGAGCTCACCGACGCCTTCGGTGAAGTAGGCCGCGAGCCCGAGCCGCTCGCAGACCTTCTGGAAGATCCAGAAATCCGACTTCGATTCGCCGAGCGGCTCGATGCACTTGTGTTGAAACGTGATGACTCGGTGGTTGAGCTGCTGCTCGCCGTGATGAGCGTAGCCGCCGAGTCCCGCCCATTCGCTGATGTCGAATCTTTCGAAGTTCGTGCAGGCCGGCAGGATGATATCCGCGAACTCGGTATCGCCGTGCAGCCAGATGTTCTGGCTCACCAGGAACTCGAGGTTCGCGTGCCGGAACATGTTGATGTAGCGGTTGCTGTTCGGCATCGACGCGATCAGCGAGCCGCCGTACTTCCAGAGCATGTGAACCGGCGAGAAGCCGGGCTTCGGATAGGTGATCTTCTGGAATTGCGCTTCGATGCTCGAGCCGTTCCACACGTAGCCTTCTGCCTTGCCGTCGATGATGGCCTCGGGCAGCTGCATGCGCGGAATGACCTGCGTGTTGGTGTTGATCGAAGGCAATTGCGGCATACGCTGGTAGAGCGTCACGCCCATGGCGGTGTGGCTGTAGTCGCCCGACATGCCGCCTTCCGCGTATCCCGGGAAATAGAAGTTGAAATCGAGCGGCGTGCCCCACTGGAGGTTGCCCATGTTGACGCCGGGCTTGCCGAGGCCTTGCATCGCGATGAGGCACACCATCGTGCGCGCCCACTGAATGCCGGTCGCGTTGCGGCACGCGCCGCCGTGGCCGTTACCCCACGCTCCGGCGCCGAGGTAAGTTTTCTTGCTCGCCCATTCGCGCGCGAGCGCACGCACGTCGCTCGCGGGCACTCCGGTCTCGGCTTCCTGCCACTCGGGGGACTTCGGTACGCCATCGGTTGAGCCCAGCACGTAGTCAGCCCACTTGTCGAAGCCGTGCGTGTGCGTCGAGACGTAGCTCTTATCGTAGGTGCCCTCGGTGATCCAGACGTACGCGATCGCAATCGCGAGCGCCGGGCTCGACGTGGGTCGCGGCGCGATCCACTTGCCGCCCAGGAGCTGAATCGAGTCGTTGTAATAGGGGTCGATATGGACGAGCTTGATGCCGGCTTCCTTGAGCCACTGCCTGCGAATCGTGCCCTCGAGCGCGCCGTACGCGCCGCTGTTGCTTTCGGGGTTGCTCGACCAGAACACGACCATCTCGGCCTCTTTGAGGCAGTCTTCGACCGTGCCGTAGGTCTCCGATTGGCCGACGCGCATCGAGCCGCCCCAGTGATGCGTCGCGCCCCAGTACCAGCCTTCCCAGCTGTCGGGGTTGTGGTGGACTTCGGTCATGCCGACCGCGTTCTCGAACTTGCGAAGCGCGGAGAGGTAATAGCCGATGTTGCCCCATGCGTGATGCGACGGATGGCTGCACGCAATCGCGCCGTTGCCATGCACCGTCTTCTGGCGGGTGATCTCGTTCGCGACGATGTCGAGGGCTTCATCCCAGCTGATGCGCTCGTAGCCCGAGACGCCGCGGTTCTGTGGGTTCCGCTCGCCGTTCGGATCGAAGTCGACTCGCTTCATCGGATATAGGATCCGGTCGGGCGAATAGACGGTCGACTTGACGGTCTGGCCGTGCGGGGCGAGCGACGTCTTGCGCGGCGGCGTGAATTCTTTGCCTTTCGCTTTGATCGTCCACGGTTGCGGGTCGCGGTCGTCGAACTCGATCGGCGTCATGCGAACGATCTTGCCGCCCTTGACGTAGACGAACAGCGGCCCGCCGTTCGCCATGTTGACGTAGCGAGTTTCGCCGCTGCCTGCGTCGACGCCGTAACGCCAACCGGCCTGCAGCATCGATTCGAGCGTGAACATGAACCAGATGGCTTTGTCCTGGGAGCCGTCGAGCGTCATGCTGAAACTCTTCGCCGCATTGATCCTGCCGAGCTGGTCGTCCGGGTGCGTGAAGATTTGGACTCCGAGCCGAGCGCTCTTGAGCGCGACGACGACGTCCGGATTCGGGTGGATGCCGTGTCGCGACGAGACCTTGCCGTTCGCGATGCGGTAGTAGCGGCCGGTCCCTGCCTTGACTCGGATCTGAGCAATCAGGTTCTGTTCTTTGAGTCTTTCTCGGAAGGCTGGATGGCGCCAGGCGGTATATTTCATCGCGAGCGCGATGCCATATAGCAGGGTCGAGAACGCTAAAGTGCTGATTCTTTCCATTAGGTCGGCCATCCCCGGAGAGTCGTTGACGTTGTTGACAAAATGGCGAGCTTGGACCGGCGCCCCACGTTTCTAGCGTTGCACCCTGACGTAGCTAGCGCAAGAATTCCGGGCCCTAGGGTACGGTCTCGGCCCCCGGTCGTAAAGGTCGAGCCGGCCCGAACGCGCCACGTCGATAAGCTCCGGAGGGTTCTGTTAAGCTTCGAAGAATCGGCGTGCTAGCGTCTCCGAACCTGGACGAGGAAACGACCTTGAGCGCAACGAAACTATCTGTCCGGACAGCGACCGAGGTGCCGGAAAACGTTAAGGTCCTGAAGAGCGTATGTCGTAGCTGCCACGGCGGCTGCAGCACGCTGATGCACGTCGAAGACGGCAAGCTGACCAAGGTCGAAGGCGATCCCGAGGGTCCGCTGAATCACGGCTACCTCTGTCCGATCGGCGCGGCGACCACACAGCTCGTCTATCATCCCGACCGCTTGAAATACCCGCAGCGCCGTATCGGGCCGCGCGGCTCCGGCAAGTGGGAGCGCATCTCCTGGGATGAAGCGCTCGATGAGATCTCGGAAAAAGTTCTCAAGATTCGCGCGGAGACCGGACCCGAGTCGATCGCGATGGGTACGGGCACGGGCCGTCATCACATCCGCTGGGTGTCGCGCTTCGGTAACGCGCTCGGGACGCCGAACTGGTGCGAGCCTGGGTTTGCGCAGTGCTTCCACCCGCGCGTCAACACCTGCATTCAGACGATGGGCGACCTGCCGGTCTGCGACTTCACGGGCGGTACGCCGCCGGCGCTCACCATGTACTGGGGGCACAATCCCCCGCATTCGGGTCCGGACGGCGAGACGCGGTTCAATGTGCGCGAAGCGTTGCTGACCAAACCGCGGCTCATCACGATCGATCCGCGCGAGACGGTCCTCGCCAAGAAGTCCGAGGTCTGGCTGCAACTACGGCCGGGCACCGACGACGCGCTCGGGCTCGCGTTTCTCAACGTGATCATCGAGGAAGATCTTTACGATCACGACTTCTGCGAGAAGTACACCCACGGGTTCAAGGAGCTCGCCGAGCACGTCCACAAGTTCACGCCGGAGTGGGCCGAGCCCATTACCTGGGTGCCGGCCGACAAGATCCGGGCGGCCGCGCGCTTGTTCGCGACCGTCAAGCCCGCGATGCTCGAGTGGGGCTGCGCGATCGAACACACGCCGAACACGATCCAGACAATCCGCGCGCTGTCGATGATCCCGGCGATCACGGGCAACATCGACGTGCCCGGCGGTTGGATCTTCGGCATGCACGGCGCCGGCCGTTTCCCGAGCTTGATCGAGAATCTCGATCCGGAAGTCGAGAAGAAGCGGCTGGGCTACGAGAAGTACAAGATGCTCTGCGGCGAGGGCGCCGACTTACCCGCGTGCCACATCCCGACGCTGATCGACGCGATGCTGTATGGCGAGCCTTATCGGGTCCGCGCGTTTCTCGTGTTCGGCAACAACACGCTGACGACGTATGCCAACACGAACATGGTCTACAAGGCGCTCATGAAGCTCGACTTCATGGTGTGCGCCGATCTCTTCATGACGCCGACGGCCGAGCTCGCCGACATCGTGCTGCCGGCGGCCTCGTGGCCCGAGCTCAACCAGATCTGCGCGCTGCCCACGATCGCGGGCAACGTGGTCATGAGCAACCAGCAAGTCGTGCGCATGGGTGAGTGCAAGTCGGACGAGGAGATCTTCGTCGAGCTCGCCCGGCGCATGAAGCTGCCGGTCTGCACCGAGCCGGTCGAGGAAGTGCTCGACAAGATGCTCAAGAACGGCGGGCAGGCGGTCGACTTCAAGGGCCTGACCGAACAAGGTTGGATCCATATGAAGCAGGAATACCGGAAGTACGAGAAAAAAGGATTCAAGACGCCGACCGGGAAGCTCGAGCTCTACTCGACGCGTCTCGAGGCGATGGGTTACGCGCCGCTCCCGTACTACGAGGAACCGCCCGAAAGCCCGCTGAGCACGCCGGGTGTAGCCGAAGATTTTCCGCTGGTCCTCACGACTGGTGGACGGATTCCGACCTTCTTCAACTCGGAGCATCGGCAGCTGCCGCTGTGCCGCAAGGGCCACCCCGATCCGCTCTGCGACATCCACCCGGACACCGCTGCGGAGCACGGGATCGAGGACGGCGAATGGATGTTCATCGAGACGCGCCGAGGCCGAATCAAACAGATCGCGAACGTGACGACCAAGATCGACGCGCGCGTGATCCACTGCGAGCACGGCTGGTGGTTCCCGGAGAGGGATGGGCCTGACTACGGAATCTGGGAGTCGAACGCCAACCTCCTGACCGACAATCGCGGGCCGTTCGATCCGCAGATGGGCACCTATCAGCTGCGCGGGCTTTTGTGCCGCGTCGGGAAGATCACGCCGGAGAACGACGTGTTCGGGCCGCCGGAATTGGAAGAGGCGACTGCCTAGGCTTGGCAAGCCTAACGCTCGGCATCGCCGGATTTCGCTACGCGGACCTTTCGAGCCCCGAGGCGCTGAAGCGCCTGCACGAAACATTCGTCGCGGAGCTCGCGGAACGCTTCCCCGACCTGCACCGGGAATACCAGAACTATCGCAGCTGTCTCGGCGAAGGCATGACTCCCGTCGCCGTGTCCGATCTCCTCGTCAGACTGGCACCCTGCGTCGGTGAATTCGTCGCCCGGCTCTTTGGCGTGTCGGCGGAGCGTGAGCGTCAGCGCGAAGCGATTCAACGCGAGCTCGACGCGGTCTTCGTGTTTCGCAAGGAGATCGTGGGCGAGCTGGCGAAGCACTTCAAAGGCGTCGATGTACGCGCCTGGGACGCGGCCACAGTGCAAGCCGAGCTCGACCTCCTGCTCGATTGCGGCTTTCCGGATCTAGCCGATGACCCGGATCGGGAACGGCGTATTGCAGCAACGGCCGCGCGCCTGTGGCGCTGGGCGAACGCGCCTCAAGACGACGAAGCGAACTTGCCCCAAGCCGCCGTTCGGGAGCTGCGCGATCGCCTCAGCGCCCGCGGCCCCGCCGCCGATTCTTTTACTGCAGCGATCAAGCTCACTGACGGCGAGCTCGCAACGGCCATGCTGGAGGTCATCCGGCGCTGGTCGTATCTGGCGCAAGTCGATCCGGATCTGGCGAAGACCGTCGCGAATTGGGTCAGCTTCAAGGAACCCGAAAAAACCCATTTCGACGCGCTCGTGCCGCACGAGATCGAGACACGCGAAGGCTACGCGGTCTGGAAGGGGCACGCGGAGACGCGCCGCCGCCGCGACGGTTTCGCGTTGACCGATGAGCGTCACGACTTGCGGCACATCCTCTACGAGATCGATCACTGCATCTATTGCCACGATCGCGATACGGATTCGTGCTCCAAAGGCATGCGTAATCGCAAGGACGGCAGTTACAAGGTCAATCCGCTGGGCGTCAGCATCACCGGCTGCCCGCTCGAAGAGAAGATCTCCGAGATGCACCTGGTCAAGCGACAAGGCGACAACATCGGGGCGCTGGCTCTGATCGTCATCGACAATCCGATGTGCCCGGGCACGGGGCATCGCATCTGCAACGACTGCATGAAAGGCTGCATCTATCAAAAGACGCAGCCGGTCGACATTCCGCAGATCGAGACGAGTGTACTGACCGACGTCCTGTTCATGCCCTATGGATTCGAAATCTACAGTTTATTGACGCGCTGGAATCCTCTGAACGTACGCCGTCCCTATGCGCTGCCGTATCACGGAACGAATGCGCTGGTCGTGGGTCTCGGGCCGGCGGGTTATACGCTGGCGCATTATCTTTTGAACGAGGGGTTCGGCGTCGTCGGCATTGACGCGTTGAAGATCGAGCCATTGCCGGCCGATCTCATCGGCGACGGCGAGCACCCGCCAGAGCCGATCCGAGACTTCAAAGCACTCTACGACGATCTCGACGAGCGCATGCTGGCCGGATTCGGCGGCGTTGCCGAGTACGGCATTACCGTCCGCTGGGACAAGAATTTCCTCAAAGTCATTTATCTCAACCTCGCGCGACGCCAGAGCTTCCGCTGCTATGGCGGCGTGCGTTTCGGCGGAACCTTGACGATCGAGGACGCATGGGGCCTCGGATTCGATCACATTGCGATTGCGACAGGCGCCGGCAAGCCGACGATCATCGACCTTACGAACAATCTGATTCGCGGTATCCGCAAGGCATCGGATTTTCTAATGGCACTGCAGTTGACCGGTGCTGCGAAGATGTCGTCGCTGGCCAATCTGCAGGTACGCCTGCCTGCCGGCGTCATCGGTGGCGGTTTGACCGCGATCGATACGGCGACGGAGCTCATGGCCTACTACCCGATCCAAGTCGAAAAACTTCTAAACCGCTACGAGCAGATCAGCGCAGGTCGCGATGAAGCGGCGCTGCGCGCCGGTTTCGATGAGGAAGAATTGGAGATTCTCGACGAGTTCCTCGGGCACGGACGCGCCATTCGCAAGGAACGGCAGCGAGCCGCGGCAAGCGGTGAAGAGCCGGACTTTCAGCCGCTGATCGATCGGTGGGGCGGCGTGACTCTGTTCTACCGCAAGGGCATCGATCAAGCACCCGCTTATCGACAAAATCACGAGGAGATCGTCAAAGCCCTGGAAGAAGGGATCGGGTTGGCCGAAGGCCTGAACCCGCTCGTGGCCGTCGCGGACGAGTACGGCCACCTCTGCGCGATGCGGTTCGAGAAGCTCGCGCAATCCGGCCAGAGCTCGACCGGCACTACCGACCGAGTCGACGTGCCGCTACGCAGCCTGTACGTCGCCGCCGGGACGTCGCCGAACACCATCTATGAGCAGGAGCACCCGGGCACGTTCCAGATGGACGGCAAGTTCTTCCAGCGTTACGAGCCGCGCTGGATCGATCGCGAGATCGAGCTTACGCCCATGCACGACACGCGCTGGCCCAAGATCGGTAGACCGGCGCCGCTGACGTCCTACGCCAAAGACGGCAAATACATCAGCGTCTATGGCGACAACCATCCCGTCTATGCCGGCAATGTCGTCAAGGCCATGGCCAGCGCGAAGGACGGCTACCCGTGGGTCGTCAAACTGCACGAAGCCAAGATCGGCGGCGCCGACCCCGCACGGCAGCGAAATCGCGATGCCTCGCTGCGCGCTCTCTTTTCCCAAATGGACGACCTCCTGATCGCGACCGTCGTAGCGGTCAACCGGCTGACGCCGACGATTGTCGAGGTCATCGCTCGTGCTCCGACGGCTGCGAAAGGCTTCGCGCCGGGCCGTTTCTATCGAGTTCAGAGTTTCGAGAGCACGGCGCCGCGGATCGACGATACGGTCCTCGTAACCGAGGGACTTGCGCTGACCGGCGCATGGGTCGACAAAGAACGAGGGCTGATTTCACTCATCGCGCTCGAGATGGGAACGTCGTCGCGACTCTGCGCCGAGTGGCGACCCGGCGATCGGATCATCGTCATGGGGGCCACGGGTACGCCGACGGAGATTCCGTCGGGCAAGACCGTGTTGCTCGCCGGCGGCGGCCTAGGCAATGCGGTGCTCTTCTCGATCGGTAAGGCGATGCGCGCGGCCGGCAACCGCGTGATCTATTTTGCGGGCTACCGCGACGCCGGCGGCGTGTTCAAAGCCGAGGAGGTCGAGGCCGCGGCAGACGTCGTCGTCTGGGCCGTCGATCGCGCGCCCGGCGTGCAGCCTCTAGCGGCGTCTCGGCCGCAGGACTTGAGCTGCGTCGGCAATATTCTCGACGCGATGGAAGCCTACGCGAAAGGAGAGCTCGGGCCGCAGCCGATTCGGCTAGATGAAGTCGACCATCTCGTCGCGATCGGATCCGACCGCATGATGGCTGCCGTTAAGGAAGCCCGTCATGGGCGCCTAAGACCGTATTTGAAGGCCGGGCACACGGCGATTGGTTCCATCAACTCGCCCATGCAATGCATGATGAAAGGCATCTGTGCGCAATGCCTCTGCAAGCAGATCGATCCTGATAGCGGCGAAGAGTACTTCGTGTACTCCTGTTACAACCAGGATCAGGAGCTCGATCGCGTCGACTTCGAGAACTTGAACGCGCGGCTCCGCCAAAACTCCGTTCAGGAAAAACTTTCCAACCGTTGGCTGGATTTGCTGCTGGAGCGCGACAGGATCGGCCGGGCTTGACGTGCCTAGCTCTGGTTCCACTCCACTAGGGGTGCATCCTTACCTTCGCGCTCGTAGAACCACTTGAGACCGGTGGCGGCCTCCTTGCTCAAGATCGTGGTCTTGAAGCTCCGCCACGCCTGAATCTCGAAGTAGTCGAGTGTTCCGCCGTGGGCGTTCAGCCGATGCGGCACGCCGGGCGGAAAATAGACGAGAGTGCCCGGCTCGATCTCCTGCGACGTGTCGCCGACATCGACCTTGCCGCGACCCACGAACGTCATGTAGCAGTGCGCCGCGCCGTCGGGGTTCGCATCGGTGCCCTTGTGCATGTGATAGGGCGACGCGCCGCCCTCCTTGTAGTGCATCTCGCCGGCCTGGATCGCGTTGGTCGACGTGAGCCGGCTGCCGTCCTGCAGCTTGACACTCGACTCGGCACAGAAGCGGCGCACGCGGCCGCCGCTCGCGTCGCTCAATACGCGCAGCGTCTGCCGATTGAAGAAATATCCGGGACCGCCGGGCAACCCCGCTTCGACGGCCGCCGGAGGCTTCGGAGTGACCATGTGCAATAGCTCGAGATCCGACTTCACGGCGTCGAATCGAGCCGATTCGCCAGGTACGAGCAGCACGCCGGCGCCTTGCTCAGCGACGTGGGACTTGTTCTTGAAGCTCACGACGCCGTCTGCGGAACCCTGCATGACGTAAATGAGGTGGTAGTCCTTGCCCGCGTCGACGGCGAACTGCCGGCCTTTGAGGATCGTTCGCCTGTAAACGGTCAAGTTCTTCGAGCCGCATAGACTTTGGCTGCAGATCACCCGTTCCAACCCCGACTCGACGGGTTTGGCGGCGGCGGTATTCGAATCGATGATAGAAACGTCGCTGATTGTCGCCATCTCAAGTCTCTCCTCACACGCTGCCGTTCTTGATTTCGTATCGGGACGGGCGGCGGCGCTATCGTGCGCTAGACGGTGGGCTCCTAATCGCTATTGGGCTTATGACTGCCGGCGACGGAGTACAGCACCTGCGTTTTGCGGGTCTTTTGGTAGTCCTCTAAAGACTCGCCGCGCATCGCGGCATAGATCTTTTGATTCGGTACGCCGACTGCGGCGGCGAGCTTTTCCAAGATGAAGAAGATGACCCCGTAGCGGATCAGCGCGCGCCAGTCGAGGCGCCTCACCATGTCCTTCTCTTCTTCGGTCAAGCCGCCCCTCACGTATGAGCCTTCCCGATCGTACAAGAACCGGCCCCGCAGCTCCGGTTGGATGATGCCATGGAGATACTTGTTGAGGCGGTAGGCCCGCCTGCTGCTCTCGAACGTAAATGGATAAGAGCCCTCGAGCTCCGACACGCCCTCGTACTCGCGCCGGGCCCTTGCGAAATGGGCTTCAGGACTCTCGCCTTCGTCGTCCTCGGCTAGGTCCTCGTAGATCACTGTCGCGGTGGCGGTCATCGAAGGGAGGCAATACGACTGATGCACCTTGCGCACTTTCGACGCCAACGCGCCGCGCATGACCATCCACATGACGACTTCCGCGCCCTCGATGCCGCCGCGCTTCGCGTAGTCCGCAACGGACAGCTCGGTCAGCTTTTCGGGATCTTTTTCGAGGAGCTCGAGAAACTCCATGTCCCAGTCGGTATTGTTGAAGCCTGCGCGCTCGCCGCTGACCTGATGGGATAGGCCGCCCGTGCCGACGATCGCGACCTTGATATCCTCCGGAAAGCTCTGAATCGCCTTGCGCAGCGAGCGACCGAGCGCAAAACAACGCCGGGCCGTAGGGATCGGAAACTGGAGCACTCCGACCTGCAACGGAACTAGGGCCGTCGGCCACTCGTGCTCGTGCGGCAACATGATGGATAGCGGCGAGAACACGCCGTGGTCGAGACCCTTCGACTGAAAGAACGAGAGATCGAACTCGTCTGCGACGAGCCCGTTCGCGATGTGCTGCGCGAGCGCCGGATGTCCCTTGATCGCAGGCAGCGACCGCGGACCTCCGCCCTCGTCCGCAACTGCGAACGTCTCGGCGAAGCCCAGCGCGAAGTTCGAATAGTGGTCGAAAAAGAACGAGGTGACGTGATCGTTGTAAATGAAGAACAGCACGTCGGGTGCCTTCTCCTTGAGCCACGCTTGCACCGGGGCGAAGCCCTCGAATATCGGCGCCCAGATTGGATCGTCAGCCTTTTGTGTGTCGACCGCGAAAGCGATCGCAGGTGTATGTGACGCGGCGATTCCACCGACTATCGTGGCCAAATCAAGACTCCGTTGAAAAGTAGCGATTTATTATAGGGTATTCAGGCTCGCCGCTCGTCGCGAATCGATGAGCCCGATATCAAGCCTCGCATCGTCGCCCCGCCTCTACGCGTCACACGGACCCGACCCAGCGCAACCGCCAAGCCATTATGTTCCCGTCGGTGCGTGGAATTCGAGCCCTCGACGGCCGTAACGCTATCGCCTGGGCGTATTCTTCGTGCAACGGGCCGATGGTGTGGGCGCGGTCGAGCGCCTGCTCGAAGGCAATGCCCGGCCCTTCGTGGTCGGCGAGCGGCCTCACACCCACGCTAGCGCGCCGAGCGAGGCCGTCGGCGCCTCCTCCTCACGCCGTTCCCGCCGGTGCGCGAGAATCCGCTCAACGAGTTCGGCTGCCAGCACCGTCCGTGACGGATAACGCTGTTTGAGCTTCGGTTCGTGCACTGCCCACTGGGTTTTCGCGTTTGCCATGGGTGGACCCTAGGGTCGTCCCACGATGCGGATCAAGGCCGTCACTGCTGCGGAACGATGATGTTCACCGACTGGGCCGGCATCGTGTAGTTGAACGCATTGGTCGCGACCGCAGTGATCGATCCCGCTGCGACTACGTCAGCCTGTCCCGCCACGATTCGATACACGTTCGCCCGCGGATAGCTCACCCCATGGGCGATGGTGATTCCCGCGGTGGCGTCAGCGGATCCCTTGTTGATCACGATGATCACGGTGTGGGTCGGATCGCTGCTCTCAATGCTCGCGTACGCCGTCGCGTTGACGATGTCGCTCGACGACGCCGAGACCGATGTGTCACCGAATCCCGCGCCGGCACCGTCGTAGTTGCGATAGGCGCGATATGCGGCATACGCGTAGGTTTCATCGGCATGCAATCCCCAGTACGTCGCCAGGCCCACACCCTCGCGACCGAACACCCCGAGCACATCCGACACTACGATCGCTCCGCTAATGTGATCGCCGCCGCCGTAATTCCATTCGCTGAACGCCAGCTTGGTGCCGGGATAATGCGCGTCGATCTTGGCTTGCAGCGAGTGCAGAAGATCGATCGGACCACCGACGTAACGGCGGATCCAACTCGATTCTTTGTAGGTCGCGTCCCACAGCGAACGCGGGGCCTGTTCACGTGCCGCGATCGCACGCGATGACGTGCCATCGGTAATGCGCTCGCCGCCGCCGAGCGCCTCCGGGTACCAATGCAGGTCGAGGTAATCGATCACGCGCTCGCCGTCGCGCAACTCGGCAGCACGCGCTTGATCCAGATACCACTCGATGAAGTCGCGACCGTTGGCGTCGCTCGCGTCCTGTAGCGTGACGTAGCCGTTGAATCCGTAACTGACAAAACCCAACACCTCAGCTGTCGGCCACACTGCCTTCGTCGCGCTCGCGAAGTCGTGATTGCGTTGCCACAGTTCCGCGTAAGTCACGGGCTGCGGATGGACCTCGGGGTGTGTGAACGACCAAAGGTCCGGCTCGTTGTCCATCGAGAACAACACGGTCGCGGTCGGATATTTACCCTTCAACCACGCGACAAACTCGTCTTGATACACAAACCCGTCGCTCACATCCGGCGTCGCAGAAAAGGCTGAGCCCTTGGTCGGTCGGTTCTGCTTGAAGCGCGTGGTGAGATAGTCGGACCCCGAGTTGCGCACGTCGCCGCCAGCGTTCTTGTCGGCAGACACGTAGTCGACATTCGGGATCGTGACGATCGCTGCTGCGTCGTGCGCCACCGCTTCGTCGATGAAATCCGTGACGAACTGTCCGGGCACGCTGCTGTTCGACAGGTAGCTGTCGTTCTGGAACCGAAAATCCCTGCCGGCGTTCGACGCGTTGTTCTCCCAGTTGTACGCGGTCATGCGATTGCCGCCGCTGCGGATCACGGTCTGACGGGTCACTGCGATTTCGTTCGCGCCGTTGGTTCCGTAGATCAGGGGTGAGATCGCACGCACGTTCTGATCCGCGCGCACCGTGATGCGCACCGCCGCAGACCCAGGATCGCCAGGCTCGATGATCGATCCGACTCCAGCGACACTGCCGGTTCCCGATCCGCCGCCGCCTGCGATACCGCCTGTCCCGCCGTTACCGCCCGTGCCACCCGTGCCCCATGTGCCATCGCCGCCGCCGCATGCGGCACAAAGGCCCACGACGATCACGCACAACATCCGCACAACATGAGACAAGCGCATCCCGCACCTCCGCGATCGGCGTGGAGTCTATGGGCATCGCGAGGCCCGCACCATGATCACACTCACGCAACTCGAATACATCGTCGCGGTCGAACGGCCGTCGGCGCCTCCTCCTCGCCCCGTTCCGCCGGCTATGCTCGTAACGCGGACCCAACCGGGCAACCGCGTGTGCTCGCTTATGTTGTCGTCGGTGCGTGGAATTCGAGCCCCTCGACAGCCGTAACGCTATGATTAGGACGAAGGGGAGATAGCAAGATGGCGAATAGAAAGCGGTGGGTCACGCTGCTGGCCGTCGCAGCCGGACTACTCGGTTCGCCCGCGCAACCGCAGCCGACGAACGCAGCGCCGCCGGCGGCGACGACGAGTAGCACGCAGATGACCGCGGCTGCGCGAGCGCTGCTCGCGAGTCTCAGTGACACGGAGCGCGAGGCCGCCCTATTCGCTTTGGACGCGAGCGAGCGGTCGAACTGGTCGAACGTGCCCTACTACGCGCACCGACGCCCGGGGCTCAAGCTCGGCTCGCTCGGCCGCGAGCAGACGCTACGCGTGCACGATCTGCTACGTGCGTCGTTGTCGAGCCAGGGCTACCAGAAAGTGGCGGGCGTCATACGCCTCGACGACATCAACCGCAGCCAACAGATCGCGCGCTTACGGCCCGACGCCAGCGCCTACAACAAGGGCCAGGCCGAAAGCTTCGGCTCGGCCAACTACTTCATCGCGGTCTTCGGCGATCCACGCACGGATCCGCGGTGGGGTTGGCTCATTCAAGGCCACCATCTCGGCATCAGCTTCACGGTTGCCGACGGCCGCACCGCGTTCTTGCCGATGTTCCTCGGCGCCACGCCGCTCGCCGTCGAGGAAGACGTCGAGACCGGCTGGTCGGCCCTGGCGCAAGAAGTCGCAAGAGGGGTTGAACTCATCACGAGCCTGACCGAGAGTCAGCGCTCCATCGCCATCTCACCGGAGGCAGCGCCAGAGGATGTGCTGAACGGAGTCGGCAACAAGCACCGCTTTACGCCGGCAGAGGGTTTGCGCGCCGCCGACATGACGGCCGCGCAGCAGCGTCTGCTGCGAGCGCTCGTCGAGGAGTACGTACGCAACGCCGATTTCGACGTTGCCGACGAGCAACTGGCCGCGATCACGGCCAGCGGTTGGGAGCAGCTCAGGTTCACTTGGCGCGGCCCAATCGGCCGGCTCGACGAGCCGTTTTACTATCGCGTCCAGGGCCCACGCATCGTGATCGAGCTGCGCAACACTGAGAACCACGTCCATACCATCGCGCGCGACCCCGCCAATGACTACGGCGAAGTGTGGCTCGGCATCGAGTACCGCGAGGCCACGACGGCCGCCGAGCGCTCGGCCGCAGCCCGGCGCGCCGCCGAGTAGACGCAACTTATTAGAATCGCAACCGTGACCCACTCCACCACGAATCGACGCGGCTTTCTGCAACTGGCGCTCAGCGCCGCGGCGGCGTCGGCCGGCAACATCGGGCTCGATGGCCTGCTGCGCACGGCGGCGGCGCAGGGCAACGCACCGCTCACCGAGACCACGATCCGTGACGGACTCACGCTGGTCGAGGGCGCCGGCGGCAACGTCGTGCTACTGCAGAGCGCGAGTGCTGCGGCCATGGTGGACAGCGGCGCCCCGGAACGCGCAGCCGACGTCGCGGCCAGCGTGCGCAAGCGGCTGGGCGACCTACCCTTGGCGGCGCTATTCAATACGCACTGGCATCCCGCGCATTCGGGCGGTAACGACACGTTTGCTCCCGTGGCGGCCAAGGTCGTGGCGCACGAGAACACGCGCCTGTGGATGAGCACCGAGTACTACGTCGACTGGGAAGACCGCACGTACTCACCGCGTGCAGCAGCGGCGTTGCCGACGGCCACCTTTTATACGTCGGACCCGCAGCCGCTGACGCTCACGGTCGGCGATGAGCACATCGAGTACGGTCACTTGCGCGAAGCGCATACCGACGGCGACATCTACGTGTTCTTCCGCGAGCGCAACGTGCTCGTCGCGGGCGGCACCCTGGCGGCAGGCGCCTACCCCATCCTCGACTACGCGACGGGCGGGTGGATAGACCCCCTGATCGAGGCCAACAAGCGACTGCTCGACTTGAGCGACGCGAGCACGCTGATCGTGCCCGACACTGGGCCCGCGCAGCCGCGTGAGCACCTCGTCGCACAGCACGAGATGCTAATGGTGATGCGCGAGCGCATCGCCGGCCTCATGCGCAAGGGCAACAGCATCGCCGAAATGCTCGGCGCCGAGATCACGGCCGATTTCGACGCCGCCTGGGGCGATAACCGCGAGCGCTTCGTCGCCAACATCTATCACGGCTTATGGTGGGCAGGGAGGCTCGATGGCTCGCTCTAGCAACCGACCGCGCCTGCGGCGCCGTGCGACGTTGGCCGCCACCGCCATGGGCTGCACCACGCTGCTCGCGGGCTGCGGCCAGCAACCGCCCGTCGAAGCGGTCGCGAGCCACGTCGACTTGTTCGGCCGTTACTGCACCGACTGTCACAACGACGCCGAGCTCGCCGGCGAGCTGTCGTTCGAGCACGTGCGCGCCGAGGACGTCGCGGCCAAACCCGAGGTCTTCGAGAAGGTCGTGCGCAAGCTGCGCGCCGACCTCATGCCACCTCCGGTGGCGCCGCGGCCCGACGCCGCGGAAATCGACGGCTTGGTGGTCGCGCTCGAGCGCTACCTCGACGAAACGGCGCTCGCCCGGGGCCCGGAACCCGGCCGCGTGGGCCTGCATCGCTTGAACCGCACCGAGTACGCGGCCGCGATCGAGCAGCTGCTAAGCCTTAGGATCGACGCGCGCTCGATGTTGCCGGCCGACATGACGAGCGAAGGTTTCGACAACGTGGCCGAGGTGCTGCGCGTCACGCCGACGCACATCGATCAGTACATCGCGGCCGCGCGCGACATCAGCATTCAGGCGGTCGGCCAGCACACGCCGGAATTGGCACGCGCCGACTACCGCTCCGAACGCGGCAATCGCACCGAGCATGTCGATGGCCTGCCGCTCGGCACGCGCGACGGCATGATGGTCGAGCACCTGTTCCCCGCAGATGGTTTCTACGAGATCAACCTCAACGTTTCGTCGATTCCGGGCTCGGAGCTGCGCGGCTATCCCTATGGCTGGCTCGAATACCCGCATGAGCTCGCAATCGTCGTGGACGGCGTGAAGGTGTTCAGCGCCGGCATCGGCGGCGACGAAGATTCGCGCGCGCTCGACCAAGGGCAAATCAAAGCCGTCGAAGCGATCAAGAATCGCTTCCGCAACGTGCGCGTAGCCGTGCAGGCCGGTCGGCGCAGCGTCGGCGCGGCTTTCGTCGCGCGCAGCTTCGCCGAGGGCGACTACTTGTTGCAGTCGCTCGTTCCAGGCGAAGGCGTGCCCGACGTCCCGCGGCTCTACGGTATGGAGATCATCGGCCCATTCGAGCCCTCTGGCATCAGCGAGCCGACCGAGACGCGCGAGCGTATCTTCGTCTGCTATCCGCGCGGGCCTAGCGACGAACGGCCGTGCGCGACGCAGATCCTGACGAGTCTCGCCGCCGGCGCGTTCCGCCGGCCCGTGAGCGAGGCCGATATCGTGCCCGTGCTCGCGTTCTACGACCAAGGCCGAAGCGAGGGTGACTTCGAGACCGGCATCCAGAAAGGCCTCATGGCGATCCTCGCGAGCACCAAATTCTTGTACCGCGCGGAGCCCGGCGCCCCGCCCGCCGATCTCCCGCCCGGCTCGGAGTATGCGATCACCGATCTCGAGCTCGCCTGGCGGTTGGCGTTCTTCCTCTGGAGCCAAGGCCCCGACGACACGCTGCTGGCCCTCGCCGACGAGGGCCAGCTGCACGAGCCGGCCGTGCTCGAGCAGCAAGTCCGCCGCCTGCTGGCCGATCCGCGCTCGAAGTCGCTCGTCACGAACTTCGGCTTCCAGTGGCTGGGCGTTCGCCGGCTCGAGACGATGGACCCCGACCCGCGTCTGTATCCCGACTTCGACGAAGATCTGCGCCGCGCCTTCACGGGCGAGATGGAGCTGTACCTCGACAGCATCCTGCGCAACAAGGACCACAGCATCGTCGATCTGCTGACGGCGACCCACACGTTCGTCAACGAGCGTCTCGCCCGGCACTACGGGCTCCCCGACGTGCGCGGCGATCAGTTCCGCCGCGTCGAGCTCAGCGATTCGCACCGCTTCGGCTTGTTCGGCAAGGGCAGCGTGCTGATGGTGACGTCGTATCCGGATCGAACGTCGCCCGTGCTGCGCGGCGCCTGGATCATGGACCAGCTGCTGGCCTCCCCGCCGACGCCGCCGCCGCCCGGGGTGGAAACCGATCTCACGCCAACGCCGGGCGACATTCCGCGCTCCGTGCGCGAGCGACTCGCGCGGCACCGCACGCAACCCTCGTGCAACCAATGCCACGGCGTCATCGACCCGCTCGGTCAAGCGCTCGAGAACTTCAACGCGGTCGGCGAGTGGCGCAGCCGCGAGCGCGACACGGGTATCGCGATCGACTCGACGGGCACGCTGGCCGGTGGCGAGGCCGTCAGCAGCCCCGATGATCTGCGGCGCGCCTTGACGGCCGACCCGACGCTGTTCGTGCGCGCCGCGACCGAAAAGCTCATGACGTTCGCGCTCGGCCGCAGCCTCGAGTACTACGACATGCCCGTCGTGAGATCGATCGTGGCGGACGCCAAGCGCGAGGACTATAGTTTTGAGTCACTCCTCTTGGGCGTTGCCAAGAGTGTGCCGTTCCGGATGCGCGCCGCGCCGACGCGCGCAGGAGACTGAGATGTTCATCAGCAAGAAGCACCTCTCGAGACGAACCCTGCTCCGCGCCGGCAGCGCGGCGATCGGCCTGCCGCTGCTGAACGCCATGGTGCCGGCCGCGACGGCGCTGGCCGAGACGGCCGCCGCGCCGAAACCGCGCATGGGCTTCTTCTATCTGCCGCACGGCGCGATCATGAACAACACACGCTTCGGCGCCGAGATGAATCGCTGGACACCCGATGCCACGGGCCGCGACTTCGACCTGAAACCGATCCTCGAACCGTTCGCGCCGCTGAAGAAGTACCTCACCGTGGTCAGCGGTCTCGGCAACAAACCCGCCGAGAGCTCGGCCGTGCATGCGATCGTGCCGGCCACGTGGTTGTCGTGCGAGCACCCACGGCAGAGCCATGCGCCGTTCGCGGGCGTCACGGTGGACCAACTCGCCGCGCGCTACATCGGCCAAGAAACACCGCTGCCCTCCCTCGAGGTCGCCACGGAAGAGGAAGGCGGCGGCGCGGCCTGCGATGGCACCTACGGCTGCAGCTACGGCCGCACGATCTCGTTTCGCACGCCGACCACGCCGATGCCGATGGAATTCGATGCGCGCAAGGCGTTCGAGAAGATCTTCGGCCGCGGCAAGAGCGAGGAGCAGCGCCGCGCCGTCGCGCGCGACTACCAGAGCCTGCTCGACATGGTGCTCGGCGAAGCCTCTGACTTGAAGCGCACGCTCGGCGCCGAGGACCGCTCGCTCGTCGACGACTACCTGGACAGCGTCCGCGAGATCGAGCGGCGCATCGAGCTGCTCGGGCAACGCGATCTGACGAAAATCGCGCTACCCGACGTGCCGGTGGCGCGGCCGAGCTTCGACGAGCTGCTGCGCCTGCAGTTCGACCTGATCGCGGCGGCCTTCCAGGCGAACATGACGCGAATCGTGAGCTTCATGATGGCCGCCGAAGTCAGCAACCAGTCCTATGGCCACGTCGGCGTTCCCGATGCGTTTCATCCGGTTTCGCATCACGCCGACAACAGGGCGTCGATGGAGAAGCTGGTGCTCATCCAGCGCTATCACACGCGTGTGTTTGCCGAGTTCTTGGCGAAGCTCGAGAAGATGCCGGACGGCGACGCTGGGTCGGTGCTCGACAACTCGATCTTTCTCTACGGCAGCAACATGAGCAACAGCAACCAACACAACCAGTTCCCGTTGCCGTCGATCGTGCTGGGGCGTGGCGGCGGCACGATCAAGGGGCAGCAGCATCTCGTGTACCCGGATCGCACGCCGCTCGCCAACTTGCTGTTCACGCTGCTGCTGCGCGCCGGCGTGCCGGTCGAGAAGATCGGCGACAGCACGAGCGAGATGACGGAGGTTTGAAGGTGTCGCTCTGCGGAGACGTTGGCGCAGAGGGTCGTCCGGGAACGCCGCAAGTACGTCCCTGTAGGCTCGCGCGCGCGCGTCCCTGCGCGCGAGCGTCCCGGACGACCCTCTGCGCCAACGTCTCCACAGAGCGACGCATTGTTTATTGGAGGGCGAGTTGGCAGCGGCGCGCACTGACAGCGCTGTGCGCCACCACAGCATTGTGGTTCGCTGCGCCCGTGAGCTTTGCGGCCGGCGAGCTCGTCGGGGCGGCGCGGGCGAACGATGCGACGACGGCGCTGGCGGCGATCGCGGATGGCGTCGACGTCAACGCGGCTGCGGCCGACGGCACGACCGCGCTGCACTGGGCCGTCTACAACGACAACTTGGCGCTCGTCGAGCGACTCATCGCGGCCGGCGCCGACGTGGCGGCGGCCAACCAGTTCGGCTCGACGCCGATGGCGGAAGCGGCGACGGTTGGCAACGCAGCGGTCATCGAAGCGTTGCTCGACGCGGGCGCCGATGTCGATTCGCCGAGCGCGGACGGCCAAACGCCGCTGATGATCGTGGCCCGCAGCGGCAACCTCGAAGCGGCGCGGCGGCTGCTCGAGCACGGCGCGAACGTCAATGCCCGCGAGCAGTGGCGCGAGCAAACCGCGCTCATGTGGGCGGCCGCGCAAAAGCAAGGGGCCATGACCGCGCTGCTCGTCGAGCACGGCGCCGATGTCGACGCGCGCTCGGCCGTGAATGAGTGGCCACGCCAAGTGACGGGCGAGCCGCGCCGCATGTATCGGCCGTTTGGCGGACTGACGCCGTTATTGTTCGC
>Ga0105252_10000541_pt1 | contig 23415 bp, 25 predicted proteins | sample EasRivMeERMZT100_FD_89675 | JGI IMG/M metagenome (GOLD analysis project Ga0105252, IMG submission 89675) | Soil microbial communities from meander-bound floodplain in the East River, Colorado, USA - East River MetaG ERMZT100 | ecosystem: Environmental > Terrestrial > Soil > Floodplain | place... | reverse complement strand
CCATAACCGAAGCGCCACCGTTGCTCCGCGGTTTAGTCCAACACGTTTTATCCCGTTGCCGATACCCCGGTGCCATCAAGCAACTTGATTGCCTCCAAGCTTTGAGGGATAAAACGCTATACGTTAAGCCGACGGCGTCTGGTGAGAATCATTGGGTTAGTCGTAAGCTAAATTGTTGCAGCGGTCAGCGGGGCGATGAACCAACTCAAACTATTGCCCATTCCACGCGTGGAAAAGTTAACCGCGAGCGAATTTCGGCAATTATATCTGGAACCTAACCGTCCGGTGGTGATTACGGATTTGACTGCCGAATGGCCTGCCTTAAGAAAATGGACCCCCGAGTTTTTCGCCAGGGAATATGGCTCCTTACAAGTTAAAATCTACGACGCCAGCTTTGCCCAGCCTGGAAGCTCCTATATGTCGAGTCTGAGAAAAATACCCTTTAGAGAATATCTCGAACACATGCCCAACAGATCCATGGACTTGAGATTGTTTGCGTTCAATCTATTTTGGCAAGCTCCTGAACTGAGAAAAGACATACGCTTCCCCGATATGGCGCGAGGTTTTTCAAAAAAATTGATATTCACCTTTTTTGGTTGCAAAGGTTCAATCACTCCGCTGCATTACGATCCCGATTTGCAACATCTTTTTCATACCGTTCTTTACGGCAAAAAACGGGTCGTCCTTTTTGCCAATGAGGAATCTGGCAATCTTTACAAGCATCCGTTTAACAGCCGGAGCTACATCGATGTTGATAATCCCGACTTTAATAAATTCCCGCGCTTAAAATTCGTCACGGGTTACCAGGCGATTCTCGAACCTGGCGAAACTCTTTTCATTCCTAGTGGCTATTGGCATCACATGGTCTATGAGGAAGGCGGTTACGCCATTTGCACCCGCAGCTCCCATCTGCCGATGGCAAGAAGGTTGCGGGGGTTCATCAATATTTTGGTTTTCTTTCCGATCGATAAGATCATGAACAAGCTCTTCTCACAGCGCTGGTTCCGTTGGAAAGAAGCTAGAGCCCAACGCCGAATATTCGCGCCATAATTGGCTATGCTCACCCTTACAACATCCTAAACTTATCCCCAGGTTTGTCTTTCAAATCAGTAATTGTTTCAGTAATGTGGGTTGGTAGGCCACATGCCCCTTCCAACAAGAAGCGCAATCTCGGTTATTCAAAGTTTGAAAACCATCTCAACATGTAATTGAACAACTGGAACGATATGTGGAACTGATTGACGCAACTCCTAACTTTAACTGCTGCGGACGGGCCGGATGCGCTGTCGTCGCATCATCTTTCACCAACGCACAGGCCCGCCGCTGATCGCGGACGTTACGGCTGTAATTGAACTGTATTCTCCATCAACCAAAATCCTAGACGATTTTCTTCCCTGCGACAATCGGGATATCCGTCGTCTTTGTGTGCCGCGTTAACCAAATCACTTAAGCTCATCACGTTGGCCGTGCTCTCGTCCCGCTCCAACCACGCCTTGTCGCGGAGGATGCCGTGGGCGTGCGCCACACCTTTGCCGTTGCACGCGGATCGCGCGGGACCATCGCCCCATCCCTCTGCCTGTTCCCCCCATACCCCCCGTGCCCCGACCCGCGACGACGCTCGTGTGTCGAAGGCGATAGAGTTCCGCTTACCTCCTAGCGCGACCACACTTCCATCAACCGAGGAGCATCAGCCCTGCCCCCCATACGGGGAAAAAGCGTTTCAGAAATGTTCCAGTTTTGTGCCAGACACAGGTGACAAACCGTAACACTCGGCAGCAAGCGCAAAATAAAAAAGCCCGGCAATCCAGGCTCTTTATCACTCGCTATCACTTCTTGGTTTTAGTCTTTTGACCTCGATGCAGCGGTTCGAATCCGCTCGCCGCCTCCAATTCACTTCCCTGCAACGACCCGATAAAGAAACCTCACGCACTCGATCGGACACTGTATCATCGCGCCTTTAATCGTTCGCGAGCAGCGGGTCGAGCCTTCCATTGAGATCCAATCTATTCATGTCGTCGAAACCACCGATCGGTTGACCATCGATAAAAATCTGCGGCACCGTCCAGCGTTGCGACAATTGCTCCATCTCCGCCCGCCGCGCCGGATCGTCGGTGACGTCGATCTCTTCAAAGTCGACATGCTTGCGCCGCAGCAACGCTTTTGCCGCTGTGCAATACGGACAATAGTTGGTCGTGTAGATGACCACTTGGGCCATTCGGATGCTCCTCTCGGTTCTGAATACTGGATCATTTTAGCTGCTTTGCTTGAAAGCCTCTAGGGATTTTGCAATTACTGTGGAGTGAAATTGATCGGCCTCACCGGCGGCATCGCCTCGGGCAAAAGCACCGTGGCAAAAATCCTCCAACAGCTCGGCGCGGCGATCGTCAACGCGGATGTGTTATCCCGCGAGGTCGTCGAGCCTGGCCAAGCCGCGTGGAATGAAATCGTCGCGGCGTTTGGACCCGAGATTTTACAACAGGATCAAACCCTCGACCGGCAAAAGCTGCGCACACTCATATTCAACAACCCGGCTGCCCGCAAACAGCTCGAAGCGATCATTCACCCGCGCGTGCGCGCGCTGGCGGAACAGCGAATACGCGAGCAGACGGAAGCCGGTTTCGCCGTCATCGTCTACGAAGTTCCACTGCTCTTCGAAGCCAAAATTCATGAATGGCTGCGTCCGGTCATACTCGTAGCCTGCGATGTCGAGATTCAACGGCGCCGTTTAGAGCAGCGCGACCAGATCGATTCAGCCGCGGCGCAAAAACATATCGACGCGCAGATGAGTCTGGAAGAAAAGCGGCGCCTGGCGAATTACGTGATCGAAAATAACGGGACTTTGGATGACCTCGAACGGCAAGTTCGCGAAGTCTTAGGTAAGATCCAGGCTACTTAACCCGCTCCTGATACGAACCATCGGTTGGATCGACCCGAACCTTGTCACCGATTTGAACGAATGGCGGCACCTGAACGACCACGCCAGTTTCTAATTTTGCCGGTTTATAGGAAGCGCTCGCCGTCGCGCCCTTCATCGATGGTTCGGTGTCGACAACTTCTAGGTCCACCGTCGAAGGCGGGTTGATGCCCACTGGCTTGCCGTCATGAAACTCGATGCCGACAATCGAATTCGGCAACAGGAACGATAAGAGATCGCCGATATCCTCGGCCCTCAACGCAATCTGCTCGTAATTCTCCAGGTCCATGAACGTATGCATATCGCCTTCGGCGTAAAGATACTGCATCTGCCGGTTGTCTAAAATCGCTTGATCGACCCGGTCTTCGGAGCGGAATTTATACTCGGTGCCGATGCCAGTGCGCAGATTCTTCATCTTGGTCTGCATGAAGCCGCGCTTATTGCCTGGCGTTAAGTGATGCACCGCGGTGACCCGAAACAGGTCGCCTTCGTGAATAATGATCATCCCCGGCCTAAGTTGAGTCGCTTGAACCATCGAGCCCGTACCTTCCCAATCAACGGTTTAAAATTGTTAGCAGTTTCTCGGCGCCGCTTCAATGCGGGCCGTTGGTACAAAAAGAGGTTGTCGCGGATTTGCCGTGAAGCGGGTTTTCACCACGAAGCACGCGAAGAGCACGAAGTGCAAAACGTTAATCATCCGAACCCTTCGTATCCTTAGTTAACGTCGTGGTGAACAAAACAATCTGAACGATCCACCTGATCTACACAAATGCCGGAAGAACCCAAAATGAGAACACGTTCCAAGCCACCTAGGCGTACAGGCCGCGCCACAGCATCGCCTTGGCGACCCGGTCGATGCCGATCATGAGCGCCGCCTGGCGCATATCGACGTGCTGTTTACGGCTCATGTCGAGCACTTCGTGGAACGCCTTGACCAAAATGTCTCGGAGCTTTTTGTTAACCTCATCTTCAGTCCAGAAAAAATTCTGCAAATCTTGCACCCATTCGAAGTAGGACACGACTACGCCACCGGCATTGGCCAAAATATCGGGGATCAAAAAGATTCCCTTATCCCGAAGAATTGCATCGGCCTCCGGTGTGGTCGGACCGTTGGCGCCCTCGGCGAGAATCCGGCACTCGACCCGCGCCGCGTTCGCCTTGGTAATTTGCATCTCCATCGCTGCGGGAACCAACACATCGCATTTGAGCTCGAGCAACTCTTCATTGGTAATCTTATCACCATAGGGACAACCGTCGAGGCTGTGATTCTTGTCGGCGACCTCGAGCAATTTTTCGATCGGCAGTCCATGGGCGTCAACGAAGCCACCCGTGCGGTCGGACACACCGATGACTTTCACGCCGATATGGGTAAGTTCGCGCGCCGCCACTGAACCGACGTTGCCAAACCCCTGGACTACCGCCGTGAGACCGGCGACATCGATGCCCAGATGCTTCGCCGCCTCGATGATCATGTACGCCACGCCGCGGCCGGTGGCGTCGCGCCGACCCAAGGTCCCGCCGATGGCCACCGGTTTTCCCGTGACGATCTCCGGCACGGCGTGACCCTTATGTTGAGAGTAAGTATCCATGATCCAGGCCATCACCTGTTCGTTGGTCCCCATGTCGGGCGCAGGCACGTCCACTTCGGGTCCGATGAAATTTAGAATTTCCGCGGTGAAACGGCGCGTCATCGACTGCAGCTCATTTCTCGAAAGCTCGGCGGGATCGCAGGAGATCCCCCCCTTGGCGCCGCCCAGAGGCAAACCGACTAGGGAACATTTCCAGGTCATCCACATGGCGAGGGCGGAGACTTCACCGAGATTGACCTCGGGATGATAGCGAATGCCGCCTTTGAACGGCCCGAGCACGTCGTTGTGCTGGACTCGATAGCCGGTGAAGACATGAACCCTGCCGTCGTCCATGCGCGTCGGCACGCTCACGATCATCGCTCGGTCCGGCCGGCGTAGCCGCCCCGCCAAGTTCGGATCGATGCCGAGCTTGTTCGCCGCGACATCGAACTGCTGAACCGCCATCTCACTCGTGGCACTGCGCCATTCGTCGGTCGCCATGAAGCCCCCTGTTAAAAGTTTTAGATTTTGGATTGCCGATTTTGGATTCCGGATTCAGTCAATGATGTGAGTCGAGGCGCAAATTCAACGCGCAATCCGAAACTTCTCTCACCCCGGTGGCCAGCGCATCTGGCGCCCACCGAGGAGATGGAAATGCAGATGAAAGACGCTTTGCCCGGCATCGGCGCCGGAGTTGACCACGACGCGGAATCCGTTCTCAGCGATCCCTTGCTCGATCGCAAGCTTCGCCGCGACTTGAAAGATCTGGCCGACCAGCTCGTGGTCCGGTTCGGCGATATCCGAGACGCTCACCAAATGCTTGCGCGGTATTATCAGAATATGAACCGGCGCCTTGGGCGCGATGTCCTTGAACGCGACAATAGCATCGTCTCGGTAAACCAAATTGGCCTTAACTTTACCCTCGACGATGCCACAGAATAAACAGTCACTCATGACTCAATCCTTGAAATTTTGAACGGCGAGCTCGCTCAGTCATCGTCCGATGCGCCCGGCAGCCGTGCGTAAATTCGGCCGTCGTCGATTTCAATGGGCAGACTTTGCAACGACAGACCGACACAGGGCCCCCAAATGCACTCGCCGGAAGGCGGCTCGAAGACCGCGCCGTGGGTGGCGCACATAATGTAGCGGTTATCCGAACTGAAGAACTGATTGTTCACCCAATCAAGCGTGATGCCGGTGTGCGGGCAGCGATTGACGTAGGCGAAATGATTGCCTTGATAATTGACCAGCAGCGCTTCGAGATCGCGCCCGCCGCGCCGCATGGTAAATTTCTTGCTCGTGCCATGTTCGAGCTCGCCGACTGAACCAACGAGCTTGCCTAATGATTTTTTCTGAGCGGTCATGTTGGTTTCTCTATCCTATTCTCCCATCGGCCTCAAATCGCCCTGCGGGCAGCCGACCAAAACCTCACCCTTGTCTACCCGCACCGGCAAGCGGTACAACGACTCACCTTTGCAGGGTCCGGCGATACATTCGCCGGTGCCAAACTCATAGAGCGCCCCATGAGTATAGCATTGCAAGTATCGGCCGTCATCGCTGACGAACTGATTGCGCATGAAGTCGAGCGGCGTCGGCATGTGGCGGCAACGATTGACATAGGCGTGGTAGTTGCCCTGGTGGTTAACCAGCAAAGCGTCGAGCCGGTACTTTTGGCAAATGAGCCAAAACTTCTTCACCGCACCCGGCTGAAGCTCGTCGACCCGCGCCACCACCCGGCCACCTTCGCGGCTCTCCGCCAGCATGCGCTTTTTGTCGCGCCAGAAAATCCACCGGTGGATCGCCAGCCCAGCCAAATAAAGCACGAGGAAGGTCAGCGAGAGATAGATGGTGACGGCCATGTCTGGATTTGGCGAGCGAATTAGTCGGAATCTTTATCGACGCTACTTCGGATACGTTTGACCTCTTGCGCCGTCTGGCGCCCAGAAATGCCCATGACGTTCATCAGCTCGGTGGTCATCTCGGCGGTCACCTGGTCTTGAATGCTGCCCTTGCCGTCGGGATCGGCCTGCAAGAAGGTCAATATTTTTTCTTTAGCGACCCCGGTCTGCTCCAGTCCATCGAGAAACTGTCCGAAGCTCACTTTACCGCGCAGCTCCTGCACGCGCGCCCAAAGCTTTTTGCAGTCGCCACAGACTCGGCCGAAAAACCCAGAGCGCTCGTGGCAATAAACACATTGACGCATACGACCTCAGCCAATCTGTGAAATAAACGAAGCAACGTCGCTGGCGGGGTATTGCTGATTACAATATCGCAAAGGGGATGCTCGCCCCCTTGGAAACCCCATTCAATGGTTCCACGCTGCTTGCAGCGTGGTCGACGGCAAATTATTACCGCGCCGCCACCGCCGCCGCCCACAACCCTTGCAACTCGCCGGTCAAGCTTGCATTGGCGGCAACCACGCCTTTATGCTTGGCGGGCTGGCGATTGAACATCAGCGAATTGCCGTCGCCATCGACGGCTGTGCCGCCGGCTTCTTCAACCATCAGGACGCCGGCGCAAATATCCCACTCGTAGATCGTGCGAAAGGTCAGCGTGCCGTCGCCGTCGCCGCCAGCCACTTTGGCGAGACGGTAAGCGATGCTGCCAACCGGCCGAATCGCGCAGCGATCGACGAACACTTGAAAGCGCTTTTGCGGTTCCGAGCGGCTGACCAGCAATGCCGCGCCGTTGATTTCAGCGCGATCGGTCACGTGAATAGCCGCGCCGTTGAGAAAAGCGCCCTGCCCCGCCGCCGCTTGGTAAAATCGCTCTTTCGCTGGATTAAAAACGACAGCGACCTTCGGCCGGCCATCGACGACGAAGCCGATCGAGATCGCGAATTGCGGCACCCCCTCAATAAACTCTTTGGTTCCATCGATGGGGTCGACTACCCATACTCGCGATAACGCCAAACGATCGGCATTATCGCTATCCTCTTCCGACAGCCAGCCGTCGTTGGGAAAGTTCCTCTGAATGCATTCCCGAATGACCCGGTTCGCTTCGAGATCGGCGCTCGTCACTGGATTGTTTTTGCTTTTCTCGCGCACGTCGAACTTGCCACGAAACAATCCCATGACCGCCACTCCGGCATCCCGTGCAGCCTGTTCCGCCGATGCGAGTTCGCGGCTATATTGAAAATCACCCGTCACTGATTTGACCTCAGCAATGAAACTCGTTGAATAATTAAACACTAGAACCAGGGTGGCGGCAACTAACCGAATGGGCCGAAGGATCGGCCATCACAGGACAAGATCGGCAATGTCATGAATGGCGTCGGCGCCGGCTTGAAGCATCTCCTGAACCGCACGCTGGGAATCTCCGGGGGCCAGTTCGACTCCGCGAACCGCGTCTTCTAGCAAAGTCACATCGTAGCCGCGCTTCAATCCGTCCAATACAGTCTGTTTGACACAATAGTCGGTAGCTAATCCGCCAACGTAAATGCGTGTCACGTTAGACCGGCGCAGCAATTCCGCAAAACCAACGCCGGATGAATCGACGCCGTCAAAGCCCGAATAACCTTCCTCATCAAGAGCCATGCCGGCCGACACGATCACGGCGTTCTCCGGCAAGGCCAGATCAGCGCGAAACTCTGCACCCTTGGAGCCCTGAATGCAGTGAGGAGGCCAAAGCCCACCGTACGCCTTGAAGTGGATAGTCTTCTCAGGATGCCAGTCTCGAGTCGCGAAGATCGGCAAACCGGCGTCGGCAAACCGCCGGATGTAACGATTGAGCGGCGCCACCACTCGGTCCCCTTCGGCGACCGCCAACGCACCGCCAGGGCAAAAATCGTTTTGCACGTCGACAACGACGAGCCCAGCCTTCTTCTCCATCGATTTTGATTATAAAGGATGTTACGGTTCTTGCAATCGGGATTTGCGCTTGCCTGTTCAAATAACTGACCATCAAGCCGCTTCTCGGCAAGCGATAGAATGACGAATTGAAATCTGAGCTATGCCATCTGAAATTCCTAGCAACGCGAGGATCAAGGCGGTTTATTTCGACGCCGCCGGCACCTTGATCAAACCCGCCCGGCGAGTCGGTGAAAGCTACTCCGCCATCGCCGAGAAATACGGCAAGACGGTGACGCCGAGCGAGCTGTTCGCGCGCTTTCGCGTCTGCTTCGATGGCGCGCCGCGCCTCGCCTTTCCCAACGCGGCCGCGGACCAAATCGACCAGCTTGAGCGCGACTGGTGGAGAAACCTCGTCGGCCAAGTCTTCGAGCCTTTCGGTCGATTTGACAACTTCGACGATTATTTTGCCGAGCTGTTCGATTATTTCGCCGAACCGAAAGCCTGGGCGCTGTTCCCCGAAGTGCTCGACACCCTCGCCGCGCTCAAGCAGCAGGGCATCACGCTGGCGGTCATATCAAATTTCGATTCGCGCCTCGTGCGTATCCTTGATGGCCTAGGCATCGGCCCATGGTTTGCCGATGTTTTCGTCTCCAGCCGCGTCGGTTACGCCAAACCCGATCGGCGCATCTTCGACGCGGCGCTCCGCCGGCACGGCCTTCTTGCGCAAGATGCCATTCACGTCGGCGACAGTGAAACCAACGATTTGTACGGCGCTCGCGATGCCGGTCTCAAAGCGCTGCTCATCGACCGTAAATCGCCGAGCCCGGCTTCCATCGATCGGCTGATGAGCTTGCAACAGATTGCCGCGCATATCGATTTTTAATAATAGCCGGCGGCAAATTTGCGTCGACGACGGTAACGTCGAAAAAGTGGTTCTTCAGGCTTGTGTGTGAAGTACGGCTCGGAGATTGCACCACCGAGACGCTGAGGGCGCGGAGTGAAGTGTCTTTGATAAAGAAATGCTCCGAACTCTGCGAAGCCCGTGCCTCTGTGGTGAATTCTTCTTAACAGGAAACCCAGAATAATCAAAAAAATTAGGAGTTCTCCATGGCACGATCCGATTGGCAGCAAACTGAATCCGATGGCAACCCAATGCGCCTGCACGTCAGCACCCCCGAAGGTGGCGGTGTTTTTCCAGCCGTGGTTGTCATCCAACACCAGAGCGGCGTCGACCAGTTCATCCAAGCGGTGACCGGTAGATTGGCCGACGCGGGCTTCGTCGCCGCTGCGCCGGACCTCTACCATCGCGACGGTCCCAATTGCCCAGACGACATGCGCACACGAAGCTCCCGCTTGGGCGATCGGCGGGTGATCTTTGATATCGGCACTACCGTAGAATTTCTCAAAGGCCACAGCGCGGTCGATGCCAATCGAATCGGCATCATCGGCTTCTGCATGGGCGGCCGCATTGTTTATCTGATGGCTGCGGTCATCCCGGCGTTCAAGGCGGCCGTAACGTTCTATCCAGGCAACACCGGGCGTGCGTGGGGACGCGACATCCCGTCACCGCAGGAGCGCACAGCAGAAATCCACTGCCCACTACAAGGCCATTTCGGTAACGACGACAAAAATCCGTCACCGGAAGATCGCCTCAAGCTCGACGCCGAGCTCACAAAGCATGGTAAAGTCCATGAGTTTTATGCTTACCCCAACGCTGGCCACGCGTTCATGGACGACACCAAGGAAAGTTTCCGCCCCGACGCGGCGCTGACCGCCTGGCCGCGCGCGCTGGACTTCTTACGGCGCGGCCTGGGCGCGTAGCATAGTTCAATCGGATCAACTTTCCCCTACCTCGTAGTGAAAACTGCGGCGCGGGGCTAAGAACCTACTAAAACCGCTAAATTGGGCATGCAATTTCAGCCAGAGTGTCGTACAATAACCTAGAGTTATCGGTAACCATGAAGCCGACCGCAACTGCAAAATCGACCCTTTCTAAGCCAAGCGAAGCCGTTCAGGCCGCGGTCTTGGAAGAACGCCAACGCATTTCCCGTGAACTGCATGACCGTGTCTTGCAATTATTGTCGACCGCGCGCCTGCGGGTCGAGCGGTGTACCCGTCAAGTTTCGGAAGGTCCGGATGGACTCAAAGCTGAACTGGAGAACGTCGAAGCCAACATCGACCTCGTCGTCACCGAGATTCGCAATCTACTGTCGGAAAATCAACTCGACGACCAACTTCAGGCCGGCTCCCTCGAACGGAGACTAAGAGACGAATTGGAAATTTTTAGCGCCCGCAGCGGCTTCAAAGTCGATTTTCAATGCACCATCGGCCCCCACAACCTGCCGATGCCGATTGAGCGCGAGCTCTATTTCACCTTGCGAGAAGCGGTGCTCAACGCGATCCGCCACTCGCGCGCCAGCGAAATGCACTTGTCGCTTACCCAGACCCGCAAGACTTGCGAAGCTCGGCTGAGCGACAACGGAGTCGGTTTCGCCGTCAGCGCCGCCGAAGGCAGCAGTCACTACGGCATGAGAGGCATGCGCGAGAGAATCAGAAAAATCGGCGGTGAGATCTCTTTTCAGTCGGCGCCGGGTAAGGGAACAGAAATCCACATCACGGTGCCATTAAGCTAAACGAAGCCACTTCGCGACGGGGGATTTAACCCCGGTCTTGACCAAAGGGGATGCTCGCTCCCTTTGGAAATCCCATTTAAATGGTTCCCGCCTCACAGGGCGGGGCTAAATGAGAATGTCCGGTCGCCGCTCAAAACGCCCTGGCGCACTATCCGATCACTCTCCCGCCAGCTTGGTGAGGTTTTCGTCGATCACCCGAAACACCGTCCACTCGCTCATCGGCAGCGCGCCCAATTTTCGGTAAAAATTAATCGCCGGTTCGTTCCAGTCCAACACGGACCATTCAAGCCGGCCGCAATTGCGTTGCTTGGCCAATTTCGCGATGTGACGTAGCAGCGCGCCGCCAAAGCCGCGCCGGCGAAAGGCTTCGTCGACGAACAGGTCTTCGATGTAAATTCCGGGCCGGCCGAGAAAAGTCGAAAAATTGTGAAAGAACAGCACGAACCCTACCGGCTCCCGTTTGAAATAGCCGATCGCCACTTCCGCCGTGCGGCGCCGGCCGAAAAGCGTCTCCAGCAAGAGCGCCTCAGTGGCAACCACCTCATGGGACAATCGCTCATAGTCGGCAAGCTTCTTGATGAATGATAGGATCACTGGCACGTCGGCCTTGGTCGCAGCGCGAATCTGAAAGCTGGGTACATCCGTCGCGGAGTTCATGATCAATCCTCAAACGAAGCTGGCGCGCTTAAATTTTACAGTTCATCAGGGTTGCGTACCGGTAACCCGACGCTATATCGTTGGTATCATTCACCACGAAAATAACGAAGGACACGAAGGGCTAGGATAATTACAACTCCGAACTTCGTGCTCTTCGTGGTGAATACTCTTCCACACCAAACCTGGAAGAAGCAACTTTACTTGCCCGCGTCGCGGAGCGCGCGCCAGACACGCTCGGGTGTGAGCGGCAAGTCTTTAATGCGCACTCCGGTGGCGCGGTCGACGGCGTTGCACACCGACGGCGCGACTGAAAGAATCCCGCCTTCGGCCATGCCGCGCACGCCGAACGGACCAGGCCCGTCGCCGTTTTCAACCAGCACCGTGTGAAATTCTTCCGGCACCTCGGAGAAAGTCGGGATGCGGTAGTCAACTAAATTCGGATTGAGCAGTTGACCGTTGTCGTAAATCAGCTCTTCGAAGAACGTGTGACCAATCCCCTGCATCGCCGCGCCCTCTTCCTGGGCGATACAATGCTCCGGGTGGATCGCTTTGCCGACATCAGCGACGGAGATGAATTTTTTGAGCTTCACTTGGCCGGTCTCATGATCGATATCGACTTCAGCGGCACCCATGCCGACTTCCCAAAACACCGGCAATTCATTGTTGGTGATTTCAGGTCCGACCTCGCCGCGGCCGATCATCTCACCGCCGGAACCTTTGCCGAAGCGCCGCTCGAAGGCTTCTTTAAAAGTCAGTCGCGACTCGCCGCACACCAGCGCGCCGTCGGCGACTTGAATTTGCTTCGGCTTCACGCCCATCGTCTGAGCACCAATCCGAATAAATTGTTTTTTTAAATCACGTGCGGCCTTTTGCACCGCCGTACCCATCAGCGTCGTCGACCGGCTCGATCCAGTGGAGCTATCGTAGGGCGTTACTTTGGTGTCGGCACCGAGCATGCGAAACTGCTCCATCGGCAGCGTCAATTCCTCAGCGGCGATCTGGGTTAAAGTCGTGCGCACGCCCTGGCCCATCTCCGTGCTGCCGGCGGCGATGTTGGCAATCCCGTCGGACTGTATCCGAATCAACGCCACGGAAACCGGCGTGGCGCCGGCGTTGGTCACGGCGCAGCCCATGCCAACCGCCGCGGTCTTTTTCTTGAGCGATTTTTTCCAGTGACTCTCCCGCACCAACGTCTTAAGGCTCGATGCCAGATTGGCATCGATGCCTTTCAACCCAGGGCGCAGCTCCTGCCCTTTCTTGAGTAAATTTTTCCCGCGCAACTCCGCCGGGTCCACGCCAAGCTTCGCCGCGACTATTTCGATCTGCGACTCGCCGGCGTAAATCACCTGCGGCGCGCCGATGGCGCGGTAGGAGCCCGCCGAACCGGTGTTGGTGTAAACTTGATAAGCGTCGGTGCGGATGTTGGGAATCCAATAGGGCCCCAACACGCGGGTCGCCGAGCGCGCCGTCACCTGCGGTCCGTTGTCGTCGTAGCCGCCGGTGTCGAGATAAATCTCCGCCTCTCGCGCCATTATAGTGCCGTCGCTTCTCACGCCCGTTTTAATCCGCACGCGCGCGCCATGGCGTCTTACGGTAACCATCGACTCGCCGACCGAGTTGCATATCCGCACCGGCCGTTTCGCTTTGCGCGCCAGCGCGACGACTAACGGCTCGAACTTGGTGTACGACTTGCTGCCGTAACCGCCGCCCAAATAGTTGATGATCATGCGCACTCTCGCCGGCGGCACTTTGAAGACTTTAGAAATATCGCCGCGCACTTGAAACGGATGCTGCGCCGCCGACCACACGGTGATTTCATTCTCGTCGTAATGGGCGATCGCCGAGTGCGGCTCCATCGCGTAGTGATAGACCATTGGAAAAGTGAAATGATCCTCGGCGATCACGTCGGACTGCGCGAAACCTTCGTCGACGTTGCCGCGAGTGACCCTTTCATGCGTGCCGATATTGCCGGCTTTGTCGTCATGAACCAGCGGTGCACCCGGCTTGATCGCCGCTTCAATGCCCACCGCCGCCGGCAATTCCTCGTAGTCAACGTGAATCAGCGCCGCCGCTTCTTCCGCTGTCGCCAAGTCTTCCGCCGCCACCGCCGCCACCGGCTCGCCGATGTAGCGCACTTTGTTCATCGCGATCACCGGCCGGCCGTTGTAGATCGGATTCAAATCGCCGATATCCGCCGCGGTCAGCACCGCCGCGACGCCGGGCAGCGCCTCGGCTCGAGACACATCGATCGAGCGAATTCGCGCGTGGGGAAAAGTGCTGCGTAAAATCTTGCCGTAAAGCATGCCCGGCACCGTGATGTCGCCGACAAACCTTGCCTTGCCGGTGACTTTCTCCAAGCCATCCACACGCGCGACGCTGTGACCGACGTATTTAAACTCTCGCTTTGCCATGAACTCTCCGAATCGCAGGATTGTTCTAATTTTCTAACAAAGCGGTCCAGCCAGATCAAGGAAGTCAGTTCCAGATTCAATCTGGCATTTCGAGCGCAGCGACAAATCTTTCTCTCGACGTGGTTATGAAACTAGTATTTGTTCCGCTATAACGATCCCTATGCGGTTCAAATCCCGTCTCATCCGCGGCACGCTGCTGCAACGCTACAAGCGCTTTCTCGCCGACGTTCGTCTTGCCAATGGCGAAGTCGTCACCGCTCACTGCACCAACACCGGCAGCATGATGGGCTGTAAGGAACCCGGCAGCGCGGTTTATATTTCGCGCAGTGATAATTTGAATCGCAAGCTGCTCTACACTTGGGAGCTGATCAAGGCGAACGACACTTGGGTGGGCATCAACACTTTGCACCCGAACAAGCTCGTTCCTGAAGCCGTAGAAGCCGGCGTGATCTCGGAACTCAGCGGGTACCCAACCATTCGGCGCGAAGTCAAAGTCAGTGCCCATACCCGCTTGGACCTATGCTTGGAAGGAACCAAGGGCAACTGCTACGTCGAAGTGAAAAATGTCACCCTCGCCGTCGACGGCACGGCGGCCTTTCCCGACGCGGTCAGCGAGCGCGGCACGAAGCATTTAAAAGAGCTGATGCGCCTCAAACGCCAAGGCCATCGCGCCGCCATCGTCTTTGTCATCCAGCGCGACGACTGCGACAGCTTTCGCCCCGCCGATGAGATCGATCAAGAATACGGCCGCTGGTTGCGACGCGCGATCAAAGCTGGCGTCGACGCCCTGCCCTACCGCGCCAAGGTGACACCGAAAGAAATAATTCTGACCGAGCGAATCGCCACCAAGCTGTAGCATGATTGTGATTTCCGTTCTCAGCAATCAGCAAATCATCGAACGAGACTTCTTCCGTCATGCCGGCGTAGGCCGGCATCCAGCCCCTCCCCTCCTGGATTCCGGGTCCCCCCCCCTGGCCTTCGCCGGGGTTGCCCGCAATGACGAATGAATGGGTGAGGCGATTCGATCTAAGACAAACCTACTAAGTGTCTTATTGCCACGCGCTCACGGGACATGTTAAGACCCAAAAGAAACTGGAACGTTTTTCCAATACAACCGCTCAAGGAGGATTTATGATTACCGCTCAAGAACTCAAAGGCGCGCTCGCGATCATGCCGACGCCGGCTAAAGCAGGCGCCGAACGTTTGGACGCGACCAATACTGTCGATCTCGAGGAAACTGCCCGGCTCGCCGAGAGCTTGGTGCGCGACGGTGCCAACGGCATCATGGCGCTCGGCACCATGGGGGAGTGCGCGACCACGTCGCAAGCCGACTACGAGGCCTACGTCGATTGTTTGCTGAAGACGGTGCGCGGCCGGATTCCAACCTTTGTCGGCACCACTTCGCTGAGCGGCCATGAAATCGCCCGCCGGATAAAATTCGTCAAAGAGCGCGGCGCCACCGGGACCCTGCTCGGCATTCCGATGTGGCAGCCGGCGACGCTCGATATGGCGATAAAATTCTACGCCGACGTGGCCGAGACCTTTCCCGACTTTCCAATCATGGTCTACGCCAACCCGCGCGCCTTTCGCTTTGATTTCGGCGCCGATTTCTGGGGACCCGTCGTCGCCAAGGCGCCGACGGTGATGTCGGCGAAATTTTCCAGCAAAGCGATACTGAAACAAGTGGTCGAAGCCGTCAAAGGCCGCGTCAACTTCGTGCCGCCGGTCGGCCTCGCCTACGAGTTTGCGCAAATCTCACCGGCCTCCCAAACCACTTGCTGGATTCCGTCCGTCGGACCACAGGTCGCCATTGCGCTGATGAAAGCGCTCGCCGACGGCAGTGCCGAACAAGCCAAAGCGGTCGCCGCTGATATTGCTTGGGCCAACGAACCGCACCACGCCATCACCGGCTCGCAAGAAATTTTCGCGTCTTACAATATTCAGCTGGAAAAAGTTTTGATGTCGGCATCCGGCTACTGCAAAACCGGCCCGATCCGTCCGCCGTATAATTATATGCCGGACGATTATCGCAAGGCGGCAACCGAAGGGGGCCAACGCTACGCCAAGCTGCGCGAGAAATATTCCAAGGTGCTGGGCTAGTCCTAACTCAGCGGCGACGTTGGCAAAAGAGATCACTCACCACGAAGGACACAAATCCCCCTCCTCATTCCTCCCCCGCATCGCGGGGGAGGATGAAGTTGGGTGGATAATTCTTTCGTGTCCTTCGTGGCAAACAATTCCCTTTCGACCTTTGCGTGATATGCGTACTTTGCGGCTAATTCTCTTTTGTAAGGAGGAAACTCAGTGGGCATCGATCTAACCAAAAAAGCCGCTTATTCAGACAAGACTCCCTACGAGCTTTGGCAAAATCAAGAAAACATCCGGATCTACACGGGGCTAGGCATCGACGATCTAAGAACGGTTGAGCTCGGCGCGTGGCAGCGTAAAGGCGCGGCGGGAGCGTTTATCAACATGCTCGGCGCCGGCCGCAGCTGCGACGCCTATGTTTGCGAGATCGCCGCCAAGAGCCAGACGCTGCCGGAGCGCTATCTTTTCGAAGAGCTGATCTACGTCGTCAAAGGGCGCGGCGCCACCACAGTCTGGCAGGAGAGCGGGCGCAAGCAAACTTTTGAATGGCACGAGGGCAGCATGTTTTCGCCGCCGCTCAATACTTGGCGCCAGCACTTCAATGCCCAAGGCGACGAGCCGGCCCGCTTCGTCGCGCTCACCGACGCGCCGGTGATGATCAACCGCTTTCGCAATCTCGATTTCGTCTTGAACAATCAATTCCCTTTCACCGACCGCTTTAGCGGCGAAGACGGATTCTTCAGCGGCAAGGGCCGAGAAGTCACGTCGCACCGCACCTGGGATTCCAATTTCATCGCCGATATTCCCGGTTTTCGTTTGTTGGAGCACAGCGCTCGCGGCCAAGGCGCTCGCGGCATCTTGCTGCATTTTTCGGCGAACACGATGTCGGCTCATATTGAGGAATATCCCGTCGGCACCTACCCGCGCGCCCATTGGCATGGGCCCGGCGCGCATATTCTGATTCTTTCAGGCGAAGGCTACTCGTTTCTGTGGGAGCCGGGAAAAAAGCGGCAGCGTATCGACTGGAAGCCCGGCAGCCTGTTCGTGCCGCCGGCAAAATGGTTCCATCAGCATTTCAATCCCGGCCACGAGCCGGCGCGCTATCTGGCGCTGAAACCTTGGGGCTTCACTTACCAAGTCGAAGACCTGGTAAAAACTCTGGAAGTCGAAGCATCCGGCGGTACCCAGATCGACTACAAGGACCAAGACCCGGAAATTCACCAGACCTTTGTCAAAGAGTGCGCCAAACGCGGCGTCGAAGTGCGACTAAAGCTTTAAGCTCGCATAAGGAACGCATCGATGAACCTGCAACTGAGCAGTGATGAAGCCAAAGCCTACGTTGACGATTTATACCGAAAAGTCGCCAAACGCTGGGACGAGCGCGTCACGCAGTCGGATTTCATGAAGCAGTTGGCAGTAGGGAAACTGCCAGCAAAAGCGTTTCGCGTTTTTTTCAAGAACTGGGCGGCTTACACCATCGAGATCAACACGCTCGAAGCGGCGTCCTATCGCAAGCATATCCATTTTTTTCGCCAGCATCGCGATCTGATGGCGGCAATGGCGGAAAAACTGGCTGACGAGTTGATCCATCCCCAACCACCCGGACACATTCACGTCGTGCTGCAATCCGCTAAAGCGCTCGGCATCAGCGAAGACGAAGTTTTTGTCACCCCTATGCTCGCTGAGTTTCGCGCCAAGATCGATTACTTTTGCGCTATCGTCTGGGAAGGCACGGTGGCCGAGTTCTACGCCGCCGGCGCCACCGCAGAACAGTTCGGCCACTGGGCCGGCAAAGTCTTCGCCGCGCTGACCCAGCACTATGGCCTCAGCGCGGAGCAGGCGGTCTATTTTTCCCTGCACGAAGAAGCCGACACGCGCGAGCACGAAGGCGGCATCATGGGCCACGGCAGTTTTAGAAAACTGGTGTTGCAGCGTTTGTTGGAAAACGGCGCGGAAGTGCGGCCCGGCTACACTCTGGAATATTGCGCACTGACATCGATGGACTTGCACGGTGCGATCCTGCAAGCGTCTCTCCAGGAAGCTTCGAGAGTCTAAGTATGAACAGAATAATGATTATGCGTTGGAAGTTTCTTCGGTTCGTTCCTTCGATAGACTCAGGACAGGCGCTGAGCCCGCCGAAGGACTCTGAAAAAGCCTTGAGACAATCTGCAACCCAGCTTTTTCTTTCGAAATTTGTTTTCGCACTTCTGATCGGCACACTGACATGTCTCGCGGCACCATTCGCCCTCAACGCCCAAGAACCAATCCTGGTCGGCTACGACGGTCACGCCGGCTTTCAAGGCGCGATCTGGGCAACCAAAGATCTTGGCCTATTCGAGAAGCATGGACTTTCTGGCGAGCTAATCCTGATTCCCGGCAGCGCCCGCGGCATGGCCGCGCTACTCTCCGGCAGCGTACCCTTCGCGCAAGGCTCGGCCACCGCGCCGCTGTCGGCGTATTTGCGCGGTGGCGACGTCGTCGTGATCGCCGCGGCGTTGAACAAATTCCCCTTCAGCGTCGTCACTAGAAAAGAACTGCGCGCGCCCGCTGACCTTGTCGGCAAGAAGGTTGGCATTCTCAACTTTGGCGGCTCCAACGATCTCGCCGTCACGCTGGCGCTAAAAGAATGGAACATTCCGCGCAACGCCGTGACCATTCTCGCCGCCGGAGGCGCTCCCGAACGGCTGGCCGCCTTGCTGACGGGCAACATTGACGCTACCGTACTCTCGCCGCCCGAGACCGTAGCAGCGGCGCGCGCGGGCTTGAATATCTTGGCCAACCTCGGCGACCTACGCGCGTCGTTTCCCCAAACCCTGATCATGACTAAACGCTCCTTCGTCGCGACTAAGCGAGATACGGTCAAGCGTTTCCTGCGCGCCTACAGCGAAGCGATCTACGAATTCAAAACCAACAAGGACAAAGGGCTAAAAGTATACGCCGACCGGCTCAAGCAAAAAGATTTGAACGTGCTCGACGACACCTATCGTTTCTACGCGCCCAAATTCGCCTTGCCGCCGCGCGTCGACCGCAGCGGCATCAATAACGCTCTCGACTTGGTGCGCCAAGGCAGCGACGTAAAAGGCGAGGTAAATCTCGTGCCGTTCATTGACGAAAGCGTGATCGACGAGCTGGAACGGGAAGGCTTCTACAAAAAACTCGGCGAAGCGCGCGGGAAAAAATGAAATCGGGAAACGGCTAATTGCATAGAGGATCCGACCTCCCCCGTTAAAAAAGGCGGATCGAGGGGGATTTATTATTCAGCGCAACTGTGACGGCCAGGAGCACGGAATGATCGAACCAAAGCTTTCCACCGAGTCTATTACTCTAAAAGGCAGTTCCTACAAACAGTGGATCGAAAAGGAAGGGATCCCGCTAGTCGAAAGTTTCTTCGTCGAAGACATCAGTACTGAACCACTCGCGCCTTGGCCACGCACCGGCGGCTTGGGCGTGCGCCTTTGCTTGGAAGGCACCGGCGAAACCAACGACGCGTACATCTGCGAGATTCCCGCCGGCAAGGCGCTCGAACCGGAAAAGCATATGTATGAAGAGCTGATCTACGTCATCAGCGGCCGCGGCGCGACGACGATCTGGAACGAAGGCGAACCGAAGCGGACTTTTGAATGGCAAGAAGGTTCGCTGTTCTCGCCGCCGCTGAATTCGTGGCATCAATTATTCAATGGCAACGGCAACGAGCCGGCCCGTTTTCTCGCCGTCACCAGCGCGCCCTGCATGATCAATTTAATTCACAACACCGATTTCATTTTCAATTGCCCCTACGTCTTCCGCGATCGATTCAATTCCCAGGAGGATTACTTCGGCAACCCCGGAACCTGGTACTCAGGCAGAACCTGGCAGACCAACTTCGTCGCCGACGTGAAAAACCTGAAACTGCTCGAATGGAAAGAACGCGGCGGCGGCGGTTCGCAGGTGCGGTTGGAAATCTCCGAAAACACGTTATGCGGCCATATCTCCCAATTTGCCGTCGGCAGCTATAAGAAAGCCCACTTCCACGGCCCCGGCGCCCACGTCATCATCCTCGCTGGCAACGGCTATTCGCTCCTCTGGCCGCGCGGCAAAGAGATCAAACGTTTCGATTGGAAACCCGGCAGCCTCGTCGTCCCGCCCGGCGGCTGGTTTCACCAACATTTCAATTCCGGCCCAGAGCCTGTGCGTTATCTCGCTCTGCGCTGGGGCAGCCAAAAATATCACGAGATGTGGGGTGAAGGCCGCGGCAAAGCCGACGTCGACGTCAAAATCGGCGGCAAGCAGATAGAGTACGAAGACGAAGATCCGATCGTGCGGAAAATGTTTGAAGAAACTTGCGCCAAAGCCGGTGTGAAAAATCTGATGGAGAAGTATTATCAGGTGAAGTAGTAGGTCGAATCTGTATCTCGCAAGTCGGAGGAACGCTCGATGCCCGATCTCACCGAACTCTTTCGTACGGGACCCGACACGCTTGGCGGACGCTACATGCGTACGTTGTGGCATCCGATATTTATCGCGGCGGATTTGAAACCGGGTTGGGCGAAACCGATTCAGATTCTTGGCGAGAAATTTACGCTATACCGTGGCGAGAGCGGCAACCCACATCTCACGGCCTTTCGCTGCGCCCATCGCGGCCTGCAACTTTCGGTCGGGTGGATCGAGGAGGACTGTATTCGCTGCCGCTTTCACGGCTGGAAATACGACGGCAGCGGTCAGTGTGTGGAAGTTCCGACCGAAGATGAGTCGACGGCAAAAACCGTTCGCCTGCGCACCTATCCGGTGCGCGAGTATTTGGGGTTGATCTTCGTTTTTATCGGCGAAGCTGAAGCGCCGGCCTTGCCGCGCTATCCCGACTTCGAATCGGGCGGCGAGCTGTGGGTTGAGGCTTACACGCGCGCGTGCAACTTCGTCAACAACATGGAAAACGATCCGGTGCACATCGCTTTCGCGCACCGCGAGTCGGAACTTTACCTCACTCGTCCGGAAATTCCGGTGACAGTAGAAGCGGAAGAAAGCGACTGGGGCATCGATATCCGCTCGACCTTCGCCAACGGATGGGTGCATACCAACCAACGCGGCTGGCCCAACATGACCTGCTTCAAGTCGCCGCGCCAGCAACACCGCAGCCACCTAACCTGGCGCGTTCCGATCGACGACGACAATCACTGGAGTTTCCAGGTCGATATCATGTACGACACCGCCGGCCCGGAAAAGATGAAGCAGTGTCGTCAACGCCACGATGCGCGCGGCGGCAAGATCGGCCGGTCCTATATCGAGTTGGGCGAAGCGATCCTGCGCGGCGATCTGCGCATTCAAGACATCGACGGCGACGACAAGGCAAACCTGATCTGGATCCAGGACTACGTCACCCAGGTCGGCCAAGGGCCTTTGTCGGAACGCAAGAGTGAACGCTTGATTCGCGCCGACGTGGGCCTGCTGCTCTACCGAAAACTCTGGGAACGAGAAGTCATGGCGCACACCGAAGGCCGGCCATTAAAAAAGTGGCATCGCTCCGAAGCGGTGATCGCCAGCGAAGATGAGTAAGATTCGTGCGGTAAACAAATCAAGATTTTCACCACAGAGGACACGAAGTTCGGAGTTTTAATCATCCGAACTCTTCGTGATCTTCGTGGTGAGTTCGGATTTACTCGTCAAGAGGGACAGCTTAGAGCGTAGGGTGCGCCGCGCGCCGAAGATTTATTTCTACCTCTTGAATCCGCCGATCAATGCGCGCTTGGGGCTGTCCCAAAAGCATTGCACGTTTTCGAAGCCGATCTCTCTGAGCCATTTTAACTGTTCGTCGCGAGACGGCTTCATGCGGTCGAAGTTCAGGAAACAGCCGCCCGGTTTGAGCAACGAAAAGGCCTCACCGTAAATCGACTGGATCGTCTCGTAGGCGCGCACGTTGTGAATCGCGATCGATGACACGACGGCTTCGAACGACCCACCGATTTTTTCGCTCCAACCGCCGTGGCTAAAGTCCGCTTGCACATGACGCACTCGATCTTCGAGCCCGGTCATGCGGGCTTGGCCAAGCTTGATCATTTCGTCCGAGCCGTCGTGACACACTGCCTTGGCATTGGAAAAGTGGCCAAGGAGAAACTTGCAGAGCGCGCCCGGGCCCGAACCCAGATCCAATAGCGCGATCGGAGCATCCTTCGGATACGGGATGACCTCCGTCATTAAACGAAAAGGTTCCTCGCGATCGGCCTCTTTTGGATCTTGTCCTTCAGCCCAACGCTTCGCGTATTCCGCCGACGACCAATCATGGTGTTCCCAAAGATCTGCTATTGTTGCCATGGGAAAACAGATAACCGAATCGACGGCATCAAGTCAACCGCAAATGGGCTCGTTATTCGGCGCTGAGCGATTGCAAAACCGGCAAAACATCGGATAACAATCTCACTGACGTAATTTCCATTTGAATTGAACGAGCGGAGGATCACATGAAGCTAAAAAACCAGGTCGCATTGATCGTCGGCGGCGCGCGCGGCATCGGAGCGACCATCGCGCACACTTTTTCTAATGAAGGCGCCAGTGTCGTGCTGGTGGATTTGGAAAAGATGAAGAGCGAGCTTGATAAGGTCGTCCAAGCGATCAATCAAAAAGGCGGTAGAGCCGTCGCCATCGCCGCGGACTGCAGCGACGATCACCAAGTCAACTCTCTGGTCGACGAAACGGTGCGCCGGTTCGGCAAAATCGACGTGCTCGTCAACAGCGCCGGCTTTCGCGGCCCATTGGTACCAGTGACACTGATCAGCGAAAAAGAATTTGACGACGTGATTCTCTACAACCTCAAGCTAGTGTTTCTCTGCTGCCGCGCCGTGCTCAAGCAAATGGTCAAGCAGAAAAACGGCAGCATCGTCAGCATCTCCGGGACCGCCGGCAGAGAAGGCATGGCGATGCGCGGGTCGCTTTGCGCCGCCAAGTGGGGCGTGGTCGGACTCACTCAAACCATCGCTAAGGAATATGGACCTCATGGCATCAGAGCCAACGTTATCTGCCCCGGCGGCATGGACGAACCGGATCTGCGCGAGATGTACGCTGAGCGGGCGAAAAACTTGGGCATGACCTTCAAAGAGCTGGAAAACCAAATCCTCGCGCTAACACCGCTGCGCAAGTACGCCAAGCACGAAGAAGTCGCCAACGCCGCGCTGTTCCTCGCTTCGAGCGACTCATCGCACACGACGGGCGAATCGCTCAATGTGTCCGGCGGGCGGTTAATGAGTTAATGGCGGTGACTAGGAAATAAACGGAGCATTTCGCGTACGGGGTATTAACCCCGCACGCGACCAAAGGGGATGCTCGCCCCCTTTGGATTCCCCATCAATAGGGTGCCCGCAGCAAGCTGCGGGGAATTATTAGATT
>Ga0105252_10000538_pt1 | contig 23446 bp, 24 predicted proteins | sample EasRivMeERMZT100_FD_89675 | JGI IMG/M metagenome (GOLD analysis project Ga0105252, IMG submission 89675) | Soil microbial communities from meander-bound floodplain in the East River, Colorado, USA - East River MetaG ERMZT100 | ecosystem: Environmental > Terrestrial > Soil > Floodplain | place... | reverse complement strand
TGCTGGCCGCCCTCGCGGAAGCGGGCGCGCAGGTGCTGGACCTCGAGCGCCTCGCCTGCCACCGCGGCTCGCTGCTTGGGGAGCTTCCGGGCGAGCCCCAGCCCTCGCAAAAAATGTTCGACAGCCTGGTATGGAGCGCCCTGAAGCGGCGCGACCCCGCGCGCCCGGTTTTTGTCGAGGCGGAAAGCAAGAAGATCGGCCAGCTGCAAGTGCCCGCGAAGCTTCTCGAGCGCATGCGCGAGGGGGAGTGCCTGCGCCTGGAAGTGCCTGCGCCTGAACGCGTGCGCTTCCTCATCGATGAGTACCGGCATTTTCTCAAGGAGCCCGCTGCGCTCAAGGAAAGACTGCGCTGCCTGACGGGCCGCCATGGCCGCGCGGTCATCGAGCGCTGGCTCGCGCAGACCGACGCCGGCGCCTGGGACGAGCTGGTCGCAGACCTCCTCGTCACCCACTACGACCCTTCGTATCTGCGCGCGGCTGCGCAAAACTACTTGCACTATGGTGAGGCCCTGCGGTTACCCCTCGATCACCTCGACGTGGCGACGCTGGAACGCGCCGCGGCGGCATGGGCGACAGTCTGAGCGGGCAGACGCGACGCGAGGGTCCGTGTAGTGGTTTTCCCTACATCCGATGTCGGGTTTGCCTGACGTATCCGCGCGCGACCGCAAAGAACCATCTGCATTATGATACGCGCGGGCAAAACGATCCCAACGCGGAGCACGCGATGTTCTTCAAGCAGCTTTTCGACCCGGCATCCTCCACGCTCACCTATCTCATCGCCGACGACACGGCTCACGAAGCCGTCCTGATCGACCCGGTGATCGATCAGGTCGAGCGGGACGTGCGCCTGCTGCGCGAGCACGGCCTCAAGCTCAAGTACACGCTCGAGACCCACGTGCACGCCGATCACGTCACCGCCGCGCACGCGCTCAGGCAGGCCACCGGCGCGCAGACCGCGGTGTCGCGCGACTGCAACGCGCAAGGCTACGACAAGCTGCTTCAGGAAGGAGACGTGATCCTGTTCGGCCACGAGGAGATCCTCGCGATCGCCACGCCGGGCCACACGCCGGGGAGCACGTCGTACCTGTGGCGCGACCGCGTCTTCACCGGGGACACCCTGCTCATCGGCGGCTGCGGGCGCACCGATTTCCAGAACGGCAGCGCCGAGGCGCTGTGGCACAGCATCACGGAAAAACTGTTCGCGCTCGACGAGCAGATCCTCGTCTACCCGGGCCATGACTACAAGGGACGCCGGGTGAGCAGCATCGGCGAGGAGAAACGCTTCAACGCGCGGGTCTCCGGCAAGACGCGCGAGGAATTCCTTTCCATCATGAACAATCTCAACCTGCCGATGCCCTCGCGCATCCAGGAAGCGGTCCCGTCCAATCTCGAAGCGGGCGCAAACCAGGCCGCCGTGGAGAGCGCGCCCAGACAATGGGCTGCGCTGGAAGGCGTCGCGATCCAGAACGTATCGGCGACACAGCTCTCCGAAATACTGGGCTCGGGCCCGGTCCATCTGCTGGACGTGCGCACTCAGAGAGAATTCGAGACGGTCAGGATCGCGGGCTCGATCAACCTCCCTATGGACCGCCTCGACCCCGCCGCCCTGCTTGCAGCCTACGGCGCAGACAAACCGGTGTATTGCGTCTGCCAGACCGGGACGCGCAGCCAGCTCGCCGCCGCCAGACTGCGGGCGGCGGGATTCCGCCGCGTCGTGCACGTGGACGGCGGGACCAATGCGTGGACGGTGGCAGGACTGCCCGTAGCGCGCGGCAGTCCCGTAGGTGCGTGAAAAGCCGGTGAGGAAAACAACACGTGGCTTCTGAAGACAATCCCCGGCCGTTGGTCCTTTCGCTCGTCAGCGTCGGCACCGACGAGGAACGCTATCTGCGCTCGGTGCTCGCGCTGCTCAAGTCCTACCTCGAGCCCTCGTGGTGCGTCGCGGCCCGCCTGGGCGACCTGCCCGACGCGATCCTCGTGAACATGGACACCGAGGAAGGGCGCCAGGTCTGGGAAAACATGGATTTCGGCGGCACGCCGCGCATCGCCTTGAGTCGCGACCGGGTGCTGGCCGCGGAGTGGACGCTGCTCAAACCGATCCGCCCCGGCGGTCCGCACAGCCTGACGGAAGTCCTGTCCGGGGTCGCGGGAAAGATGCAGCTATCGGCTCAGGCGCAAACGTCGCCCACGTCCAAGTGGCGGCCGTTCGCCAATCTGGTGCGCAAGGCGTACCACAAATCGTATCCCGCGGATGTCATGCTCCCCACGGGCTCCGCCGTGGTGGTCGATTCTCCAGGGCAGGTTTTCTATTCTTCGAGGACGACCGACGAGCTGATTGCGTTGTTGCGCAACCGGCGCCGCCTCGACGGGAAGGTCGTCGCGGTCCCCGACGCACGCACGTTCGCGGCCCGGCTTGCGCAATCCGGAATCATGCCGCGCCCGCTCGAGGAGCTGCTGTGGCTGACGGGTCTCGTCGCCGGTGCCGGCGAGTCGCTCGGCGACTGGGACCCGCGCGAGCCCGTCCGGCTCAGCCGGTGGCCGAACTTTGCCTCGCTTCCCTACCGTCAATGTCACTTGAAGATGGCGGCGATCCTGACGGCCAGCGGTGCCCCCGCCGGCGCGCTGGCCGAAGCCTGCGAGGTGGCCGCCGGAGATGTCGCGGATTTTCTGAATGCCTGCGCCGAGATCGGAATTCTCGAAACCAAGGCCGCGCCCGTGAGCAACCCCGAGCTCACTCCGGACGATTCAATGAAGACGACGGTAATGGATGCCTGGCGGAACGTGGTCGGCAGCCTGAAGCGGGCAGAGTCGGAGTAGGAAACGAAATCACTGCCTCACGATCTGCAGCACCCGGCCGTCGGAGGTCAGGATATAGAGCTCGCCCGCGCCATCCTTGCCGAAAGACTGGACGACGTTGGTTCCGGCATTGACCATCGGCGCCTGCCTGACCGACGGAACACCATTCTCGAGGCTCAGGCTGCGCACAAACCCGCTGCAGTAGTCCGAAAACAGGTACTGCCCCTGCAGCTCGAGTATCGCGGCTCCCCTGTATACGTAACCCCCGATGATCGAGCAGCCCTGACCGTGATCGTAGTCGTACACCGGCAGAGTCAGCCCCATCATGTTGCATTGACCGCCGTTCGGAAAACACCGCATGCCCTCCATCAGATTCCACCCGTAGTTGCGGCCGGCAGAATCTGCCGCGACCACGTCGATTTCCTCGCGTTGGTTCTGGCCAACGTCTGCGATATACAACCGTCCGGTCGGAGCGTCGAAGGCATAGCGGAACGGGTTGCGCAGACCGATCGCCCAATTCTCGCTCGGCTGGGCCGCGCCCCAGTTTGGGTTGCCAGGCGGAATCGCGTAGGGAAGCGTGCTGACGTCCAAGCGCAGGAGCTTGCCGAGGTGCGTCGCCAGATTCTGGCCATTGCCAAATTGGTCGTTCGATCCGCCGCCGTCCCCGGTAGAAAGATAGAGCATCCCGTCCGGCCCGAACGCGACGCGGCCCCCGTAGTGATTGGTGGCATCGGGATGCGGAATCCGGATCACTTCGGTCCCCGGTGTCTGAAGCACGTTGGCGTTCGTGGAAGACAGCTGGTAACGCTCGACAACGATGTCGCCGTTCGGGGTAGCGTTTTTTTCGATGAAATGGACGAAGACGAAAGGCTGGCCGCTCGTGAACTGGGGGTGGAAGGCAAACGAAAGCAGCCCGTCTTCGCCCACGAAAGGAAGCACCCGGGTCGAAATATCAAGGAAAGGCGTTGGAAGCAGCACCCCTCCCTGCACGACGCGAATCCGCCCTTCCCGCTCGGCGATGAACAGCCGCGGATCGCCGGGCGGCGCTTGCAGATCGATCGGGCCGGAAAGGCTGCCGAGGGCGAGCTGCTGCAAGCGCACGGCAAAGGGTGGCAATGCGGCGTCACCGCCGTCGTCCCCACACGCTGCAGGTAGCAACAATCCAAAAGCGACGGCTATCGAACGCCAGAACCGCACGCGAGGCCTAGAGACCGCCGAGAACCTTCATGTGCGTCACCACGCTCCGTCCCAGCGCAGAGAGCGCGTAGCCGCCCTCGAGAACCGACACGATCCGTCCCTCGGCGTATTTGTCCGCGACTTCCTTGACTCGCTGCGTGACCCAGGCGTAATCGGCCTCGGTAAAGCGCAGCATCGCCATGTCGTCTTCGACATGCGCGTCGAAGCCGGCCGAAATGAAGATCGCCTGCGGTTGCAGCTCGTCGAGCGCCGGCATCCAGATTTTTTCCACCGCCGCCCGCAGCGCTTTGCCGTCCGAGCCCGCCGGCAGCGGCACGTTCGCCATATTCGGCGCCACGTCCTCGACGCCGCTATAGGGATAGAACGGGTGCTGGAATATGCTCGCCATCACCACGCGCTCGTCGTCGCTGAAGATATCCTCGGTGCCGTTGCCGTGGTGCACGTCGAAGTCGATGATGGCCACGCGCGAGAGGCCGTGCTGCTCGAGAGCATGCTTCGCCGCCACCGCAACGTTGTTGAACACACAAAAGCCCATGGCGCGGGTGCGTGTCGCGTGATGGCCCGGCGGGCGCACGGCGCAGAAAGCGTTGTCGGCGCGCCCGCCGATCACGAGATCGGTGGCGAGCACCGCGGCGCCCGCCGCGCGCAACGCCGCATCCCAGGTGTGCGGGCACATGGCCGTATCGGGATCGAGGTGCACGATTCCCGACTGAGGGGAAGCTTCGCGAATCGCCTCGATGTATTCCAGCGGGTGCACGCGCGCGAGCTCGCTCACCTTGGCTGCAGGCGCTTCGTGCCGCTCGATGAGCCCCACTATCCCCGAGGAGATGAGATGGTCTTCGATCGCGGCGAGCCGCTCCGGGGACTCCGGGTGATGGCGGCCCATGTCGTGTCTCGCGCAGTCGGCATGAGTGATGAACGCCGTCGCCATGAACTATATTCCTTCCGTCCAATCATAGCGGCTTTCCAGTAAACTTACGACTTCCAACCGACACGGTTTTCCGGCACAAACGCACCCATGTCCTATGCGCTGATTCAAGGCGTCGCCCAGCAGGCGGGGAAAATAATTCTCGGCAAGGAGCGCCAGATTCGCCTCGCGCTCGCCTGCCTGCTCGCGCACGGACATCTCTTGATCGAGGACCTCCCCGGCGTCGGCAAGACCACGCTCGCGCAGGTGCTCGCGAAGCTGCTCGGCCTGAATTTTCACCGCATACAGTTCACCAGCGACATGCTCCCCGCCGACATCATCGGCGTCTCGGTGTACGATCGCGACAGCGCTGCCTTCAAGTTCCACGCGGGGCCGATCTTCGCGCAGCTGATCCTGGCCGACGAAGTGAACCGCGCCACGCCCAAGACCCAATCGGCGCTGCTCGAGGCGATGGAGGAACACCAGGTCACGGCCGAGGGCGAGACGCGCAGGCTCCCCGAACCCTTCTTCGTCGTCGCGACGCAAAACCCTTCGCATCAGGTGGGCACCTTTCCGCTGCCCGAATCGCAGCTCGACCGCTTTCTGATGCGGATCGAATTGGGGTATCCCGACCGCGACGCCGAGCGCACCCTGCTCCAGGGCGCGGATCGCCGCGACATGATCGCCGGGCTCGACGCCTGTCTCGCCCCCGGCGAGCTGATGGACCTGCAGGCGATGGTGAAGACCGTGCACGTCGCGCCGCCGCTTCTCGACTACATCCAGGCGCTGGTCGAGCATTCGCGCCTCTCGCCGGAGTACGCGACGGGCCTCTCCCCGCGCGCCGCGCTCGCGCTGGTGCACGCCTCGCGCGCCTGGGCGCTGATCGAAGGCCGCGACAAGGTCGTTCCCGAGGACGTCCAGGCGGTGCTCCCCGGGGTCGCCGGCCACCGCCTGCGTCCCGTGCACGACGGGATTCGCGCCTCGAGCATCGACAAGGCGAACGGCCTGATCTCCGCCGTGCCGATCCCGTGATGCTCGACCGAATACTGCAATACTCGCAGGCCTACAATTTCTTCCAGTGGGTGTTCAGGCGGCACGCTCCGGAGCCGGGGGTGGTGTTTCTCAGCCAGCGCCGCGTCTATATCCTGCCGACGCGCCACGGCCTCGTTTTCGGGGCCGCAGTCGTCCTGATGCTGATCGGATCGATCAACTACAGCCTTTCCCTCGGGTACATCCTCACGTTTCTGCTCGCGGGTCTCGGCATCGTCTCGATCCTGCATACGTTCCGGAATCTCGCGCACCTGTACGTGAGCGCCGGACGCGTGGCGAGCGTGTTCGCGGGAGACACCGCAAAGTTTCAGCTCGTCCTGGAGAACAAGAGCGATTTCGATCGCCACTCGCTCGATTTCCTGTGCCGCGATGCCACGGCAAGCTGCGACGCGCCCGCGCACGAGCACTGCTCGGTCGTGCTTCCGCTGAAAGCCGAAAAGCGCGGCTGGTTGCAGCTCGAACGGGTGACCATCGAAACGCGGTTTCCGCTCGGCTTGATGCGCGCCTGGAGCTACGTGCAACCGGAGATGCGCGCCTTGGTCTACCCGCGCCCCGATACGTCGCCCCTGCCCCTTCCGCACTCGGATGCGGACACCGGCGACGCGGTCTCGGCGGGCGCCGGAACCGACGATTTCTCGGGCCTTCGGCCTTACCAGGCGAGCGATTCTCCGCGCCATATCGCCTGGAAAACTTCGGCCCGAGGCGACGTGCTGCTCACCAAGCTCTTCACCGGGAGGGCAGCCTCCGAGCTGTGGTTCGACTGGGCCCAGCTCCCGGCGAACATGCATGCCGAGGCGCGCCTGTCGCGTCTCGCGCGCTGGGTGCTGCTTGCCGAGGAGCACGGGCTGCGCTACGGGCTGAAGCTCCCGGGGGCCACGGTCCCGCTTGGCGAAGGCTTCCCGCACAGGGAGCATTGCCTCAAGGAGCTGGCGATCCACGATGGCTGAGCGCAACTCCGCAATAACGCTGCCGGCACCGGCGTTCGCAGTGCTGGTCGCAGCCGCCGCACTCACGGCGGCCCCGCACACGCTGTGGCTGCCCTGGTGGGTCAACGTGACCGCAGGCGCCCTGCTCCTGTGGCGCGCCGCGCTCGCGCTTCGCGGACGCGCCCTGCCTCCACGCTGGCTGCTGGTCGTTCTGACCCTCGTCACCGCGGTCGGCGTGCATTTTTCCTACGGCAGATTCATGGGCCGGGACCCGGGCGTGACGCTGCTCGTGCTTCTCCTTTTCCTCAAGCTGATGGAGACACGCGCCCGGCGCGACGTGTTCGTCGTGGCTTTCCTCTCCTATTTCGTCGCTCTGGCCAATTTCTTCTATTCTCAATCCATTCAGACCGCGGGGCTGATGCTGCTCACCGTCCTGGTCACCACGGCGGCGCTGGTCGGGTTCAGCGCGCCGCAGCGGCCCATCGTCGACTACTTCAAGACCGCCGGCCGGATGCTTGCGCAGGCGGGCCCCGTCATGCTGCTGCTTTTTTTCCTGTTTCCGCGGGTGCAGGGGCCTCTCTGGGGAATGCCGCAGGATGCCTATACCGCAGTGACCGGCCTGTCCGACACCATGTCGCCCGGCTCGATCAGCGCACTGTCTCTATCGGACGCGATCGCATTCAGAGTGAGATTCGAGGGCGCGACGCCGCCACGCACCCAACTCTACTGGCGCGGGCCGGTGCTCTCGGATTTCGACGGCTTCACCTGGAGAGTGGGCCTGCCCCAGCTTCGCCGCAACCTGGACCTCGAAGTCGGCGGCGAACCGATCGATTACGAAGTGACCCTCGAGCCGCACAACCGGAATTGGCTGTTCCCGCTTGAAATGCCGTTGCGCGTTCCATCGACCGCCCGCGTCACGAGCGAGTACCTCGTGATTTCCCTGACGCCGATTCGAACGCGATTGCGCTACGCGATGCGCTCCTACCCCGATTTCAAGGCGAACGGCGGAGCCAACCCCCAGGACCTCAGGATCGCTCTCCGGCTTCCCAGCGGAGTCAATCCCCGTGCGCGCGCTCTGGCGAGCGAGTGGCGCGAGTCTTCGACCGGGGATTCGGCGATCGTTCGCCGGGCCATCGAGTTTTTCCGAGGCAGCCGCTTCCAGTACACGCTGGAACCCCCCATGCTTGGCGAGAATTCGGTGGACGGGTTCCTGTTCGACACCAAGCAGGGATTCTGCGAACACTTTGCTTCGAGCTTCGTATTTCTGATGCGCGCCGCCGGCGTGCCCGCCCGCGTCGTGACGGGTTACCAGGGCGGGGACACCAATCCGGTAGACGGCTACATGGTCGTGCGTCAGGCCGAGGCCCACGCCTGGGCGGAGGTATGGTTATCCGAAAACGGCTGGACACGGGTCGACCCCACCGCTGCCGCGGTGCCGATCCGCGTCGAGCTCGGCATCACGGCCGCGGCACCTGCCGGGGCGACCTTGCCGCTCCTGATGCGCACCAGCATGAGCTGGCTCAAGGCCGCGCGCAACAACTGGGAAGCGCTGACCAACCAATGGAACCAGTGGGTGCTCGGCTACAACCCGGACCGGCAGCGCGAGATGCTTTCGTGGCTGGGCATGCGGGAGCCTAGCTGGCAAACCATGACGGTGATGCTGTTCTGGGGCGTAGCCGGCGTGTTGCTGCTCATCGCACTGTGGCTGCTTCGCGGCATTCAGCGCCAGGACGCCGTGCAGCGCGCATGGCTGCGCTTCTGCGGCAAGCTCGCGCGCGCGGGCCTGGCTCGCGCGAGCGCCGAGGGCCCGCTCGACTACGCCGGCCGCATCGCCGGCCGCATTCCGTCGCGCGAGGCCGCGGTGCGCGCCATCGCTTCGCTTTACGTCGATTTGCGCTATGGCCCGCGCGCCGGGGTCGAATCGGTTGCGCGCCTGAAGCGGCTCGTCCGGGAATTCAGGCCTTGAGCGTCATCGATCGCATCCTTTTCGCTCTCGCGCTTGCGCTGCAGGTGACGCCGGCGGCCGCGCAGCCGTCCGCCTACCTCCAGCGCCAGGACGTAGCGCAGTTCGTCGAGGAAATGGCGCAGAAGCACGGCTTCACCCGCAAGGAGCTCGGCCGCGTCTTGGGGCAGGCCCAGTTTCAGCCGGCCATCATCAAGTCGATGGAGCGGCCTCCCGAATCGCCGCTGTCCTCCTGGCAGTTCTACCGCGCGCTGTTCCTCAATCCGCAACGCGTCGACGGCGGCGTTCAGTTCTGGAACCGGCACGCCGACGCGATCGGGCGCGCCGTGATGGAGTTCGGCGTTCCCGGCGAAATCATCGTCGCCATCATCGGCGTGGAAACGGTCTACGGCCGCAACGTCGGCACCTATCGCGTGATCGACGCCCTCGCCACGCTCGCGTTCGACTATCCGAAGCGGGCCGAATTCTTCAGGGGGGAGCTCGAGAACTACCTGGTTTTTGCGCGCGAGATGCGAATCGATCCGCTTGCGGTCAAGGGGTCCTACGCGGGGGCGATCGGCATCCCCCAGTTCATGCCTGGAAGCTACCGGCGTTTCGCGGTGGACTACGACGGTGACGGCCGCGCCGATCTCGCGTCGAGCCCCGCGGACGCCATCGGCAGCGTCGGCAATTTCTTGAGGGCGCACGGCTGGGTGCGGGGGAAGCCGGCGGCATTCGGCGCGCAGGTGACGGGCGAGGGCTGGCGCTGGCTCGTCGACGGCGGAGTGATTCCCGTGCATCGCGCCGGCGACCTTTCCGGGTTCGGAGTCAGGCCCGCCGTTGCCCTGCCCTCCGACGTGCTGTGTGCGCTGATCGAGCTGGAATCGCAGGGGCAGCCGTCCGACTTCCGCGTGACCTTGCAGAATTTCTTTGTTCTGACCCGCTACAACCGCTCCAGCTTCTATGCCACGGCCGTGCTCGATCTGGCTGCGGAGCTTGCCCAGGCACGGCTGGCGCTCCGCAGCCAGAGGGAAACCCAGTGAACCCCCCGCGCACGTTTCGCTACTACGAATTCGTGATGGCGGCGTTCGTCACCGTTCTGATCTGCTCCAACCTGATCGGCCCGGCCAAGATCGCGCAGTTCGACATTGCGCTGATCGGGGCGGTGTCTTTCGGGGCGGGCGTACTGTTTTTCCCGATTTCGTACGTCTTCGGCGACATCCTCACCGAGGTCTACGGCTATGCCCGGTCCCGCAGGGTCATCTGGGCCGGTTTTGCCGGCCTCGCTTTTGCGGCCCTGATGGCGTGGGTCGTGGTGTGGCTGCCCCCGGCGCCTTTCTGGAAGAACCAGGCCGCCTACGAGATCGCGTTCGGCTCGACCTGGCGCATCGCCGCCGCTTCCCTGATCGGGTTCCTGTGCGGGGAATTCGTCAACTCGTTCGTCCTGGCCAAGATGAAGATCCTCATGAAGGGGCGGCGGCTCTGGATGCGCACCGTCGGCTCGACGATTCTCGGCGAAGGCGTAGACTCGCTGATCTTCTATCCGCTCGCGTTCTGGGGCAGTGGGCTGATTCCGGATGACAAGCTGCCGCAGATCATGCTGGTCCAGTTCGTCTCAAAGGTCGCAGTAGAGGTGATGTTCACGCCGTTGACCTATGCCGTCGTCGGCTGGCTCAAGCGTGTCGAGAAGGAAGACTATTACGACACGAATACCGACTTCAATCCTTTCACTCTCAAGGCCTAGTCTCAAGTGCCAAGAATTCACGCTGCCGGCGCGCATGGCCCGCAGGATCGGCAGTAGAATGGTTTGCGCTTGGAGGGTGCGGCTTACCCGAGGGGATTTCACTTGAATCGTCGCGGCAGCGAGTACGACGTATCCTGTCTGGTCAACACGACCGAGCCGACGGTCGTCAACGCCGAGATCAACCGGATTTTCCACGAGCTGTATCCCACGGCGTCGACCGCCGAGATGGACCGCGCATTTCGCGACCTCGCCACGCTCTACAAAGGAAAGTATCCGGGCTACCACGCCTGCGACACGGCCTATCACGACATTCAACACGTGCTCGACGTGACACTCGCCATGGCGCGGCTGATCGATGGCTACGAGCGCGGCCGGGTCGGCCTGGAGCGGCTCGACGCGCCGATGTTCCGGCTCGGCGTGATCGCGGCGCTGTTCCACGACTGCGGCTACGTTCGAGCGCTCGACGACACGCAGCACAAAACCGGGGGCGAGCTCACCCTGACGCACGTTTCCCTTGGCGTGCGCTTTCTCAGGGAGTATCTGCCCAAAATCGGCATGGGCGAGGTGGCGGACATCGCCGCGGCATTGATCCATTTCACCGGCTACGAGACCCCGGTGGCCGAAATCAAAGTGCCCACGCTCGCCTACAGGTTACTGGGCAACCTGCTCGGGTCGGCGGACATCATTGCCCAGATGTCGGACCGCTGCTACCTCGAAAAATGTCGTGACCGCCTGTACCCGGAATTTCTCGCCGGAGGCATCGCCCGCAGGCGCCTTCCCGACGGCAGGGAAGAGGTCCTGTACGCATCCGGGGAGGATCTGGTGAGGAAGACTCCGCGCTTCTATCAAGGGGCGACCCGGCGCCTGGATGCCGACCTCGGTGGCGCGCACAAGTACGCACGGAATCACTTCGGCGGGCAACACTTGTACCTGGAAGAACTCAAGAAGAACATCGAATTCGCGCGAGCCATCGACGATGAGGCCGACCGCGCCGCGCTGAGACGCACCCCTCCAAGCACGATCCCGGACGAGACCGGCAAGTAGGGCATCGCGTCTGTCCCCAGTCAGGGCGCATCCCAAGTGCGCGAGAGGGTTCTAGAGAAGCGCGTCCTTGGACAAGCCGTGCCGGCCCAGAATGTTCCTCAGTTGCGCGAGGGACTCGAGCTGGATCTGGCGCACCCGCTCGCGGGTTAGACCCAGCGTCGAAGCGAGCTGCTCGAGCGTGAGCAACTCCCCTCCGTTCAACCCGAAACGCCGCTCGATCACCATGCGCTGCTTTTCGTTCAACTCCGCGAGCCACTCTCGAACGAGCGACTCCACCTCGGTTGCGTGGAGCTGCAGCTCCGGGCTGACGCTGCTCTCGTCGGCGATCGATTCTCCGATGGAAAGCATCGGATCGATGTCGAGCGGCGTATCGAGCGAAGCGGTGTGCTCGCTGTGCATCAGCACCTGGCGCACTTCCTCGGAAGCCTTGCCTACGAGGTGGGCGATGTCTTCGACGGTCGGCTCGCACTTGGAGTGCGCTTCGAGGTGGCGCTTCGCCCGAAGCACGATATTCAGCTCCCTGATCACATGGACCGGCAGCCGGATCGTGCGCGACTGGTTCATGATCGCCCGCTCGATGTTCTGCCGGATCCACCAGGTGGCGTAGGTCGAGAAGCGAAAGCCCCGCTCGGGATCGAATTTGTCGAGCGCGTGCATCAGGCCGAGGTTGCCTTCCTCCACGAGATCCAGCAGCGGCATGCCGCGGTTCAGATAGCCCTTGGCGACGTTTACGACCAGGCGCAGGTTGTGTTCGATCATCTTCTGCCGTGCCGCGAAATTTCCGGCTGCCGCGCCCCGGGCGAAATGCAGCTCCTCCTCCGGCGTGAAAAGGCGATTGAGGCCGATCTGATGAAGATAGAGCTGGGTCGCGTCGCTCAGAGCGTCGGCTTGCGCCGCGTCGCTATTCGGTTCCGCGCGCATGGACGGGTCGCGCCCGCTCCCGGCGGCATCGCCCTCAAGCCCCTCCGGGGCACGAAGCGCCGGCGCCATGGCATCGGCGAGGTCGCCACCGGCCCAATCCGCATGGAGTTCGTGTTCTGGGGCGCCTGAACTCACGAAGGCCGCGCCGGCAGGAGCTTCAACGGATCGACCGGTTTGCCCAGACGCCGGATTTCGAAGTGCAGCTTCGCCTGTGGGGAATCCGTGTTGCCGATTTCGGCGATCTTCTGGCCCCTCACCACGTTCTGGCCTTCCTTGACCAGTACGTTGCTGTTGTGCGCGTAGGCCGACAGATAGGTCTCGTTGTGCTTTACGATGACGAGCTTTCCATAGCCCCTGGCCGTACCGCTGAAGACCACACGGCCTGAGGCCGACGCATAGACCGGATCACCGATCTTGCCGACGATATCCAGACCCTTGTTGGTCGCCTCCGAGAAACCGGCGAGCACGCGGCCTGAAGCCGGCCATATCCAGGCGACGCTGTCCGCGCCCGCGGGCGGCGCCGGAGACTCGGTCCCGGGCTCGAGTTTTGGCGGCGGCGGAGACTGCCGCAGCAGCATGGCGAGGTTCTCCTCCGAGTAGGGCAGCTTCACCGCCTTCGGTCCGGTCTTGAGGACCTCGGGCACGACCCGCGGCGCTTCCGCGCGCGGGCGCGGCTCACCCCCGAGAGGACGTACTTCCACTGCGCCGGGAGCGATCGCCGGCTGCACCTGCACTGCTGCGGACTGTTGCTGCGCCGGCGCCGGGACTGGCGGCCGCAGTCTCAGCGTTCTCCCGGGCTGGATCAGGGTCGGATCGACGATGCTGTTCCAGGCTGCGAGATCCCTGGGATCGATGCCATTGTCTCGCGCGATGCTGTAAACGGTATCGCCTTGCTTGACGGTGTAGCTCTCGGGACGCTTTTCCGCGGGCGGCGCCGGCTTTGCGATGGCAGGCGAGCGCTCGACGACCGGCGCCTGGTATGGTGGGCCGGCGCATCCCGCAAGCAGCGCGGCGCCGAGCGCCGCGAAGAAAATGCCGGCCCGGTTCACTGCCTGCCCCCTCTCAAGGGTACGAAACGCACGGCATCGAGCCATTTTTCTGTCAATCCGGTCGAAGTCTTTTCGATGAGGCAAAGAGCTTGATTGTCGGCCCCCACAGGCACGATCATTCTGCCACCCGAGCCAAGCTGCTGCAAAAGCGCCGGCGGAACTTCGGGGCCCGCCGCCGCGACGATGATGCCGTCGAACGGAGCCGCTTCCGGCAGCCCCTGATTGCCGTCCGCGTGCACCAGACGCAGGTTCGACAACCGAAGGGGGCGGAGGTTGCCTCGCGCCTTCTCGAGCAATCCCGCGATGCGCTCTACGGAATAGACTTCCTTCGCAAGCCTCGCGAGCAGCGCCGCCTGATATCCGCATCCCGTGCCGATCTCGAGCACTTTTCCCAGAGGTTTGTCGCCGCGCAGGGCCTCGAGCATGCGCGCCACGATGAAGGGCTGCGAGATGGTCTGCTCGAAACCGATCGGCAAAGCGGTATCCTCGTAGGCGCGGCTGGCAAGAGCCTCCTCGATGAAGATATGGCGCGGAACCGCGGCCATTGCACCGAGCACCGCCTCGTCGCGGATGCCCTTTTCCCGCAGCCGCGCCACCATGCGGTCGCGCGTGCGCTGCGAGGTCATCCCGATGCCGCGGGCCTTCGAGAGCATCATTGCGCCGCCTCCGATCCGTCCCCGCCGAGGATACAGGCGAGGTGTCGGCGGCCGGCGTCAATCGCGGGCGGTCGCATCCCCGCAATGCGGGGCCCCTGCTCCCTGCTCATTCCGCCAGCCACGTCTTGATGACGGGAATCTGCTGCTGGTGCGAGAGGTCCATCTGCAGCGGCGTCACCGAAACGCGGTCCGCGGCAACGGCATAGAAGTCCGTCCCTGGCCCCGCGTCCTGAGCGCTGCCCGCGGCGCCGATCCAGTACACGGTCTGGTTGCGCGGATTGACCGTCTTGATCACGGGCTCGGCCTTGTGGCGCTTGCCGAGCCGCGTCACTTCGAATCCCTTGAGTGCTTCGTAGGCGATATCGGGCACGTTGACATTGAGCAGTACGGGCTCGGGCGGAGGCCGCCTCTGGAAGCGCTCGACGAGCTCCGATGTCACCCGCGCAGCCGTAGCGTAGTGCCTGCCGGCCTTGCTTGTCAGTGAAACCGCCAGCGAGGGGATGCCGAGCAGATAGCCCTCTGTCGCCGCCGCTACGGTGCCCGAATAGATGGTGTCGTCGCCCATGTTGGCGCCCAGATTGATGCCCGAGACGATCATGTCGGGCAGATCCTCGAGCAAGCCGGTCACGGCGAGGTGGACGCAGTCCGTGGGCGTGCCGTTCACGAACAGAAAGCCGTTCCCGGACTCGCGCACGGAAAGCGGCCGATCGAGCGTGAGCGAGTTGGAGGCGCCGCTGCGGTCGCGCTCGGGCGCGACTACGGTAATCTCGCCGAGATGGGCCAGCGCTTCTGCAAGGATCGCAATGCCGGGCGCGAAGTACCCGTCGTCGTTGCTCAGCAAAATGCGCACTTTTACTCTAACCCTTTGACTTTTTATGGATCAGAGCTCTGCAGGGCAGTCCCGTACCCACAAACGTACCCTCATTCGCGCGAGGCTGGGGGTTTGGTGAACCTGCGCTGCTTTGGCTTTGCGCAAGACCAAGAGAGGCACTATTGAAGCGCAGGCACACGCGGTGCATTCTACCAGTGCCGCTAAGCTTGGCAGAGAGTCACGGAACTTTGATTCGGCGCCGAGCGACCAAGACCGTAAGGAAATGATGCACACTCCCACGCATCGCCATCGCCGTACCCGGCAACCCATCCGTCGGGCGTGGTGCTGACGTCTCCATGAGTTCCGAAGAGACGATGGCTGCAGTCCACCGGGTCTCGAAACGGTGGGCTTCGCAATCTCACGCGTTGCTCGTCGTCTCGGCCCTGATCCTGTGCGGCTGCCGAGAGGGCGGTCCCCAGGTTACGCGCGTGCAGGCCCGACCGGTTGCGCCGGCCACCATCACCGCGCCTGGCGTCTATCAGCTCGGTATGGGCGCCAGGCGGCTGCGCGACTTTGCGAACCGTGACGGCACGCTCGTCATTCCCAGGCAGGCCGCGTCGCGACGGCCGCTGCCGCTCATCGTGCTGCTGCACGGCGGGGGCGGGGCAGCCGAGGATTTTCGGTCAAAGTTTCCGCTGGCCGACGAATACGGCGTCGTGATGCTCGCGCTCGACTCGCGCCACAACACCTGGGACGGGATCGACAGCCCGTTCGGGCCAGATGTCGTGGCCATTGACGCGGCGCTGCGATACACGTTCGAGCGCGTCGCGATCGATCCGAAGAAGATCGCGCTGGGCGGTCTGTCGGACGGCGGCGCGTACGCGCTGTCGCTGGGCATCGCGAACGGGGATCTCTTCACGCACCTCGTGGCGGTGTCACCAGGGTTCTACGCGCCTCCGGCGCCGCCGATCGGCCGGCCGCGGATCTTCCTCGCCCACGGCACGCGCGACAACGTGTACAGCGTGGCCGGAACCAGAGAGCGCATCGCGCTGCGGCTGAAGGACGCCGGCTACGACGTGACGTATTTCGAGTTCGACGGCCCGCACTGGGTGACCGAAGAGGCGGCGCGCCGGGCCCTGGAGTGGCTGGTCCGCTAATGTCGATGCAGCAAGCTGTGTCGCTTTGGTGCTCCGACTGTCCCTCAGCCGCAAGGCACCTCAATACTCTTGCCGACATTGATCCTCCAGGTCCCCTGGCCCGCCAATTGCTACTCCTATGCTTTCGTACTGGGAAAAGGCCGGAGGGGGCTATGCAAATCCTGTCCAAGGAAAAATCCAAGGTGCTGGCGGAGCAGCACGGGTGGTCGCTGACTACCGCGGAAGGCTATGTCGACGGCGAGGCCTGTCGCAGGCGGGGCAAGGTACCGCCCGCGCATGTCCTGGTTGGAATGGATGAATATTCAGAGGGTTTCCGGGCCGGTTTTTACTCCCGAATCCCGGATTCGACTCGAGCAAGCCGTCCTCTTCCCACTGGCGCGCCAGCGGCGGGGCCGGTGGCAGGGAACGAGGACTTTACCCCATAGGGTCTGGCGCCGAGGCGCCAACGGGATTTTCGTGAATTGTTGACGGAACGTCAGGAAGGTGTCGGATTCTGCACGCCCGTGCCAAGCCCTCGGCCTGGCTGCTTTGTGCTGCAGTCCGTTTGGCGATTCCCGAAGCGGCTATCAGCCTCCCCAGGTTCCCGTCAGGCCCATTTGGTTGAAGAACCCCGCTCGGAACCCCTTCGCGTAGTCATCGATTCCGACTTCGTGATAGGGAGTGAGCTCCACCCCCCGATCGCGGGCCAACTTTCCAGCTCTAAGTCCTTCGGCATAGCCTGACTCTTCGTTCACAAGGACCTTGAACTCCATTACCGTTCCCATAACCCCTCGCCTAAGAATGCTCTTGATATGGAGTAAAGCAAGTGCCGTGCCAATAACACCGTTCCAGGGCGGTGCGCCTAGGCGGCCGAGCCCCCGGAATCCGACCAGGCGGCCACGGCGCCGCACCTTTTCTCGCGTATCAGGGAGTAACCGGCCAGGAATCCCTCCCGGTACTGGTCGAGGTCGGCCAGGGGATATTTCCCTGTCAGCCTGCCGTGCCTGCGTGCCGCCCTGCCATCGACATAACCTTCCGCAAAGGCGTGGGACCAGCCATTTCTGGCCGCCAGGTCCTTGAACTCCTCTTTGGGCGAGACTTTCATTTTGTCCCCTGTCCGTTACGGGCATGTGAACAGAGAGCAAATTCCGGGCCGGAGGCTGCCCAGGGCGGGATCAGCGCCGCGCCGCAGCGAGCACACCCCGCAGGCCTTCGATCGCGGACAGCGCACGCTGCAAATGATCGATGTCCACGACTTCGACCGTGAAGTACATCGAAGCGACGCTGTGACGCGTCTGCGTTCTGGCTGCGATCACGCTGGTCTTCTCCCGCGTCAGCGCTTCCGTGACGTCGCGCAGCAGCCCCTGCCGGTCGTTCCCGCGCACGATGATGTCCACCGGATAGACCTGGTTTCCACGCTCGCCCCATTCGGTGGCGATCCTGCGTTCGGGATGACGCGCGAACATCCGCGCGAAGCTTGCGCAGTCGCGCCGGTGCACCGAGACTCCGTGCCCCTTGGTCACGAAACCCGAAATCCGGTCGGGCGGCGCCGGCTTGCAGCAGCGCGCGAGCTGCGTGAGCATGCGCTCCACACCGACGACCAGGATTCCGCTGTCCGGCTTTCCGGTCCTGCCGGCCTTCACCTGGGGCGGCTGCGCTTGCGCCGGCTGCGCTTTGCCGCGCAGCGCATTCTGTAGCTGCCGCGGGCCGACTTCCTCGCGTCCCACCGCGGCAAAGAGATCTTCGGCCCGATCGAACCCAAGGCCATGGGCCAGCTCTTCGAGGCTGGCGGCGCGCTTTCCCTCGCGCTGCAGCTCGCGCTCGACGGCGGCGCGCCCCGCGGCGATGACGCTCGCGATTTCCCGGCTGTTGAACCACTGTCGGATCTTGTTGCGCGCACGCGAACTCTTGATGGTGCCCAGCGCGGGATTCAACCAGTCGCGGCTCGGGCCGCCGGTTTTCGCGGAGGTGATCTCCACGCGTTCGGCGTTCTTCAGCGAATAATCGAGGGGCACAATGGCGCCGTTGACCTTGGCGCCCCGGCAGCGGTGACCGAGGTCGGTGTGCAATGCATAGGCGAAGTCCACCGGCGTCGCCCCCTGCGGCAGGTCGATGATCTTGCCCTGCGGCGTGAGCACGTAGACCGTGTCGTCGAGCGCAGCGTGCTTGGACTGCTCGATCCAGTCCGAGGCATCGACGATCTCGTCGCGCCACGCGAGCATTTGCCGCAGCAGGGCGATTTTCTCGTCGAACGGATCGCTCTTGCGGGCGGGGCGCTTCGCGCTTTCCTTGTAGCGCCAGTGCGCGGCGACGCCGAGCTCGGCTTCGCGGTGCATCTCATGAGTGCGGATCTGCACTTCCAGAGCTTTGCCTTCCGGACCGATCACCGCCGTGTGAAGCGACCGGTAGCCGTTCGTCTTGGGCCTCGAGATATAGTCGTCGAATTCCCTGGGGATCGGCGCCCACAGGTCGTGCACGACGCCAAGCACGGCGTAGCAATCCGGCACTTCGTCCACCAGCACGCGCAGGCCGCTGACGTCGTGAATCTCGGAAAAGTCGAGCGATTTGGCGCGCATCTTCGTATAGATGCTGTAGAGGTGCTTCGGGCGCCCGCTGATTTCGGCGCGGATCCCGGCCCGAGCCAGCGCGCTCGAAAGCTCCTTCATCGCTCTGTCGACCAGGGCTTCGCGCTCTTCGCGGCGCCCATCGATCAGCCCGGCGACGCGCTTGTAGAGCGCAGGCTCGAGGTAGCGGAACGAGAGGTCCTCGAGCTCCCACTTGAGCTGCCACACGCCCAGCCGGTTGGCGAGCGGCGCATAGATATCCACCGTCTCCTGCGCGACCGCCCTCCTCTCGCCCTCGGGCGCACGCGCAAGCCAGCGCAGGGTCTGGGTGCGGCTCGCGAGCCGCAGGAGCACCACGCGGATGTCCTCGACCATGGCGAGCAGCATCCTGCGCAGCACATCGTTCTGCGGACCCGAGCCCTTGGCGAGCGCCGCGGTCCGGGTGACCACGCGCAGCTCGTTTATTCGGCTGATTCCCGCGACGAGCGAAGCGACAGTGGCTCCAAACGCCGCTTTGAGCCTCTCCTCCGGTTCGGGGAGGTAGGCCGGAACGGCGAAGAGCAGGCCGGCCACCCGCGTATCGGCGTCGAGCCGCAGCTCGGCGATGTTGCGCGCCAGTCCCAGCGCATGGCTGTAGGCGGGCTCGCCGGTGCCGAGGAGCTTGTCGCCGTAGACGCTCGCGGCGAAGTCCAGCGCCCGCCCGAGCGTGCGCCGGTCCTCCCCGGAGATCCCGGCGTTCAGGACATCGGATTCACCGATCTCGGCGAGATCGGAGCGTGTTGTCGATACCATGCCCAAAGTCTAGCGCACGCTATGGCGCCGGAGAGCGCCCTCCCGGATAATTTGCCCTTTCCCCTGAAGGAACGACGCGGGCATGAGTTTCCTTCGCAGATGGCGCCGCAAGCGCGTGCTGAAAAGCGCCAGAATCGACGCAGCGCTGTGGGCACGCGTTGCCTCCAGGCTTTCGTTTCTGCGCGGGCTTTCGGCGGAGGAGACATTGCGGCTCAAGGAGCTGGTCGTTCTGTTTCTCTCGGAAAAGGAGATGCACGGGGCGCGCGATCTCAAGCTCACCGATGAAGTGCGCCTGTCGATCGCCGCGCAGGCTTGCCTGCCGATTCTCAATCTCGGCCTCGACGCCTACAGCGGCTGGGTCGGCGTGGTCGTCTACCCCGGTGAGTTCCGCGTGCGCAAGGAAGAGATGGACGAGAGCGGGGTCGTGCACACCTTCGACGAGGAACTGGCCGGAGAAGCCTGGCCCGGAGGGCCGGTGATCCTGTCCTGGGAAGACGTGCGGCTGGCCGAGCGCGGCTACAACGTGGTCATTCACGAGTTCGCCCACAAGCTCCACATGGACGGAGAGGGCGACGAGGACTTTCCGGCCGCGCGCGCCGGAATGGGCGCCGCCAAGTGGCGCAACACGCTCGAAGCGTCTTTTCGGCGTTTCTGCGGCGAAGTGGATACCGGCGAACCGACCTTCATAGACCCGTACGCCGCCGAGCATCCGGCGGAGTTCTTCGCCGTCATGAGCGAGGCCTTCTTCACCGAATCCGCCGTGCTCGCGCGCGACTGGCCCGAGCTGTACGGACAGCTTGCGCTGTTCTACCGGCAGGATCCGGCGGGACGGGCGAGCCCATAGACAAGCCCAAGATGGCCAAGAGACGCAGAAAACTCGCGAAGGCCGGCGCACCTCGAAAGATCGTCTGCCTGGAGACCTACTGGGGCGACCACAACGTGCGGCTCTTCCAGAACACTTCGGTGCGCCCTTTCCTGGAGGCCCTGTCGTCGCGATTCGACCCGCCCATCCAAATCGCCCACCGGTTCGTCGAGTCCACGGCGCAACTGTCGAACTACACGTCCTACCCTGACGGGCTTCTGTGGCGAGACCGGGATGTTTTCGACTCACCCGTTTTCTACTTGTCCTTTCACGGCTCGCCCGGCGCCTTGCGCGGTTCGCTGGAGAACATCGGCGCAAGCGCGCTCTGCAAGGCGTTCGAGGGCTGGGGCGGCAAGTACGCGAACCTCGTGCACTTCGGCGCGTGCAGCGTGTTCGCCGGGCGCGCGGGGCGCAAGTTCGCGCGCGACTTTCTGGCGGCATCCCAGTGCCGCGCCGTTCTCGGCTACAGCACCGACATCGACTGGATGGACAGCATGATGACGGACCTGCTTTTCCTGCGGCGCTTCTTCAACGACCCCGATCCCTGGAAAAACATCCGGCGCATACACCGAGGCGTTCTGGCCGATTTCGCGCCGGCGCGCCGACTCGGATACGAGTTGCACACCAGAGCATAGACGCTCGTTGGCGAGCTAATTCAGAAACACTGCCACCTCCGCTGCGCCCATGTCGCGGGGATGGCGCTTGCCGCTCCAGAGAATGAAATAGCGGATCCAGTAACGATAGGTCTTCTCCGTGCGGTAACTGTAGTGCATGCCGCGCAGCATCGAGCAGGCGCGGCTCCTTCGCCGCGGCCGGGGCATTTCCGGAATTTGATTCCTTTTCCATCGCACGCCCTGTGATCAGGACCCCGCCAAAGCCATCGACCTTCAACGCATTGAATCCAGGGGCGGATGACAACCACCCCACTTGGCACGACCTTGCTCAAAGGGCACACGCGGGAAGCCGGGCCCACCGCAATCAGCCGGGAATTTCACCACGGCGTCAGGGTATCCATGACAAACCCTGTCAGGAATCCCTGACAAATACCCTCCAACTCGCACCAACTCCTATCCAAGAGGTGCAATCAAAACCCGGAAGGTATAGATTGCCCATCGCAAGCGGCGAAAATCGGAGCTTTCCCATTGCAATCAGACCGCTGTCCCAAGCCACGCCCTCTGATCAAGGTCGCCCTTTCCCGTCCCGCCTCCAGAGGCATGATTCAGGGGACCAATTCAACCGTGCGCCCAGTAAGGCACTTTGCTCAAAGGCCACGAATGCACTCCATTACACGTTAGGCACCAGAACATGGCCACAGATGTAGGCGTGCTACTCGATCAATACATCACGGCGCTGCGTGCATGCCTTGCCGCTACTAGAGGCGTCGATGATCGAAACCACATTTTCGAACGCCTCTCTGCGGCAGACGCAATGCGGACAGAGATCCTTAAAGCGAACCTCGGCCGTACGGCTGGCATTCTCAACGGTGAGGAGCGCACGATGGGTTGGAGTCCCTTTTATGGAGAGGGTGCAGAGGTGATGAGTCAGGCATTTCAGCGCTTTGCTAATGCAGTAAAATCGGCACGCCTGACGGATAGACCAGATGCTGGCTTCGGTCACTGAGGAAAATCCACTGGTGCCTAACCCCACGCCCCACGCGGACGCGCGCGGAGCCGCCGTGCAAATTCAATCGTCCGTTGGCGCGCGCGCCGGTGGGCGTGAACGTTGGGCGTCACGGAACGCACACTGACATGCGTAGATGGATCATTCTTCTAGTTCGTATCGCCTTTGTACTATTCTTTCTCTGGGGTAGTGTCGCGGTTCCGTTCTTCCTATTCGTATTTGGCCCTCTCCCGACCATGTGGTCTTTCATGTTGTCTGCCTATTTTGTTGTTAGCGCTTGGTCTTTCCTGAAACCACGGAAGCGCCTCTTGGCCCACGCCGGATTCGCCCATGCGATCCTGGTTATTGGGTTGTTGGGACTGTTTATTGGGTTATTGGGAACCGGGAAGTACTCTCTCTATGCCGTATTCCTTCTGATCTATTGTGGCCTGGGCGTATTCGCTTGGGCCGTTCGGTTCTTTCTGGAGCGGAAGGTTGCCGCCCAACTGGCTCTTGCAGCGGACGCGCCGCAAGCGGCGCGCCGCTGAAGGCAACGTTAGGCATCACAGACGCGCCGCGATGATTGCGATCCCGAACGTTCTAGCTGGCGCCCTAGTTGGGTACGCAAATTCCTCGTGGCCGGAACTTTTGATCTCTGTTGCTGCCTGGTCAGTGATTTACTGCGTGTACGTTTCCATCGCTCAACGGCCTCGGGTAGTTGCCACCGTTGGCCAGTTCCAGGAACGTGGTCGCCGGCTTTTATTTGGTTCTCCAACGTCCACGTTTTTTGCAATCGAATTTGTGACTGCATTTCTCACGGCACTTCTGATTGCATGTGTCGTGTTCGTTGCAAAGCGCGCTTTCATTTAGGATTCAGTGATGCCTAACCCATCAATCCAGAGCGGACGGGCCGCGAGCCGCCGTGCCGTGCGGCGACCGTTCGCGCGGCCCGCCGCTGATTTCCGACGTTAGGTTGCCAGAAAGTAAGAGGGTTCCTCATGCGAGCACTTAACAAACACACGTTGGCCATCGGGGCTAGTGGCACTCTCTTACTTACTTTCCTTTCATACGTACTTAACAACTGGGCCAACGCGCCCGAGGAGCTGAGGTTTGTCTACAACGCTCTCGATACAGTTCAACGGCCTGCGCTATTCGCCGGGTTCCTGACTAGCGGCAACGGACATATCCCTAACGTATTCACTGTGTATTTGGTTCTTTTCGTAACTTATCTGCTGCTGGTTGGCTGCGTTACGTTACTCGTGAATCTCTTGTTGCCTAGAAAGCAAGGCAACCTAACCACGCGTTCGAGAGCGGACGCGCCATGAAGCGGCGCGCCGCTCAACGCGAACGTTAGACCGCACCCGAAATGGCTCACGAGCGCCATTCGATTGAGAGGTTTGCTGCTGCGTAAGAGAGGCTAGGAAGCCACCCTAGAGCCAGTTCGGAGGTG
>Ga0105252_10000536_pt1 | contig 23672 bp, 21 predicted proteins | sample EasRivMeERMZT100_FD_89675 | JGI IMG/M metagenome (GOLD analysis project Ga0105252, IMG submission 89675) | Soil microbial communities from meander-bound floodplain in the East River, Colorado, USA - East River MetaG ERMZT100 | ecosystem: Environmental > Terrestrial > Soil > Floodplain | place... | reverse complement strand
TGGCCCAATGCTTCGCACAGATACTTCATGTACCGTTGGTAATCGGCCAGCTTTGCCATGGTCGTTCTCCCCCCATAAACTACCATAACAAAAAATCATTTTATTTATAACACAGTAATAATAGGTAGCGGGGTTTGAACCCCACTCGCGAATTAAATAGATTTTTTTTGCTGGAGGAAACAATATGAATGCATCGCGTCGTTGGGCCAGGCTTTCGCTCGCCCTAATAGTAGTCCTGCTCGGCGGTTTCGCCCAGGCACAGCCCGCTAAGCAGGAATTTCAACCTGAAGTTGGTCAAGCGGGCAAAGACGTTGTCTGGGTGCCGACGCCCCAAGCGTTGGTCGATAAAATGCTCGACATGGCCAAGGTCACGCCGAAGGATTACGTCATCGATCTCGGCTCGGGCGACGGTCGCACCGTGATCACCGCCGCCAAGCGCGGCTCCAAAGCACTCGGCATCGAGTACAACCCTGACATGGTCGAGCTGTCCAAGCGCAACGCCGCGAACGAAGGTGTCAGCGACAAAGCCACCTTTATGAAGGCGGATCTGTTTGAAAGTGATTTTTCACAGGCGCAAGTCATCACCATGTTCTTGCTACCGAGCATCAACGTCAAGCTGCGCCCGAAGATTCTCAACCTGAAGCCGGGCACGCGCATCGTCTCCAATTCATTCGACATGGAAGACTGGAAACCCGATCAGACGGAAAACGTCGAAGGCTGCAGCAATTGGTGCACGGCCCATCTTTGGATCGTTCCCGCGAAAGTCGGCGGCACCTGGAAACTGCCGCAGGGTGAGTTGGCGATCAAGCAAACTTTCCAAACGATCAGCGGCACGCTTAAAAGCGGCAACACTTCATCACCGATCAGCGGTAATCTCAACGGCGACCAGATTTCATTTACCGCCGGGAGCACCCAATACACCGGCCGGGTGAACGGGAACACAATGGAAGTCAGCGGTGGCGGTAACAAATTGAACGCGACTAGGGGAAAATAAGAAAAAGAGGAAGACGGAAGGATGAAAAGCTAGAAAGTCGCCAAAATAATCCTTGTGAAGTCAAAAGAAGCGCACTCAAGAGTGCGTTTCTTTTGTTTCTGTCGTTTCGACCCGCGGGAGAAATCCTTCTCCCGTTTTATTTGTAAACAGGCAAAATGAGTCGCTAACGTACCTTCGCTCCCGGCCCGGCGTAAATCTCCAGCTTGTTGCCGTCAGGGTCCAAGAAATACGCCTGCGGACCCCAGAAGACGCCGGTGTTGCGCTCTTCGATATTAAAAACCTCCACGCCGTTTTTGCGCAGGTCGTCGATTGACGACTGAAACTCGTCCGGCTTAACTTTGAAGGCGTGGTGTACCGGTGTGCTCTTCGACGAGTCGAATTTAAGCGGCTCCTTGCCCTTCGCTAAAATCAAAAAATCATCGCCGGTTTTTAGGAATACCATGCGCGGCGACTGCTCGACCACCTTCATGCCGAGAATGCCTTCATAAAACTTGCGGCTCCGATCCAGATCCGTCACCGGCAAGCTGAAATGCAATAATCCGTGAGTTTTTAACATTCGTTACCTCCCGCGCTGCGATGGAGTAGCAGCGAATTTATGAATTCAGATTTCGCTACGCTACGTCATAACCGGCCACAGCTGCAAGAGGCGACGACTCACGGCGGGAACGTGCCTTGTTGAAGCTCTTTCAGCGTCTGTTCGATCTCCGCTCGCGTGTTCATGACGAACGGCCCGTAGCGCGCGATCGGCTCATTGAGCGGCGCGCCGGAGACTACCAGCACTCGCACCGGAGAATCTGTGGCGGCAAGCCGAATTGCATCGCCTTCGCCCCAAACCAGCAGTTTGGGCGATTGAACAAGCACATCGGCATCATTCTTCGCCACTCTCACGCTAACCGCTCCGTAGAAGACATAAGTGAAGACCGAATGTCCGTGCTCCACCGGATGAGTAACCGTCACACCGGCCGGAATGCTCACGTCCAAATAAGTCGGCGCAACGGAGATCCCGCTCACAGGACCACTTACGCCGTCCAGTGTTCCGGTAATCACGCGGATGCGTGTGCCATCTGCACGCTCGATGTCTGGAATCTCGTTCGAGCTGATGTCCTGATAACGTGGCGCGGTCATCTTCTCCTTCGCCGCTAAGTTGACCCAAAGCTGGAACCCGCTGATCCCCTCCGGCCGCACCTGTGGCATTTCTTCGTGAAGAATACCCCGTCCCGCGGTCATCCACTGCACATCCCCCACGCCGATAGTGCCCGAGTTGCCAAGCGAATCCTTATGCTTCACCTCGCCCGACAGAAGATAAGTTACCGTCTCGATCCCCCGATGCGGATGGAGTGGAAATCCAGCTTGATAATCCAGCGCGTCTTTCGAGTCGAAGTGATCGAGCAACAGAAACGGATCGAGATAATCCAGCGCTCGACCGCCAATGCTTCTTTTCAAACGCACACCCGCTCCCTCAACGACAGCTTGCGGTTCGATGATTTGGATCACGCGTTTCATAACTCCTCCTTCAGACTCTCGTACTCACTTGAATTCTCAATCGCTAACCCAATCTAAACACAAAAGTCGGCTTGTAAAGAAGGTACTTTAAAGTGAGGCGGTAACCGAATGGTAACTGAGTCAGCGAAATCGCAAGGTTAGTCGAGCACCAACAGCGGCCGACACCGACCGTCATAAATTTTATTTATAACGCTCGCCATAAAAATTATTTATTGGACCCGGCTTGGAATTAGCGTTAGAAACAGGTCGTAAAGCTAAACATGGCGGAAAAGGACGAAGGATATGTCGGCAAACAGGCTACTCCGAGATTCACCGGAATGAGCTTGGGATCTCTTGAACAAAAACGGCGTGAGAAATGTTCAGTCCGGTCTGACCGACGACAATCCTGTCGGCACGAGCCTTAATCAGTGGGCAAACCTCGCCATCGTCAAAAATACTGGAGGGAACTATGATTCGCGTGGCATCATTTAACCTTGAGAATCTCTTCACCCGCCCAGTCGCTATGAATCAGACAACTGATGCGGCTGGTCGTAAAGCGATTGAAGATCACGCCACAGCCAATGAGATCGTAGCCAAAAACAATTATTCTGCGACGGATAAATCAAAGCTACTTCAACTCACCGCCAAATATAAATGGCACGTGCTGAATCCCCCCAAAAATTCTTTAGTTCAGCTGCAGAAGGTACGTGGCCAACTCTTCCGTAAGCCACAAAATGGACCTGTCGAAGTTGTCGCCAATGGACGTGCCGACTGGGTGGGATGGTTTGAACTGCGGCGTGAAGATGTTACTTGGAAGGCGACCTTCAATACCGGACGCGTGATCAGAGAAGCTCGACCCGACATTCTGATTGTCGTCGAAGTGGAAAATCGACCGACATTAGAAAGATTTAATAGCCAGGTTCTACAATCGGAATTTCAATTCGCATATCCGCACTGCATGGTTATCGATGGCAACGATGACCGGGGCATCGATGTCGGCATCATGAGCCGGTTCTCAATCATTCAGATTCGAAGCCATGTCGATGACCCCGCACCGGCCGGTGGTGAGTTGTTTTCCAGAGATTGTCCGGAATACGACATTCTGCTGCCTTCGGGCGAACGTCTTGTGGTGTTACCGAACCACCTGAAATCTAAACGTAACGGCAACGATCAAGCGTCGCAAGACCGTCGCAGAGCACAAGCAGAAGGCGCCCACTCAATTGCAGTCGCAGCACTGTCCCGTTCATCATTCGTGTTAGTGGGAGGGGATCTCAACGACACGCCGGACAGCCCGACACTTGCGAAGTTATTCACCGATGGCTTTCAGGATATTATCTCACACCCGAACTATCCAACAGACCGCCCGGGTACGTACGAAACAGGTCTCCCGAGTCACAAATTGGACTACCTGATCATGTCACCTCAACTACGCGCCAAACTAAATGATACGGGCATCGAACGGCGCGGCTCGTTTCATCCAAATACGTGGGAGCCATTCGATACGGTAACCAAAATGGCCGACGAGGCCTCAGACCACCATCTGGTTTGGGCAGATTTCAATCTTGGTTCTTGAGAAATGATTTCAAAAGCGGTTGTCGCAACTATCACAGTGTTGACGTAAAGGTGAACACCTTCTTCGCCGAGGTGTACGCCGTCTACTACGACTACGACAACCCCAAGCGCAAAGCCATCCTCGCCACCGTCGGAAAATGGATGGACGACAGCATCGGCAAACGCGACCCGGAAAATTCGCGACGGCCCGCGGCAACGCGGAAGCCGGGAGGAATCTAAAATGATGCTTGCAGACATTGCTTCCGGCGCGCCGCCCGTCCCGCTCGCTCTGATCGGTAGCGATCAAGCGCTGACGCGGCAAGTGCAACAGCGTCTCGGTGAGATCGGTCTTGTCGACCCACCGGCGAACGGCAACTTCGGTCCGGTCTCGAACTGACTCAGGGGGACAAGTCTGCTTTTAGCTCATAACCTGGGAAAGGGGTTCAGGCGTTGAAACATTGTAAAATGTTTCGACCTGTCTAGAAAGCAAGTCCATCCCTAATCCTTCTACAAATCACGGGCGTTCACCGTGCCGGCAGTGGTCCGGCGCCGACGAGTTTTTTGAACAGTTCGATCACCTCGCGCTCGCGTGGGATTTCTCGGATCGCCTTTTCATGGTTTTCCGGCAGCAGCGGCGTTGCCTCATCGCCGCTCATCTTTTTGTACTCCCGCGAGAATTCTGGATCTTGAAAGGTCTTGCGGAAGGCGGCCTGAATAATTTCCACGCGATCTTTCGGCGTTCCCGGTGGCAGCACGAACGGCGTGCCGGCGATCCTAAACGCGCGCGCCATGTTGGCGAGCTTGCGATCCAGATCCGACTTGGCGAAGCTGCCGATCTCGGGCAATTGGGCGAACTGCGAATGCTTATCGCCCTCGGGAACCTCTAAGATCGCATGAAATTCGACCGGCGAGTTTTTTTCGAGCCAGTCTTTATTGCGTTGAACAACCGCGTCAGCGCCTGTCGCGCGGGCGTCGATCTCACCGCGCAGCAGCGCCGGGTCGAGCTCAGCGCCGCCATACGCCGCGACAAACCGGGGTTCCTTCAAACCCAACAGATAGGCGAAGAGCCGCCCTTCATTGTATGTCACGAAGCCCACCGATTGGGCGCCGATGCGAATGGCCGACGCCGCTTGTAGTTTCTCGACACTGCTAAAACCCGCCGGCTTTCGGCTCACGAATACCGCATGATAGGTGCTGTAGGGTGATCCCAGATAAGAAAACTTATCGATATCGTATTGGACTCCCGACTCTCCGAGTACAGCGCTGGAAATCATGCCGACGCTCGGATTGCCAATAACGAGCCCGTCGCGCCGAGCCGTGCTGAAAAGGTGATTCGCCGCTTTTCGCCCTCCCGCGCCGGGCATATATTCCATGATTATGGTTGGATTTCCCGGAATATATTTTTGCAGAAACGGTACCAAGGCCTTGGTTCTCAAGTCCCCCGAGCCTCCGGGATCGCGGCCCTGAATAATCGTGACGGTCTTACCCTGAAAAAAAGAAGTTTGCGCGTGGGTCAGTTCTACCACTGAGAACAGTAACGCGATTGCCACGGCAATGAACGGTAGTAGCTGTACTGATCGCGACAAATAAGTCGAATGCGTCATGGCTCCTCCAGTTTTGGCTTTCTCCGCGTCAAAGCAACAAGGCCCGGATCGAATTGATCCAGGCCTCGTTGAACTTTTCATGGTTATGCCGGTCTAAACTTTACGCCCCCAAACCAAACGCTCGGGTCGGGTTGTCCCAAAGAATCTTCGTGCGCGAGGCGCGGGAGATTTTGTCGTTACTGCTGATCGCGCCAACGGTTTTGTCGGGGAACTTGTCGATGGCGTCGCTGTGCGGATAATCGGTGGCGATCATGAGATATTCGTCGCCGACGTGGTCGACGAACACCGGCGCCAGCTCTTCGCCGGCTTCACAGCTGACCCAGCAGTTTTGCTTGAAGTAGTGGCTCGGCTTTTCTTTGGTAGTCTTCGCCGAGCCATGCGACTCATGCTCCCAGTGCTCGTCCATGCGCTCGAGCCAGAATGGCACCCAGCCGCAGCCAGACTCCAGGTGCGCCACCTTGAGCTTAGGAAACTTTTCCAGCACGCCGTCGGCGCAGAAGTTTAGACACGCGAGCATTTGTTCCAGCGGATGGCAGGCAACGTGGCGGCCAAACTCGCTGTAACGGTCGTTGCCGGCTTGGGGCAGAACCGTGCGCGCGCCTTCGTGGACGCAAACCGTCACGCCCAGTTCCGACGCGACATCGTAGATTGGATAATAATCCAGGCTGGAAAACGTCCGGCCGCAAAACTTATTCGGCCGCCAGAAGATGCCGACCAGGCCCAATTTTTCTCTCGCGTATTTTAACTCTTCGACGGCAAGCTTGGGGTCTTGCAGCGGCAGCAGCATGACGCCGTAAAGTCTCTTGCGATCGTGATCGCAGTAGTCGGCCAGCCAGGTGTTGTAGGCCCGGCAAATCGCCGCGCTCAACTGCGGGTCGATGTCATCGCGCCACATGATGTAGAGGCCGATGGTGGGAAACAGCACCGAAACGTCGATGCCTTCGCGCTCCATGTCGCGGATGTTGGAAGCCGGATCGAATTTATTCGCGTAGGCGTCGGCGAAACACTCGCGCCAGCGTGCCGACGCGGAAAAGATATAACCGTAGTCTTCCGTCACCCGGCCGGGGCGAATCGCTGAGTCCGACACCGGTTTGCCGTCGACTTCACGCACCGTCTGGTTCGGCCCGGCAAGCCGCACCCGGCTTTTAAATTTCTCCGGCAAGTATCTCTGATATAAATCCGTCGGCTCTAAAATATGCCGGTCAGCGTCAATGACTTTAAATCCGTCTTTCATGGCTGATCTCCTCTTTCCGGGCGCTATGAAATTTGCTCAGTTCGACTAACGTTATTTACATAGATCAAAGCGGCGGGCGCGGCAAGTGCTAATGCGGTGCGCGCAGGGACGCCGTATCGACGCTCCACACGCGAGCGCCCCGCGTCGCCATGTAGAGAAAGACAAAACAGTAGAACACCGATTCCTCGCCGCCATTTTGAATCGGCCAAAAACCGCTGGGAAAGTGGCCGATGAAATACGCCACCGCCATCTGCCCACTGGCGATGAACGCTGCCGTTCCGGTGGCGAAGCCAACGGTAATCAGCGCACCGGTGATGAGCTCGATCAGACCGGCGATGCCGATCAGTGACAGTAATGGCGCCGCGGCGCCGTTAACGCCGCCGAACCAACCGAACACCTTTTGCAGTCCGTGGCAGAAAAATAATAGCCCGATGACGATGCGCATCGCGGCATAAACTTGCGGCGCGTAGCCGGCCAGGAGTTTTTCCATGGGCCAAAGTCCCTCCGAGATGTAGCAAGTCTTACCGAGTATCCCAACCGCCGCCGAGCGCTTTGTACAGGGCGACGAGGTTGGATGACATATTGGCTTCGCTCTGCGCCAGATCGTCTTCCGTCGCATAAAGCGCCCGCTCGGCATCGAGCACATTGAGAAACGCGACGAGCCCTTGGCGATAAAGATCGTTGGCGAGTTCAACCGCGCGGCGATTGGCGGTGACCGCTGCGAGCAAGGAGCGATAGCGGGTTTGTTCTTTAATGTAATTGACCAAAGCGCTTTCGACATCTCCCAGCGCGGTCACAACCGATTTTTCATAGTAGCGCAGGGCTTGTTCTTGCTGCGCGTTACGAATTTCGATATTGGCGCGAATCTTACCGGCATCGAACACCGGCCAACTGATCGTCGGGCCGATGGACCAATAGCGGCTGCCCCCGGTGAACCAATCGCTGGCACTGATGCTCTGCAGCCCGAATGCGCCGGTCAAAGAAAATTTTGGATAAAGATCGGCGGTTGCCGCGCCGACTTGCGCCGTAGCGGCCGCCAACTGCCGTTCGGCATTGCGAATATCGGGGCGCCGCCGTAGTAGTTCCACGGGCATGCCGACATGAGCTTGCGGCGGCAGTGCGGGTATCGGCACTTCCCGCGCCAGTTCACTCCAGAGCGTTCCCGGCTGCGCGCCCAGCAGTACGTCGAGACGATAAACCGTCTGCTTCAGAGCCATTTCCAGCGTCGGGATCTGCGCGGCAGTGGTTTGCGCCAGCCCTTCCGCTTGAGCAACTTCGAGATCGCTGGCAATTCCTGCGTCGAAGCGAATTTTTGTGAGTCGCAAAGTTTCTTGTTGGGCCTTCAAGTTCTCCTGAGCAACCGCGAACCGGCGTTGCAGACCACGCACATCGATATAATTTTTCGCCACATCCCCAAGCAAGGTAACCAACACGCTGCGCCACGCCTCCACCGAAGCATCGAGAATCGCTTCGGCGGCTTCGATGCGCCGGCGCGTGCCACCGAAAACATCGATTTCCCAACTGGAGTCAAAACCAGTCCTAAACAGATTTTGTTCCAGATTCCCGCCCCCCTGTGGCGCCAACCTCCCCGCCGCCAGAGCATTTTCGCTGGTGCGGATGCGGCCGTAGGACCCCGCGACATCGAGCGTCGGCCAGAGATCGGCGCCAGTAGCTCCGAGTACGGCGCGCGCCTCGCGAATGCGCGCTTCGGCAAGCTGAAGATCCAAGTTCGATTGCGCCGCACGCTCGACCAGAGAATTCAGCGACGGATCGTTGAACTCAGTCCACCAGCGCGCCAACTCCGCCGGCTGGGAATCGATCCCGTAGGTTCGCCCTTCCAACCATGCCGTTGGCACAGCCGAGGAAGGCGCTTGATAGTCCGGCCCCACCGAACATCCGAAGATGAGCAAAAAGAAACCAGCCAGCCATCCACGCATTTTTGATCTTAGCAAATCGATCATTCGACTGACCTTTTACGCACCACGAAGTGGCCCATGACCTTACGTTCACCCGCCGAGAATGAAAATGGCGGGATTTACCTCCACAGGGTGCTCTTCTCGATTCGTCATTCCAGCGCACGCGGGAATCCAGGTTTATTGTGCCGAATTAGCCTGGATACCCGCTTTCGCGGGTATGACGGAACCCGGCTCTCATCCCCGCACAGGTATTTTCGAAGGAGGACATGAAGAGCGCGAAGGTCGGAGTGGTAATCGTCCAAACCCTTCGTTTGCTTCGTGATTTTCGAGGTGAGGTTGAATTTTGTCATCGCGCATCGGACAGGGAACCACAGGAGTGGTTCCCCTACGAATCCGTTTCCTTTTTGCGTTCTTTGCGCTCTTTGCGGTCAAGATTTCGATTCCGAACCTTGTAGTAAGCCCTCTGTCTCTAACTTTTCTGCTGCGCGGCCGCCGTCCGCGTCGAGCGGAAAAAAGCCGACCGGTCTAAGACCTTTTCTTGGAACTCCTCGAAATAAAGATAAATCACCGGCGTGATAAACAGCGTGATGAACTGCGACACCACAAGCCCGCCGACTATTACCAGCCCGAGCGGGCGGCGCGACGCGCCATCGGCGCCGTAACCGAGCGCGATCGGAAGCGCGCCAAACACCGCTGCGAGAGTCGTCATGAGAATCGGCCGGAACCGGTCCAAACTGGCATCGTGGATCGCTTTTACGGCCGGCTCGCCCAACTCGATCCGCTGTAAAGCAAAGTCGACGATCATGATGCCGTTTTTCTTGACGATGCCCATGAGCATGAACATGCCGACGAAGGCATAAAGCGACGCCTGTTCGCCAAATAGATAGAGCGTCGCCAAGCCGCCGACCAGCGCCGTGGGGAGCGTCGACAGCACTGTCAATGGATGCAGATAACTTTCGTAGAGAATCGCCAGGATCACGTACATGACGAAGACCGCGAGAATCATCAGCAGCGTCAGATCGCGCACCGTGTCGCGGAACGTCAAAGCTTCGCCCTGCAAGCTCGCGCGCAAGGTCGGCGGCACGATCTCCGCCGCTGCATTGGTGACGAAGTCGGCCGCATCGCCAATGGCGACACCGGGTTTCAAGTTGAAGAACAAGGTCATGCTGGTGAACTGATTGAGATGATTGACCACCTGCGGCCCGAGCGAAGCCTTCCACGTCACCAGCGCATTCAGCGGTACCAAACGCTTGCCGTCGTCAGAGCGAATGTAAAGCTCGGCGAGATTGTCCGCCGCGGCGCGCGCGTCATCGGCGGCCTCAAGAATCACTTGGTACTGATCGGCCGGCTTCTTGATCAGGTAAACGTAATTCTGCGCATAGGCGCTGCGCAAAAGCGCTAAGATGCGCGTCTCGGAAACACCGTAAGTTTTGGCTTGCTCGCGGCGCAGTTCGATGTCGAGATTCGGCGTGTTGTTGAAGAAGTCGGACGACACGGTGAGAAAACCGGGAAACTCGTACATTTTCGCCAACAGCTTGGCGCCTGCATCGTAGACTTGCTCGGGGTTCACTCCGGAAATTGAAAAAGCATATTGTCCCTGGTTTTGACTGGTCGCGCCGGTGCTGATCTCAAGCACCGGAAACGGCCGCAAGAACGCCATCACACCGGGGATCGTGCCCAGCCCGCCCATCAACTTGGCAATCTCTTGCTGGATCGGTGGCCGCCCTGCCGGCGGCTTGAGAAAAGTAAACATGATGCCCTGGTTCGAGGCGATGAACTGGCCGAGCCCGGTAACTTCGACGGTGGCCATGACGTTGGGATTCTCCAAAAGCACCGCGTCGACTCGGTCCTGGATCGCGCGCATCTGCGCCGGCGACGAACCTTCGCGGCCAATGAAGACGCCGGTCACCACGCTGCTGTCTCCCGGCGGCAAAAAAGCTTTGGGCACGACGATCAAAAACCAAATCGTGCCGGCAAGGCAAACGAACCAGATCAGCGCCGACAACCAGCGCCGATCGAGAAACCAGGTTAGCGATCGACCGTAAGCGCTGAGAACGCGCCGCTCAATGCCGCCAATGACGCGCTCCATCCAGTTGCGTTTCGCCCCTTCGCCGCGGTCCTTAAGCAGGCGCGCGCACATGAGCGGGGTGAGCGTTAACGAAACCAGACCCGAAGCGATGATCGCGACAACGATCGTGATCGCAAACTCGCGGAAAATGCGCCCGACCAGACCGGGCATGAACACTAGCGGTATGAACACCGCAGCCAAAGAGATCGTCATCGAGAGAATCGTGAAGCTGATTTCCTTGGCACTCTGGAGCGTCGCCGCGACAGCGCCCTCGCCATGCTCCATGCGGCGCACCGTGTTTTCGAGAAAGACGATAGCGTCATCGACGAGAAATCCGATCGCAAGCGTCAGTGCCATCAATGAAAGATTGTCCAAGCTGTAACCCACTAGCTGCATGACAATGAAAGTCAGCAACAAAGACATGGGTAACGCCACCGCCGGAATCAGCGTGTCGGTGGCGCGGCCCAGAAACAAAAAGATCACCAGCACCACCAGGACAAAGGCGATCACCAATGTCTCCTGAACGTCATTGACGGAGTTGACGATGCCGCGCGAGCGGTCGTAAAGCGGCGTGACGCGGATCGATCCGGGCAACTCCGCACTGATCAGCGGCAACAGCGCGCGGATGCGGTCGGCGACCTCGACGGCGTTGGCGCCGGCTTGACGGTAAACCGCCAGCACCACCGTGGCCCCCGGCACCGGGTAGCCGCGCGCCCAGAAACGCATGCTCAAGCGTTCGTCTTGCACCGATTGGTAAACCTTGGCGACGTCGCGCAAGTAAATCGGCGCGCCATTACGCGTGCCGACGATCAACTCGCTGTACGCCCGGGCGCTGTCGAGCTGTCCCTGCGGTCGCAGAAGCGCCGTGCCGCTGGCGGCATCGAACTGCCCGGCGCTTGTGTAGCTGGTGCCGTTCTTGACGGCTGTCGTTAAGTCGTCGATAGCGATGGCGCGCGCCCACATGGCGGCGGGATCAGCCTTGATACGAATCGCTGACTTGGTGCCAAAGACAGCGACGCGCGAGACGCCCGCTAAAATGCTGATGCGCTGCCCGATCTGCGTGCTGCCATAATCGTAGAGTTGCCCGCGCGTCACCGAATCGCTGGTCAGCGCGATGTACATGATCGGTTGATCGTTGGGATTGGTCTTGGAGAAAGTCGGCGGCGACGGCAGATCCACCGGCAGGCTGCCGGTCGCTTGCGTGATCGCGGTTTGCACGTCGGTGGCCGCGGCATCGATGCTTTTACTAAGAGCAAATTGGAGCGTCAAACTTGTATATCCCTGGGTGCTCTTGGACGTCACCACCTCCAGTCCGTTGATCTGCATGAACTGGCGTTCGAGCGGCGTGGCAATATTATTCGCCACGGTCTCCGGGCTCGCGCCGGGATAATTCGCTTGAACCTGTATGACGGGATAATCGACGGCCGGCAAGTCATTTACGGGTAGTCGTAAATAACTGAGCACACCGAACAGAATCACCGACAGGGTCAGGACCGCGGTCATGACGGGCCGGCGAATGAACGGCTCGGAAAAGTTCACGGCTTATCTCCGGCTTTCGTCGGCGCCGGCGCTGCGCCACTGGCGGTTGGCTCAGTAACGCGCACCTTGCCGCCCGGCGTGACACCTAACTGACCTTTGACGACCACTCGTTCGCCGACTTTAACGCCCTCTTCGACAACAATCGCGTCGCCGTGGAGCTGGCCGAGTTTGACCGGGCGGAGCTCCGCCGACGAATCGTTCTTGACGACAAACACAAATGAGCCTTTCGCCGACAATTGCGGCGCTTCGGCAGGCACTAACACGGCGTCCCGCCGAGTGTCGAGAACCAGGCGAACTTTGGCGAATCGGCCCGGCCAAAAACGGCGGTCGCCGTTGGCCAGCGTCGCCCGGAGCCTCACCGTGCCGCTGCCTTCTTGAATCGAGTTGTCGAGAAAAGTGAGCTGACCCTCGCGCGCGTCTGCCACCTCGTCGGACAAGCGCACTTCGACGCGCAGACCGCGCTGCGCCATGTTGCGCTGCACCGCGGTCAGCTCGTTTTCGGTGACGGTGAAGTCGGCGTATATCGGCTCCAAGCGTTGAATCACCAACAAAGAGCCGCTATTGGCCGCCACCACGTTCCCGACGTCGACAACGCGTTGACCGGTCCGGCCATTGATCGGTGCACGAATCGTGCAGTAATCGAGATTGATACGCGCGCTTTCCAGCGCAGCGAGGTTTTGTTTGACCAACGCTTCGGCGGACTCGACGGCACTTTTCTTGATGTCATAATCCTGCCGTGAGACCGCGCGCGGATCGCTGACGCTTTCGACGCGAGCGAAGGTGATTTTGGCTAAACTCAGTCCGGCTTCGGCTTGAGCCAAGTTGGCTTCGGCTTGCTGGAGCTGGGCCCGGTAGGGCCGCGGGTCGATGGTGAAAAGTAAGTCGCCGACTCGTACGTCGGCGCCGTCGGTAAAATGGATTTGCGCGATACGTCCGGAAACTTGCGGCTGGATCGAGACCACTTCGCGGGCGACGATTTTGCCCACGGCGTCGATGTAAAGCGGAACATCCTGGCTTTTTGCCGCCGTCACCGTGACGGGCGCGGGCGGGCGCTCGAGATTCGCCGGCTCTTTTTTACCGCAGCCGGCAATGAGCGCCGCACAAATGCATACGGCGGCGAACCCAAAGTCCGCCGCCGTATGCCAAGTCGTAGGGATCCGCCTTACCTGCGATATCACATTTAAGCAACCAGGCGTTGCTCAACGGCGAGCGGGACCTGCGCTTTCTTGTGCAGGGCTTTGCGTTCGCGCGCTTCCCATTCTCTGAGTCCACGGCGAATGTAGTTGGGCTCCAAGTTGAGCAACGTGCAGATGGATACGAAGGAGCAGAACCAATTCGCATCGTCGCTAAACAGCCATTCCTTGGCTTCGTCGAACAGCGTCCGGCGTTTGCCGCTCACCGCGAACAAATTTTCTTGGAAGCAGCGGATGCCGTCTTCGAGAACCGCCAGCAGCAGCGTCCGTTCCGGTTCCAGTGGAATCTTGCGGCGAAAGTTGGCCGCGTAATCTTCGCCCAACAGCGTGTCGGGTTGAAACAGCGAGCCGATCCGATCGTCCATGCCGGCAGTGCGAGTACCGCTGCTGCTCTTGCTAGTATCCTTGAGTTCCATTTTCCTTCTCCCTCATGAGATAAAAATATTTTTTTGTAATTTTTTATTTACCGGTGGTTTGACGATTCAACTTGCCAAAAGCTGCAACGCTTTCGGACTGTAATAGCGGCGCACCGCCTCTTCCTTGAGCCCGACTCCCAACAGCGCGAACCAGGTCGCCTGTGAAACTAACTCTTCCTTCGTGACCTTATAGTCGACGGCGGGCTTGCTGGGCCGCAAATGCAACATCAGCGAAAACGCCACATGTTGCACAAACCAAACAGCCAGATTGCGGTGAATCGGCGTATCGTGCATCTCGCCCGAGGCTGCCGCCGCATGCAGACAGGCCTCGAATTTTTTCAGCCACGCCGAGGCAAGCTTCTTGTGCATCAGCCTGACCAATTCCCCGTCGCCGAGCAGGCTTCGCACCAGGAGCGAATTCAACGCTGCCCGATGGGTATCGCCGGGACGCCCAAGCACGTAGTGCGAAATCATGAAATGTACCATCACCACCAATGTCGATGTCGACGCATCGAACTCGAGTATCCGGCTCGCTTCGGCGAACGTCGGTCCCTTGGCACAGTTATCGAGCATGGCCGCGTATAGCGACTCCTTGCTCGGAAAATGTTTATATAAGAGCGCCTCAGAGACCCCGGCTACCTGAGCCAGTTCTTTTATCGTCGTGCCGTCGAAACCCTTTTCAGCAAAAATATCCTGGACCGCCTCGACGATCGCTTCTTTGCGAGCTTCAGCTGTCAATCTTGGTAAGTTTCGCATCAGGGTTAGTTAGCATTTACTCACTTACCTTGTCAAGGCTAAAGTATTTTCATTACCAAGCTGGTTTCTACACCTCTGGGAAGGCCAATAGATGCCAAAAAAAGCTCTCCACCTTTCCAACCCGGCCCTTACTCCCGCGAAGTTGGTGAATCCACACTTAGTTGTCAGCTGGGATGACCCTCGTGTCGATGGAAACCCTTCTGTCCAAGCCCGGCAGAACAGCGACCCGCGCAGAAATTATCGTGCGCGCAGGTTTTCCATGGCTGCGCCGCCGTCGGCCATTAAGTTAGCGCCGAGATGCGAGACTGCGGAGAAAAGATAATTGATAAACCTCTGCAAACTCAGCGCTTCTGCGGTGAATTTTTCGTTTTTTGCGTTCTTTGCCGCTAACTGTCGTCTCATAAACGCAACCCAAATGTCTCACGGCAGCGGCATTGCACGCTGAAAAGTTTTCCACTAGTCTCGGTCTCGACTTTCAAGCCTCGTCCGGGTATTTGAATCAAGCGTTACACAATCCTTGAGGTCAATGATGAACATCGTCGCCGCCACCCTGCTTCTGTTCCTGTGCATGAGTGAATCTTCCTGGAGCCAGACAACTAAACCAGTTTCTCCAGCTGATTTGGCCTCCTATACCGGTGCGGACCGTGAGCGCTTGCTGCACGAAGGGGCGAAACGCGAAGGCAAACTCGTCTGGTACACCACATTGGCCGCCGAGCAAAACAAACAGATCGCCAACGCATTCGAAAAGAAATATGCCGGCGTCAACGTCGAGACTTTTCGAACCGGATCGAGCGCTTTAGCGCAGCGGCTGCTCACCGAAGCAAAAGCGCGCCGTCATATCGCCGACGCGGTCGAAACCACGCCTCCAGGATTAATAACCTTTCGTGAAAGCCAGTTGCTGCTGCCCTACACCTCGCCACATCTCGCGACCTTTCCCGAGGACGCTAAGGAACGGGCGCCGAGAAATTTAGTCTATTGGACCAGCGTGCGTGAGTCCTACGTCGGCTTTGCCTATAACACGCGTTTCTTGAAAGCCGCCGATGCGGCGAAAAACTTTGACGGCCTAACGCGCCCAGCGCTGCGCGACAATATGGCCATTGCCGGCGAGGACACCGGCGCGCGCATCATCGGCGCGATGGTTAAAACCAAGGGTGAAGCCTTTGTCCAAAGGCTCAAAGAACAAAACATGCGCATGCACATGATGGCCGGCAGCGCCTTGACGCAACTCGTCGCCGCCGGAGAAATCTTTGCTTCGCCAAGCCAGTTTTATAGCGCCACCAACGTCGCCATGAAGCGAGGCGCGCCGCTCGCCTGGCTGCCGATGGATTTGGTGCCCACGAGCGCCGGCGGAGCAGCAGTCTACGTTAACGCACCGCGGCCCCACGCCGCGCTGCTGTTTGTCGATTTTCTTCTGAGCCCGGACGGACAAAAGCTTTACGAGGATCTATTCTTCGGCAGCGCCCAGAAAGATTACGGCTTCAAGCGCTGGTACCCCGAAAGAGGCGGCACGCTGGCTCAATACGAGGAAGCTTTGGAGAGCTGGCACAAGCTGATGAAGGATATCACGCGGAAGTAATAAGGTTTGTGAGCCATCAAGGCTTAACGCAACCCAGCCGCAACTGAGGAAAAAGCGACCACGAAAGGCGACCCACTGGTCGCCCCTACTTTTTCTGTGCGTACTTTGCGGTTAATTCTCCGAATCCGAATCTTCTTTCCTTCGTGCTATTCGTGTCCTTCGTGGTGATTTTGATCTCTTCTCACGATAGCAGCAATTCCAAATCGTCGCGGGTCAGGTTGCGCATCACACTGTTGTCGGCGGTGATGATCGCGTCGGCCAAGTCGCGCTTGGATTTTTGCAGCTCCACGACTTTTTCCTCCACCGTGTCGCGGGCGATGATTCGGTAGGCGAACACCTGACGGGTCTGACCGATGCGATGGGCGCGGTCGATCGCTTGGGTTTCCACCGCGGGATTCCACCAAGGATCGAGCAAATAGACGTACTCCGCGGCGTGCAGATTGAGACCCAAGCCGCCGGCTTTCAGACTGATCAAAAACAATTTCACCTCGGGGTCGTTTTGAAACTGTTGCACCGGCGCTTGGCGATCGCGGGTGCGGCCGTCCAAGTACATGTAGGGAATGTTCTGCCGATCCAGCCGGCGGCGCACGATGGCGAGCAGGCTGGTGAACTGCGAGAACACCAGCACCTTGTGATTTTCCTCGAGCACCTGGTCGAGCTGGGCCAAGAGCGTGTCGACCTTGGCACTGGGTTCGTCGACTTTTTTCTTGTCGATCAACCCCGGATGGCACGCCGCTTGGCGCAAGCGCAACAGCGCTTCGAGCACTTGAATTTTGAATTGCCCCGACCCCTCGCCAGCGCCTTTTTTCAGCAGACGGGCGCGGTAGTAATCGCGCAACTCGTTATAAAGTTTCTTATCGTTGGCTTCGAGATCGCAGTAGATCGTTTGCTCGGTCTTGTCCGGCAGCTCGGTGGCGACCTGGCCTTTGGTGCGCCGCAAAATAAACGGCCGCAAGGCCTTGGCCAAAACCATGCGTGTCTGCTCGTCGGGGTTTTTCCCGGCGTTGGTGAAAATCGATGCGCTGCCGAGCATCCCGGGATTGAGAAATTCGAAGAGGCTCCACAGCTCGCCCAAATGATTCTCCACCGGTGTGCCGCTCATCGCCAAACGATGGTCGGCGTTGAGCAAGCGCACCGCTTTGGCGGAGAGCGTACTGGAATTCTTAATCGCCTGGGCCTCGTCGAGAATGCAGTAATCGAAGCGCTGGTCCTTAAAATGAACCGCGTCACTTCTCAACGTGCCGTAGGTGGTGAGAACCACGTCGTAGTTGTCGAAGTGATCGCCGGGCTTGAGCCGGGTCACGCCGGTGTGATCGAGGATGCTGAGCTTCGGCGTGAAGCGCGCCGATTCTTCCTTCCAATGAAACACCAGCGAGCGCGGCACCACGACCAGCGCTGGTGGCGGAGAGTTTTTCTCATCGTTGCGGCGCACTTCGCGGCGCGATTCGAGCAGCGCCAGCACTTGAATCGTCTTGCCCAGACCCATGTCGTCGGCCAAGCAGCCGCCAAAACCGAAGCGCTGGAGAAAGTTGAGCCAGCCCAACCCCTCGCGCTGATAACCGCGCAGCTCGCCGCAAAACTCCGCCGTCGGCGCCGTCTCGCGGATGCCGGCGAAGCCGCTCAGCTCCCGGCGCACGCGCTCGAACACGGCGTCAACGGAGACCGCCGGCTCCGAAGCGAGCAACGCATCGAGCAAGCCAGCCTGTGAGCGGGTGAACCGCACCCCTGCGTCATTCGCGTTGCCAAGGCCGGCGAGCATTTTGTATTTTTTTATCCACTCCTCAGGAATGATTCCGAGGGAGCCGTCGTCGAGCCGCACGCTGTGCTCACCCTGCTTGATGGCGCGCAGCAATCGCGGCAAGCCAACTTTCGTTGCACCGAACTCGGCGCCGCCTTCGAGTTCGAACCAGTCGACGCCGGAGTTGACCGCCATGCGCAACGCGCCGGGGGTCCGGTAAACATCACCTTCAACCTCGACTCGCCAGCCCTCTTGAGTCAGTGCACGCACCACTTTGGGCAACTGGTCGGGTGGCAGCTCTAAATCCGCCCGGTCAAATTCGAAGCCTTTGCGAAAGCCGAGCTGGCGGAGACGGGTTCGCGCCTGCTCTTCGGCGGCAGCATCGCGGGTTACCCAGCGGCGCTGCTCCTTTTGATAAATTCCGCCACCGCCCTGCTGGTGCAAAACGCTCACTCCGTCGTAATCGAAGGACAGCTCCCCCGCCAGACGTGTCGGACTCCAGACATTGTGCTTACCAGCCTTGAGGATAAGACGTGGCTTGGGCTGGCCTGTCACTGTATCGAATCTCAGATCGTCGGGCAGCGCGATGCGCGGTTGGCGCGCCATACTGACCCATTCGTCGAGAAACTGGTCACTTTCTTCCTTGGTGAATCTCAACGCCGGCTGCGCGCGCAGGATAGATATCCAGGCAAAGGCTCCGTGATCGTTCAGCCGCGCGATCCGGCCGTTATAGAACACCAGGCCGCCCGCTACCAACAGCGCCGGCTGCGCCAGTTCGAGTTCGCCCTCATCGCGCCGCAGTGCGCCAGTGAGCCGGTAGTGTGCGCCGTCGCTATCGAGCGCGACGTTGAGACACAATTCCCACGCCGGTCCGTCGTCCCATGCTAACGGGACAACGCCGTCGGCGGCTCTCGGGCTACGCAGAAAACAGCGTCCGCTGCCGCAAATCAGCGGCAACAAAACTTCCCAGAGCGTTTCCGGAACGGTAAATCGCCCGGGGCTGCTGTCGTAATAGGTCGAATAGCTATAGCCCAGCTCCTGGCGCGCGCCGAAAAGAATCCCAATGGCGCGCCGGTCGGCGGGATCCTTGAGCCGGTCGATTTCATTGCTGTACAGCCGCTGATTTTTGAGCTTGCCCCACTCCCCATTCATTTTGCGCTCGCGCCGAGCCACTTCGATGACGAGTTTGCCGCCACTCAACACCGCATCGACGTCGATCGAATAGATCAGCTCCATTTCCGGCGCTGGTTTACCGATCGAGCGCTGCGCCGTCGAATCGATGGCGCTCTTGATCGTCAGCAGCTGCTGCTTCCAGCTCGGCGCCGCCGGCTTGCGCTGCTCGGGCATCGAGACGATCCATTTAGAACGGCTTCCGCCTTTGGGTCTAAAAGTCTCGGGCTCCGGCATATCCAGGACATTCTTCATAAAGCCGCGTTCCTCTGCGGCCAGCGCCGTCGCCCAAACATGCTTGCAGGCCTCGTAATCGGCTTCAAAAAACGGACAGGTACAGGAGTAATCGACGAATCCTTCGGCTACCGCCATCTCGACCCGATAGGCCTGGGAGCCCTGCACCCGCGCCGAGACTGACTGGTCGTTGCCGCGCAGCAAGCGCACCGCCCCGGTGCGGAAATAGGTGCGGCCACGCTGCTGCACCAGCCCGGAAACTTCCGCGGAAAGTTCTTCGGTCAGATAACCCACAACAGACTTGAGTAACTTATTGCACGAAAAAAGTCCATGAAAGCGGTAAGGTTTAGCCGTCGTTACGTTGACAAGAGTCTCATGCCCATGCAAAAAGCTCCGCAGACGATGGGATCGAGGAGGAGATATGACCAAGAACAGAACTATACCGCGCATCATCGACGCCGACGGCCATGTGCGTGAGACCGACGACGCGATTATCGAATTCATGTCCGCCGGCTACCGTAACCGCCGCGATGCCATGCTTTATTTCCCGCTGACGCCCCATCATGGCTGGCACCGCTCGATCCCGGCCAACGATTTTCGCCAGCAAGACTTTCGCGTGCCGGACTGGCAAGAATGGACCGAGAAACTCGACGAAGGGCAATTCGAGCTTACCGTCCTCTATCCGACGCGATTCATGCATATCGGCCAAATCGGCGACCCACTCTACGCCGTCGAGCTCTGCCGCGCTTACAACGAATACCTGCACGAGCGCTTTCTGGTACATGATCACCGCTTCCGCGGCATGGCGCTGCTGCCACTGCAGGACCCGCAAGCGGCGGTGAAGGAACTGCGCCGGTCGGTGAAAAACTATGGCATGGTCGGCGGTATTCTGCCGGCGGATGGTTTGCAGTTACCCCTGGGCCATCACCAATATTGGCCGGTCTTCCAGGAAGCGGACAAACTCGGCTGCGCGCTGTCGATCCATTCGTGCAACTCGCTACGCGACAACGACCGCTATCTAGTGCCCAACGAAGCGGCAACGCTAACCCACGTCATCCCGCAAATGCGCCAGTTCACCAACATCATGTTCTCCGGCGTGCTGAACAAGCTTAAGAGACTCCGGCTGGGATTTCTCGAAGCCGGCTCTGGCTGGACGCCGTTTTTGATCAGCAAGATCGAAGAACGGCTCGAACGGGTCAGCCCGAAGGAGCGGCCGGTGTTACCGAGCAAACTGCTCGCCCGCAAGCAGCTTTATTTTCAATGCGGCGAAGAGGTCACGACCAAGCGCGATGTCGCATTGCTTGGCGACGATTGTCTGCTATGGGCCTCCGACTTTCCCCACGAAGCGACCCGCACCGATATGAAGCTGCTGGTCAAAGAACACTTCGCGCGCAAGGACTTAAGTCGAGAAGCAATACGAAAAATCATCTACGACAACGCGAAGCGGTTTTACCGGCTGTGAAGCCCAGTTGGCGTGATGGAGTATTGAGTCGGAATCCGGACCATTATTCCATACTCGAACCGAATCGCGTTGAACGATTGGAACGACTGGAACCGTTTTAGCGTTCCGCTAAAACGGCTTTGACGAATCCGCTCTGATCCAGTTCCCGCACGATGCGCGCGTCAGCGTGATCTTCAGGCTTCGATCCCTTGGCCTTGGGATTGGACGGTTCGAGCCCTTTGAGCAAACTGGCGATGCCCGGCACCGATGGATAGGGCGGCACAACGAAGTTGTTTTTGATAATTAGATCGTAACTCTCGTCCAATAGCTCGCGGTCGTCGGTGCGAAATACTTTAGCCATCGCTCTCACGGCAAAATTCTTGTCCCGCTGCGCCCGCGCCGCGCCTTCGATGTAGGCGCGCATGAAGCGCCTGACGGTGTCTTCATTGGTCTTCAAATATTTCCGCGTCGTCACTACCCCGTTGATGTGATATTCAGCGTCGAGCTTGGACATGTCGAGCAACTCGCGCAACTTCGCTTTTTTTCCTTGCAGCGTTGCCGGCGGGCTGAGCGCAGCCGCGTGAATTTTTCCAGTTGCGATCGCGGCCACGGTCTCCGCCGGCCCGCCAGTCTGCACCATGGTGATGTCGCGCTCAGGATCGATTCCATAAAGCCGCAAGGCGAAACGGGAAGCCAGGTCGGACAACGTCCCGAAACGCGTGGTACCGAACACCTTGCCTTTCAGATCTTCCATGCGCGCGATATCCGCCCGGCTGTAGATCCAGAAAAGAAACTTCTTCACGATCGACGCAATGATAATCGTGTCCGCACCAGCAAGATTGGCTTGAATCGACGCCGCGCCGCCGAGTTGGATGATCGGCAACTCGCCGGCCAGCATCGCTTGTAGCGCCAAGGAACTACCGGGGATACTGATCGCCTCGACGCTGAGCCCATGTTTGTCGTAGAAGCCGCCCTCCTTGGCCAACCACATCGACATTTGCGTCGCCGAAGTGGAGCCGCCGCCGATGCGGATCTTTTCTACTTTCCGGTCCTGCGCCCCGGCGCGAGCGAGCATTGATGCGATTGATAGAATGACGATGCAGACCCAGGAAAACTTTTTTATCACCGTCCCTTTTCCTTTCCGCCAATCTGATAAAGACCCGACTGGACTGCTTGACGCGCCACCCTCCGTTCCCACCACTGTTTCCATTGCATGGGAGATGAGGTCGTTAAACGCATCTCGCCTTCATGGGCTTCATGCTGCGCTAAAAGCTCTTCATAAATCTTGATGAACTGTTCCGGAGTATGTTCGATGGAGCTCGCCACGATTTGAGATGAATACCGGTTGACGATGACCTGGCGGGGAAAACTGGTTACCACACGAGCCGCAGTGGCCGCGTCGTTCGATGTGAGAGCGAAAAGCCAACCAAAAGCGCGCTCGATGGTGCGGTCACCGGCGATCGCGATGGGCTCGTCGCCGTGACGAGAGCCGACCGCCCTAAGCACCATCTGTTCAGCTTCTATTTTTCTCAGCATTATAACAATCGTTCTTCAGGCTTGCGCGTTGCCAACCCTGCTCTTTTACCTTTAATTTGTTTACCCCGAAGTTCACGAAGCACGCGAAGGGGTCGGATGATCAAAACTCCGAACTTCGTGTCCTTCGTGGTGAATACTTTTCCAGGCTAACCCCCAATGGTTCCACGCTGCCAGCAGCATGGCCAACTTCAAAGACTATTTGCCAACCCCGGCTTCCGCATAGCGCAACACTTTTCCACCCTTTGGCGCGCGCGTCGGACCGTAGGGCGTATCTTTTTCGATGTAGATGCACGAGCCAGCGCTGTAAGTCGTGCCGGCGATCTCGATCTCGCCTTCAAGCACGTAAAACATCTCATGGTAAGGATGGCTATGCACGGGAATATTCGTGTCCGGCCCCCAGTGGCGGATCATCATCTCCGGTCCCGATGCTCCAGGCGACACATGGAGCCACTTGGTATAACCCCGCCCGCTCTTGGCCATCTCGACATCTTTTTCATTCACGGAATGAATCGCCATAACTCCTCCCGGTCGAAACAATCTTTCTTTGCGCCATTTGCGTTGCAATATCTCAAAATTTGCGCGGCTAACGCAAATTTTTCAGGAGTCAAAAAACCTTGGATTCGGACATTCCTCGCGCAAAGGCGCAAAGACGCTAAGTTCGGAAGAAAAAAAATAGTCCTCAAACGAATTCACCTCTGCTTTTCCGATCATTGCGCCTTGGCGTCTTTGCGGGAGATATTCTGATTTCTTTTTTGCGTTCTTTGCGCCCTTTGCGGTTAACACTCCGGTTCCGAATCCTTTTTGGTTGCGGCTCTGCTGCGCTAAGCTCTTTGCGCTTAACTCATCTTATCCCGACGCCGCGCTCTTGCCAAGATTGCGCTCACCCTCCGGCACCCATTTTTCGTACGCCGGGATAACAATCATCTTGTTCTGCTGCGGATTGCGCACGATACACTTGGGATCTTCACCGCGCTTAACTTTATCGATCTCGCGCAAATACATCTGGCGGAGTTTAATAATGCCGGCGTCGATCGCCGGGCCAAGGTTTTCATTCTCACGATCGGCGATCGGCGGCATGCTGTCAACCACCATGCCGTCTTCAATGAATGACCCCGCCCCAAGGGGCGGGGTTTCTGTCAGAATAATTTGAGCTGTTCGTAATTCTTATGTCGCGTCTCTTTTCCTTGCTTCTTGATGTATTCTCGGACAACCTCCGCTGTCACC
>Ga0105252_10000535_pt1 | contig 23673 bp, 30 predicted proteins | sample EasRivMeERMZT100_FD_89675 | JGI IMG/M metagenome (GOLD analysis project Ga0105252, IMG submission 89675) | Soil microbial communities from meander-bound floodplain in the East River, Colorado, USA - East River MetaG ERMZT100 | ecosystem: Environmental > Terrestrial > Soil > Floodplain | place... | reverse complement strand
ATGGCGCTCAACACGTTTCTCACGCATCATATAATCGAGAACACCTTCAGCAATAATTGTTTGCTTTTGGGAAGTGGAATCACTATTTACTGATTGTGGTTGCCACGCAGGTCTGTCTGTAATAGATAAAGTTTGAATGTGATCTAATAGATTGCGGAACTGATTGACTTTAATAGTTCTATACTCGTTGGACTCACCAGCCATAATAGTTTGGCCAGCAATGTAACGATTAGGATTATAGACATAATAGAGTTTTCTCCAATTCTCAAACCAATTGCTGGTTTTGCAGAATCTCCAATAATCGTCGCATTTATCTAATACTTCATCCGCACAGGTGCGGCTATCTTCCACAGCCCAATAAGTTTTGTTGTTGGGTTTATTCGCAGGTGATGTGTCGGCCATTTATGATCGTCCTTTAATTGCTAACTGCAACTTAAGAGATTCGAGTTCCTGTTTGGTGGTAATGATGGTCTCCCAAGTTTTGTTTATACGAGCATCGAACTGTTTGTGCATTTCGGACGCAGCCGCAGATAGTGCTGCTTCAGCAGCTTCATTATTTAGCGAGATTTTCTTATCCAATTCTTGCTGGCGCTGATCCAAGAACTTGTTGATTAGATAAAATGCTAGTATTGCTATTATCACTAGTGCTATGCTCAGTTCTATCATTATTTTCCTTTAGTTGTTCAGTGAGTTCTATCATCTCATCTAATAACTTGTCCATTTCAGCAATTAGTTCATCGTCTGTCATCCTTTGGCAACTTCCATTTTTATTTTGGCGTACATATCGTGTGCTTCTGCCATTGCTCGTTTCCCAAACATAGCCATTGTAACAGTAGGATAGTTGGGAGACATTTGCTCCACATCTACTACTTTACCTTTCTCAATCTTAACTGTTTCAATCCCGTACAACCCGTGGTTGCCTTTAAATATACGATGGAAGTATCCATCAATTGTCTTTGGTTCTGTCAACTTGTGCCTCCTCTGATAATTCTTGTAATTGATACTGTGTGATTAGATAGATAGCGTGATAATACGTTATCCAGTCTTGATACCACATCTCATCAATATCGGGTATCTCATCTATTTGCTGATTTGCAAATTCATATTCACTAAACAAAATCATAATACCTCCAAATTTGTCTCGGTTAAGAGACGTAAAACCTCAACCAGCTACCGTAGTACGTGAGATAAGCGAATAACGCCAATACATAAAACCGACCACGCTGCAACCCGCATGTATGCTGGCTCTGCGCGGTGGTGGTTAAAAATAACTCGAAATTTGTCAGAACTGGTCATTGCATTATCGCCTAAAACTAAGCCCTTTGCGGGGATTGAATATCTGTTGCAGTTCTCTCATATCTCCCACACCCGGTATGTTTCTAATATTAGGATCAATGAAGTGCGTAAATGGATCCACACCCATCAACATCGGTAGAGGATCCTGAACATCGTCAACGTTTCTAACTAGATATACCAATGCTGCTAAGTGATCGTAATGTCCATAGATTTTACTTTTAGCGAAACTATCTTTATCACCTTTCGCCCAATGTGCTGCCGCTGCGGATTTCATTGCGTATTCGGCTGCTGGTGCATAATATAATCTATCGTCGTATATCCAGTCTCGCACCTTTTGTACCATTTGTGACTTTAGCTTTTCTTTAGTGGTAGAAAAGAAGTTCAGCTTATGCACCACTATCATATCGTTCTGTATCAACACGTTGTTGCTATCACATATGTATTGAAGTTCTTTGCGATATGTAGGATCCGGCCATAACTGCATTACTTTCGATTTAATTTCGGTCGCGATCCTTCCGCTACTAATATCCTGACCAACTAAGGATAAGTGATCATCAACTATTAGTTTCTTAGTGCGATAGTTATAATGTGCGAATAGAGCTGCGGTTAAATCCTTGCCGCCCCAATCAACTACACAATACTTCTTCCAGTACTGATATAATGGATCCTCGCGCATAGATTGGTATTCATCCTTAGGTAGCAACACTCTGTGACAGTTTTCTAATGTAAGTTCTGGTAACACTTGCACACTGGATTCTGCTACACGCTGACATAGATACTCTCGACGAAACTTTGTTGAATCCCTACCTTTGCAGCGATTGATAATAGCTTCCAACTCTTGTGGAGTTACACTTAAATCATCCTCGATGGTAAACGTGGAGATTAGCCCTTGCTCTTCGTGATCACGTAAAATGTCTATGTAGTCGTGATCAACGTTCTCAGGCGGGGTTGATGCATAGATAACCTTACCACCAGTTGTCTTAAGCATAGGCTCGACAGTAGGTAGCACACCAGTCTCCAAGTCGGCCATAAAGCCTGCTTCATCTAATAAGATTAAATGTGCTGCACCACCTCTGAGATTAAGATAGTTTCGATTATCTGTACCAGCAAGTCTAATGCGAGAACCATTGCTGAATACTAATGCTGATCCATCGTGCTTGGGAACTAGATTGGTTGGACACGTTTTAAACATCACTCCAAATGTATTGCCCTCTATTATTTCATTTACTTGAGTTTTCAATGGTCCAACATATACTACAGTCTGTTTAGGATTGCGTAGGCATGTTTCAACAGCGATTAGAAACATTATGAATGACTTGCCGAACTGTCTCGCACAATCGATCACATAACTGTTATGCTGTGAGTCTAGACTGACCAGAATCTGGCGAATCTTGTGATAGATCGGTCTCTGGTGAGGTCTAAGTAGCCACTCGAGCAAACCACGACGCCAACGTTCGTTAATTACATCTTGTTTAGTTGCTTTGAGTTGAGTCATCTAAGTCTATCTGTAACAACTGTTCATCAGTAACGTTTTCTAACGGGCGTTGAGAAACGTTTAGATTGATCTCTTGCGTTTGTTCATCTTTATTGTAAATCTTATCGAGATAAAGTTTTGCAGATATTAAATCTTTGTTGAGAGCATCTTCCACTAGTGATGCCCTAATTTTACTTGCAATCTGTGATCTACCTTTTTCGAATGCGGCGAGATATTCGGGGTCATTGGTTATCGTTGTAGATAGATGCCCGAACATTGATGCAATGGTTTTTATTGCCAATCCGTGACTTGCAAGAATTTCGATAGCCTCGGGTGTAAACATCGCTCTCTTGGTAGGATGCTTAAGATGTTCACCAATCAAATGTAGGTTTCGTTTTACCGAATTAACATAATCTTCGTGATAGATTTCTAACTCTTGTTTTGTAGTTGGCATAAATTTCCTCGGATTGCTCAATTGAAGTTTACAATCCCATACCACGGCTCCAGTAGGAATTACCGCTTCATAGTATTTAGCTAAAAGAAAACGCCCCACACATTTCTGCATAGGGCGTAACAAGAATGAACGAATTTACTTTAGGAGCTAAAGTGTATGTCAACACACATTAACACTTTTATTTATGCTCTCTCATAAATCTGGGTCTTTATTTGATTCTATTATCTTATTAAGAAAATCTAAATAACTAGCATCTTTAGCCGATATCTTTTCTGTAGTAACCACGGGCACGGGTTCATATGGAACCATTCTAAGCAACTTATTTTTTGTTGCCCTTAACTGGTTGTAGTAAATTAAAACTCCATAACTTTGTGGTTGTTGGATTAATGCATCTAGTAATTTTATTAGCTGCTTTATCTCGGTCTCTGTTAATATTTTTGGTTGATCCATATGTTTCCTTTCATAATAGAGTAATTTAGTAATTAATCGTTCTACTATACTGCTGCTTTTTACTTTGTCTGTTTTATATATTCTTTTACTTTTACTTTTAGTATAAAAAATTAGTAATATCACCACTAAACCCGCATGTATGCTAGGTTTGAGCCCGGTTGCGATCCCTAATCTAGCCCTCAAAATTACCATAGGAATTCTCATTTTCGAGCATTCTGAGCCTTGCTCTTATCTTTTCTAGAGGTGTCATCTTACTAAAATCCGCAATTGGCCCATCAATCTTATAATCTTGCTCCTCTAAATCCGGGGTAATATCGACCGCACTTACACCTATATTATTAATAGTTGCATTTATCACACTAACTCCATTTAATTCTGCAACCACTGATGATCGAATAGCTGCTTTGTTAATAATTGGTGCTGTAATAACTGCTCCAATCTTATATTGAGATAAGTTAGCCTGCATCCTTTTCTCTACACCTAATGATTGAGTTCGCGCAAGCGCAGTCATTGCTCTTCCAAACTTATTATGATTCAACTGTGTATCCTTAGGCATAAACTTTCTAAACCATTTACCATAATATTCAAACAACTCAGTTGACTGCGTCCATTTGTTTCTTGGTAACACAGGATCCTCTAATAACCAAAACTCTACTGAATTCATGCTACCTTCCTGTATTTGAGTTTTAAAGATGTTGTTGTGTGCTCTTCCAATATACTGATAGTCTACATCTACACGTTCCAGATACCAACCAAATCCAGCAGCAACCTTTTCTGGTTCAGGAATAATCATCATAGACTGCAACACAGATGCATACTCCACCCATTGTGCATCATCGCTTGTCTTAATAAAATAGTTTCTACGATCACTCTTATCAATGTAAATTGGTTCCTCGTCATTAATTGTAAACAAGTAATTCCCAATATTGATAACATCGTTGGTTCCAATATTTCTTTGTGTAAAACTAGCTTCATGCTTAATAGTAGTGGTCTTAATCCAGTTACCCCAAAACTTTCCTCCAAACTTTTTGTCCGTCTTTGTGTCCAACTCATCAACCTCAACAAAACTTTTACCTATTAGGAAATCTGACCAGCCGCGCTCAATTTCCTTTTGATTAAACAACACAGATATATTTCTTCCAAGCAACACTCTTTGTATTTCTGCAACTGAACCTTTACCTAGTCCTTCTAATAAGCCACATAACCACACATTGGTTTGCAATTTCACACCGGGCTTTTGATATTGTGCTGCAAGCCACATTATCATAAACTTAAATTCATTATTAGTAAATTGTCCGGTTAATACTTGCTCCTCTAGCTTATCCATTTCTATATTTGAATCAGCATCAATCTCTACACCACTGCACAGTGAACGATATATCAATCGCAACATCAATCGACCCTTGCTTCTTTCATTAAAGTCGCTTACTAATCTCCTGTCACTCCAAATATTAAGTTGACGCAAACCTTTATAGTTAATAAACATAGGTCCGTAAGGAATACAAGTAATACCTTGGAAGTGTGGGCAGCTTCCAATATGAAATTCAGTGTATATAAGTTTTCCAGTTGCACCTGTTTGTGGAAGCTTAATCACTCCATCAAAAAAGATATTTAGAAATTCCTTATCAATTTTAAATGATCCAACTCTTTGATGTTGCCATAAATTAATTGCTTCCTTATGTGCTTCACTAGCATTATTTTTTACCATCCAAGAATTATCTAATCCAATACGCATCCAATATCTACCATTAATCATAATGCATCTTTCAGCAAACACTAATAATGAATCAAACAATGGTATTAAACTTTGACCACAATAAGATTGAGATCTAGTTTGTGGATTGCTCCATTGATGATCATCTAAGGTATATGTCGAATATAAACTTTGTTTTACGCCACAGCTAGGCAAAACTGCAGGTTTCTGCAGATAACTTAATGTATTTCCACTCATAGTAATTCTATCTCATAAAGTGCTGCAATTAGTTCAGTGTAACGCTCGACACCTAACACCCACGACTTCCATTCTCCGTTCTCATCCTTTTCATTAACTACACCATAAGTTTTAAAATCATTCATTAAGTTAAATGGGATATTACCTTTTAACATCATCCAATCTTTGTTTGTAGTACGGAGTTCATACAGTGGGTGTGATTCGGGTAGTTCACTTCTAAAGAAATACATGTTCTTAATCATATCCCACTTTGCTCCATTTTCTTTTGCTGATTCTTTTTCTGGCAACGGTATTCTTATGAAACATACTTCTCCTGCCTGTAACATATCCTTATACTTGTTCTTTAAATCACTTATACTCATTATTTTGTTTTCGTCCATAACTTCCTTTTATAAAAATGTCCTACCATTTGGATATCTATTCATCCACTTAACTAATGTTGCGTCTACCTCGTTCAATAATTTGTCATAATGCAAAACCCTCCAACGTTTCTTATACTCATATGAAATAAGAGGATGGCAAACAAGTGGATAATCTCTAAAGTACATAAACGCACGATAATACGGATCTATCCTCTTGCCACCGCCATCAGGCGGCTCCAACACCCATTTAGGATCAAAATCATCCTTTTCACTTTGTTCCCATAGATAATGTCCTACTAATATTAATTGGTCTAAAGTTAATATGGTTAGGTTATGTGGAAAGAACTCCCAGAAGTCACTTAATGAATACCACAATGCATTTGTAAGTGCAAGACTATTAAGAGTACAGCATCGGAAATTTCGATTACTATCCAACACATTATTAATTTCTGTTTCTAAATCAATAATTGGTGTGTATGAAATAATTTCGCCTGTTAAATCTAATGGAGGTAATATTAAATTATGGGTAGGTTGTTCATAGTGCCGAATAATATCTGGTCTAGGTGCAGGGTTCTCAACTATTATTTCTTCTCTATTTTCTGTTAACTTGTTAACAAAGTATTGTGATACATTTTTTGCAATATACATATTATATTATTCTCTTATTGTTTAATTTGTTTAACACTGCCCTAACAAGTTTTTCGTCTTTATACTTTGGTGCAACTGTGAAGTTTGCATCGCGTTGCTGTATAGCAAATATAAGCGATCCTATGCCTGGAGCACTAGCCGAAACGTAACTATCTGCAAGCCTATCATATTCACCACTTTCCTGTTCTGGATAGAAAGTCATCATTGCTGCTATACCACCTAAATGACCACAGTGGGTTATGCTTGACCAAGTAACATTACGCCACTCGTCGTAGCTCAGCACAGGGTAGAACTTCTTATACTCAGTAAGTACCTTGTTTAATTCTGCTAATTCAGGCGAACTAAACGCTGTTTGAGAGGTCACTGGTGTCAGTGTAGCGACCTTAGATGTTCTAGGTGTTTTTTTGCCGTTTTTCTCGATTAAAAATTCAAGTATTTCAATAGGACATTCCGCAGTAACATCATTACCGACCCATTGATATTCTTTTCCTGTATCTGGATGTATGCTTGGTGGCAAAACAGACTGTAGCCCGTTCCAACGAAACTCAATGCCCTCATTATCGGGTTTCTTAATACCGTTGTTGAACTTTACAGTTTTAATATAATTCCAAAGTTCTTTTGGTACAGTATAAGCATATTGCACTCGATTCTCTCTACCACTTGTCCAAGCTATTGTATTTGGCAAACTTATATGCATATTTTCTTCCCACCAGTTAAACGCCCAAAGGCCATCAAAGTCAATAGCAAGTATGCCACTGTGAATGCCGCTTAACAACCCATAGTTGTCTCCTGCCGGAATTTGATCGAGATCCAATGGTTTATTTTGCCAATCCTTTGGATAAGGAACTTTTGATCCTTGCTTAACTTTACAAAACTTCCAAGTTGAAATATCAGGTTTCATTTTTCTCCACTAACTCGGATTCCCAAATTGGCTCCTCATTGTAAATAAAAGGCTCATCCCAATCAGCGCACCATCTTGCATTTTCTTTTAACACATAAAATGTAAACCCGTCATCTCTACATTCTAATCTAAAATCTGTATCTTGGTAAACTCTCATTTCTTTAATTTCCTTTTAAGTTCTTCCTTTAGCTTAGCAGTTTCTTTACTTTTATTATTTTTCTGATCTTCCCATATTTTAGGAAAATATTTTGCAAGAAAATTCCCTTTAATAACTGCTACTAATCTTTCTTGTTCGTCCATTTTGCTCCCTTTATATTTTATTGTAAGCTTATTTATAGAAGTTAGCAAGTTTCATTAGCTTTTCCTGTAACTTATGTATATAATACATAAAAAGTATAAATAGTGTATGGACAACTTTAACGAAATAATTGCACCACTTCTTGATAAAAAGTCTCGCATCCGAAACATTAATATCAAAGAACCAAATAAAAGAATCTATAAAAAGAATAGAGGTAATGCAAAACCAGTTATAACTCCACTAGGTAGGTTTGAAACTTGTCAGGATGCTGCCACGGCACACGGTTGCAGTAAAAGTGCAATGTCAGCGAAACTACTTAGAAAAACACCAGGGTATGAATACGATGTTGAACTTTAACAAACCAAAGAAAGAAACTTTAATGTATGGGCTTCGACCTTGTGCTAAAAATCACACTGATATGCAAGGTAGAGTAGTGAGGCGCAAGTCGGGTTCATGCTGGGCTTGCAGTTGCGGATTACCCGATGGTAAATTTAATTACGACTTCGGTGATTTACCAATGCAAGAATACAAGTATAAGAATAAACATTGGACTGCAGAGGATAAGCGCAAAGCCCGTGTTGAGGCCCAAATGCGTTGGAACGAGAGAAACCCAGAAAAGATGGAAAAATATCGAAAGAAGTATGAGAGCAGAGATGATATAAGAGAAAAACGTTCTAAATCTTCTTCTGAATATTATCAAAAACACAAACAGGAATGCATTGAGAAACGTAAAATCTATTATGAAAAAAACAAGGAATATGTTTTAGCACAATGCAAGGCACGTTATGAAAGGAATAGAGATGAACACAAAAGGCAGAAAGCAGAAAGGGAGAGGACTAGTTCTGGAAGTGAAAGCATGGATTCTTAATCTCTTCCCTGAATTTAGCGATCATGATGTGATAGTTCCAGCAACCAGTGCTGCTGGCGAGGACTTGCAATTAAGCCCAGAACTGCGTAAACTGTTTGATTATAGCATCGAGTGTAAGAGAACCGAGGGGCTTGCTAAGGATTATGCATTTATGGAGCAAGCAACGAAAAATGCCGGCACTCACACTCCAATCGTAATCATGCGTAGTAACAACAAAGAGGCGTTAGTGATGATGAAATTAACAGATTTTAGTAAGTTGGTAGGTATATGAGCAGTTATCAAAATATGAGTCAGGCTGCACTTGGCCAATTAAGTGGTCTCGGTGCCCACTTACAAATGAACCCACTCGAGGGTGTTAATATACGAAACTTATCAATGAAAGATATCGAAACTATGTTATTGTTATTAACACAAGAATATGATAGGAGAACAATGGATACTCCATTACAAGGGCCAACCAGACGCCAACTTCAAACAGATGAAACTCTCAAAAATGCTTGGGAGCAATATGAAATTATAGCTAAACTAAAAGGGAAATAAAATGATTGACGACGTAAAACCAGATGCAGTAACATTCAACTCAGGAGACCTAATTGCCATTCAAAACTTAATTGAGTTAGCAAGTCGTAGAGGCGCATTTGCTGCAAGTGAATCTAGTATGGTTGGACAGATATATGACAAGCTAAAAGCTTTTAACGACTATGTAGCAAAGGCAGCAGCTGATGCTGAAGCCGAAAAGGCAAGTGATGAAGTGGCTTAATATATTTTGGGTAAAGCCTAAGTATCCAGCACAAACACTAAGCGATAAGCAGGTTGAGATATTAGATTATATCGATCATACATTAGTTGAGCTGCATAAGGATCAACCAGTAATAGGTGAAATGAAAATCAAACTAACTGGTGTGCCTTATATGAAAACTATGCTACCTACTGATGCTATTACTAAGCGCATTGGGTTAGAACCAGGTAATGCGTATATCCCGCGGAGCGTGGCCCTTGTTATTGATTCAGAGGGGAATTGGACTTTTTTCTACGCCGTACGTGAAGTAGTAGGTAGTGATGACATTACCAATAGACTTTTTATTGATTGCTTGAATAGAACTAATAATGCAAGGTAAGACTACCAATGATCGGTAGTCATGTATTCTCTGCACTTACGATTTAATACTTCTTGATCGGTTTCTATTGTTAGTGTTGGGAGTACAGTAACTTGTTCGATTACTGTAACTTCGACTTTTTCGTCCGTGTCATTGTAAAATAAACCAAACAATACTACACCTAATAAAAATAACGCTAGTAACATCACCGGATCCATAACGTAACTCCTTGTTGTATATTTATTATAGCATATTTATACAGGTCACGCAAGTATTATCGAGTGTCTTGCCATTCGGAGAACTTTTTATAACCGTGCTTTTGCGCTATAGCATCTAATACTTTAGGTCTTAATCCGTTTTTGTTCAATTCTGCAAACAAATCATTACCTGCAAGTTTCGAATCTTTATTAGATCTCATTGGTCCATTGGTCACTGCCTCAGCATCTGCTACCTCTTGAGCTCGGTGAGCGGCTTGTTTAGCTGCTAATTTTTCATTATGCTCATTCAATATTGCACGTTTATTTTTAAGTATATCTTGTATAATTGGGGAACTTTCAACTTCAGCCGGCGACTTAAATGTTTCACCTAGTATATCATTGAGATCGTGCTTTTTCTTAAGTCTGGCCTCTACCCCAGGAATCTTAAACAGTCTCGAATGGTACGCATCGTCTATTTGACTATAGATATCCGACCCAGATGTTGCCCTAGTTTTTGCTTCCGGTCTTAATATTTTTTCAACTGCTGCATTAACATCTACCCTTCTTTGAAATTCTTTTTGTAGATCTTCGGGAGTCCATCCAGTTTTAGCAATTCTTGCTAGTTGGCTTTCAGATAATTCAGCTATATCGCTAGACTCATAAGGGAAAGCCCATTCCCCTATTTCATCTTGCGCTTTCTTAAAATTAGGTTGTACTCTACGCATCACCCTAAATATTTCATCATCAGGTATATCATCGGCCGGAGATGTCGGGGCTCCCTCCATTTTCATAACACCGCGAGGCCCACCAGATTGGCCAGAACTTACATCTGGTGAAAGTGCTTTCTTTATTATTGGAAATTGTACTGGAGGAACTGTTACCTCATTCACTTGTTCAGCGACTCTATTGGGTTGTATGCGTTTAAAATACTCATCTAATTCATCCATTGATGATCCATCTGTACTAACAGGACTTTCGGGATTAGTTTTTGCTCTTCCTTGTGGAGTGCTAGTTTGTTCCATTGCTTGCTTTCTGGCTTGATCTGGAGGAACACCGGGTGTTGCAGTTGGCCCCTTAGCTGCTGGAGGAATACCTTTAGGATATTCTGCTCCATGCAATAATTCATCCATTGTTTTAAACATTGGTCTAGTTTCACCCTGTGTTACCATATTACCGACTTGATTAAAACTCTTTTGAATTATTGGAATACCTTTAGTAACCACATCTTTAGCTGCGCCAATTCCGACCCTTGCGCCTAATCCAACACCTGCACCATAGAGTCCATATAAACCTCTATCAGCAGCAGCAGATAACGGATCTGGACTCCATGGGATTTTATCACTCTCAAATGGTCCAAACTCACGAGATGCCATGCCTGCTAATGCTCCAGCAGCAGGTAATGATATCGACTTACCTATTATATCACCTACTGATGGAGTTGCTGCTGGAATATTACCTCTTAATGCTTCTGCTGTAGCATCCTGACCGCCTCTTGCGGCACTAGGAAATGCTTTGCCTGCAACATATTTTACTACAGGGCTAATAACTCGGTCAACTACCGGGCCTGCAGCACCTACCGCAGTAGTAAGTCCTGCACTCTCAACAGCTTTTCTTGCCCATTCCGGATCAGATGTATCAACATTACCAGCAGCACCTATTGTTCCAAGTTTAGCAGCAGTACCTGCACCACCAATCATTTGACCAAGCAATTTTGGTCCACCCATAATCGCGCCACGAGCCATTGATAAGCCTTGCGGAATAGAACCAACAACTTGCCCAGCAATTGCAGTTTTAGGATTAGCTGCAAACGATGCTTCTTGCGCCTTTCTTTCATCTTGCAATAATTGTCCAATTTTGCCAAACTCTGTATTCCAACCTAATTTAGGTATTGGCATATCTGTACCTGGTATTTTAATACTACTTGGTTCTAGTTGTACCGGAGATAATCCCCTAATTAAGGCTTGCGCCTCATCACCAAAACCAAATGTAGCACCCTGCGTTGCACCACGTAAGAAAGTTTCACCCTTACTTGCTTCAGTCTGACTTACTGGCGGAGTTACTTCAAACTCCTTCCATTTGTCAATGGGTGCAACCTCAAATTCGGACCATTTATCAGCCATAATTAAAACCTCTTAAATCCGTCCGCTTCAGCTTCTTTTACTCTGTCTGCAGGGACTGCAATAGTTCTATTACCTTGTCTCATCATTACCTTACCAGCGTTTTGATCAATAGGCTTAGTAGATGGCATCGGCGCCTCAATATTTGAACGTCCAGGAATAGCGCCGGCATCCTGTGATCTTAATGTTCTTTGTGCTATTGATTTATCGAGACCGGCTTTCTCTTCAATTAGATCTAACATACGTTGAATTTGAGGGCCAGTCATACTAGCTATTAGTCCGCCAGTAAATCCACCCCTACTAATTGCTGCCGCTGTGTTCGAATCTACACCACTTTGTAATACACCTGGATATGCTGCATTAGCTGCATTCAACATATTAACAAGTTCTTGTTGACTATTACCTGGTAACCATTTAGCAACTGCTTCAGTAAGTTTACCCGGATCAGTTTTATCCATAATAGAACGAATACGTCTAATATCTGGCGCAACGTTAGCCTCAAACACCTTTGATCTTTGACTTGCTGCTGCTGCTTCTGTAGCTTCAGTTTCTGCACCCCTAACAGTACGCGGATCAGGTGGAATATTTACTCTACCTCCAGCTGCACTAATAGTACCAAAGTTCTTCCATCTATCGGCTAATGGACCACTAAGTTGTAATGGAGTTGGTGGTGCCACTTGTGATGTATCAGATGGAATACCTGCTCTTAAACTTTGTGTAGTAGCACTAGCTGCCTGTTGAACTTTTGGATTTTGCATACCTCTTTGTACTGCTGCTGCAACTTCTGGATTTAATCCTGCTGCTTTAATTTGTTCTGGTGTAGGTCCAGTAGGAGCTGCTCCTGGAGTAGCTGGACTTGGTGTAGATTGTGTACCTGGCCTCATTGTCATACCAGGCTGAGTTCCACCTTTTACCATTTCATTTCTAACTGCTACATCAATATCTGCACCAGCTTCTGCTGTTCTACCAGAACTAATTTCTTTCCACATCTTAACTAGATTTGGTTCAGCAATTGGTGCTAAGTCAAAGAAGTTCATTTTATCAAATTGTGCTAAAGTAGCTTTATCTGGAAACTGGTTATTATTTACAGCCTGCCATTGTCTAATAGCACTTGCTCTTGCAAACTGAGATATAGCACTAGATGGATCTTCCATTCTCCTTTTAGCCTGCAGCTCTATCTGTTTACCTTCAATTTCTTGAGATTTTGCTTTTTGTGTACCTTCATATACACCAGATTGCTGAGCCCTATCTTGAGTTTCTTTAGCTAATGCACTACCTTTAGTTCCTGCTTCTTGTTTCTTAGCCAAATCACCAAATGTTCTTTCCTGATTTAATTTATCAATTGCTTCCCAGTGCTTTCTATTTTGTTCTACAGAATCTGCTCTACCACCGGCTGCTAAGTAATTGCCTACATTACGCATATCAAGAGTTTCATCACGAACTCTATCATATTCTTTTCTTGCTCTGGCAATCTGTTCTGGATCAAATTGATTTAACCACTCTGCTTCTGGATTCGCAGGATTCCTCTTCATCATATCAGTGCCAGCTAATGGATTTTTTAGCTGAGTATTAAGTTGGGCAAATTGAGCAGCAGGAACTTCAGCAGATGGTTGTGCCTGCTGACCCTGTGTTGCTTCCCTAATAGCTTTTACTGTTTGAGCAGTTTGAGCACCAAGCTGAACTGGGTCCATCTTCTCGATTTTTGGGTCTTTTAGAATTGCTTGATTATACAGCTGTATAATCTTACTATCTTCCAAACCCGGCAATTCGAGTTTTAATCCTTCAGCAAACGCTGCTGGAGGCATTTTTAATTCTGCCATTTAGTTCCCCTCCATACGCTTAATGCGATCATGCTGATTTGCTAGAATAGCTAACACATTTGATAACATTTCTGGCTTCTGTATCATTTTACCAGCTGGTGTATCTACTACACTATTTGGCATTCCTTTTTCAGCATCTTGAGCCATTACTCCTGCTTGCTGCTGATTACCATTTCCCTTGTAGCGATATTTATAACCAGTTAGTCTAGCCATCATATCATCAACTTCTGTATCAGATAATGCCTTCTTATCTGTCTTTAAATCTTCATCACTAAACAGCTTACCTGCAATACCACCGATAACAGTTCCAATACCCGGCATAATAGCAGTTCCGATTGCAGCACCTGTACTAGAGTAATCTGTTTTGCCCTTCTTAGCTGCAGGCTGTTCTGCACCAGCAGCAGCTGCTCCAGCAGCCTTACTTTGCTCTAACTGAGCAGTTCCCATATCACCAAGTATCTTACCACCATAAATGCCAGTTTGTGTCTGTTGCTTAGTTTTCTCTAATTGATTAGCAAATTGCTGTTGTTGAGTAGTTAATGGCATTTTAAGCTGTTCATTCTGAATACCAGTATTTCTTGCAGCAATTTCATTAGCAGTATTGAAGTTAGCCAGATTAGCTTGTTGCTGCATAGTAGCATTCTGCAGATTAGTGGCTTGTCTAGCTTGTGCATTAAACTGATTAACTAGGTCTTGTGCTTGTGCTTTTTGAGCATCTTGACTAAACATTTGCTGATTTAAAGCAGTATTACCAGATAACCCAGCTTGCATTGCCTGGAGTGCTCTAGCCTGTGCTGCTTGAGCCATCCCAGCACCTGCCATAGCATTTGCATTTGCACCACCCTGAACACCAGCTAGTCTAGCTGCTAATTCTGCTCCAGTTCCAGCATTACCTTGCATCTGAAGTTGCTGTAATTGAGCTGCTCTATTTTGGGCTGTATTAGCATTTTGCTGATTCATAAACTGAGCAAATGCAGCTCTATCAGCTTCGGTCATTCCTCTATTTGCAGCAATATCCCCTAGTTGCCCTAATGCTGTTCTTGCACCAAGTAAGCTTGCTTGGTCAGAGCGAACATTCTGCATATTACTAGCTTCTTGTAAAGCAGCTTGTGCCTCTGCAGGGGTCATTAATCCTTGCTGAACTTGAAGTTTTAGATGTGGAATTAAGGACATTAAATCTGGTGTCTTTAATGCATTAGCAGCACCAATTGCACCTTCTACTGATTCATATCCCTTCTTAAGTAATCCACCAGATTGTAAGTTATTAAGCCACGGAGATGCTAACGAACCGAGAACTGGCAATAATGGTTTTAAAATATTACCAGCAGCATCTAGCCAGTTCCCTGCAGAATCTTTAGCTACTGCCCCAGCAGGAGCATCTGTAGAACCTATTGGATTACCATTTGAATCTGTAGTAATAGTCGAACCATCATCAAAGGTTTGTGTATTAGAGCCTGTATCTTGTAATGGCGGTAAAGCATTACCACTAGTATCAGTTGGATACGGGTCCATTGAGCCATCTGTTGGCCAATCATCTTCCCATGCCATATTAATTATCTCCCTTTGGTTTAGCCATTATCTTATCAAATATGGCTGCTTTCATCATAGCTAATATAATCCTGGGGTCTTTGCTAAATTGTGCAATCTCTGCATCTTTGAATCCATTTGAGACTGCATAATCACGCAATGCTTTTCTATGACCAGCAGCTTTCTGTGGATCATCCCAACTTGGTAATAATTCTTGCATTGATTTCATTTTTGATCCTTATAAAGTTTCTTCCAAGTTTTTCTTGCATAGTCTGTAGAAACTAGCGCTCCTGTACCTAGATATATTCCTGCCCATATAATACTATTAGGAATTGACAATAAACTAAACTTCTTACCCATTACCAAATTAGTTCCATTATCGAATGACCACTTAGCATACTTAGCAAACCAACCCTTTTTACGTATCTGTGGAACAATAAACTTAGAACTGATAACCTGGTAGCCTCTACGGAAGCATTCACCAATCTTAGTTCCATGTAATGTTTTCTCACACCAATCAACAATATTAGCTTTATTATCTGCTTGCCAACTGCCATTAGAAACAAGTGCTGTTGCTATTACGCAACCACCTCCACCTCCACCTCCGCCAGCCCCACTACCCTCGCTTGCATTCTCGCCACCCGCTGCTGCTGCAGCTGCGTTATCTCCAGAGGTGGCACCTACGCCTCCGACACCACCAGCAGAACCTGGCCCTGCTGTTCCTATACCACCACTGGCAGCAGAACCAGTCCCTGGTCCTGCATCTGTTGACTGGCCACCAGAATATATAGGAGCCGGTGGTGGAGGCGGTGGAGCAGCAGCTGCAGCGGCTGCAGCTGCTGCAGCTGCTGCTGCTTGCTGATCTGCAGCAGCTTTAGCACCTTGTAAAGAACCTAATGCTTGTCCTAGATTGTAAGTTCCATATGCACCCTTCTGACCAGTTTGTAAGAAGTTATTATTTTGCTGCAATAACTGGGCTAGTGCCGATAAGTCTAGTTTTTGTTCTTCACTTGCTACATCAGCTGTTCCTAGTCTATCAGGAGTGCTACCAGATAGATATTGAGATAAATCTACTGGAGCACCACCACTACGCATAACTGATCTTTGTTCATTATATAATGCATTAATATTTTCAGGAGTAAGTCCAACATTCTGCAACTCTGTTGGATCAATATTTGGAGCACTAAGTGGTGATAGATATCCACTTTGAACTAGATTACTAATCATTTTTGCACCACCTACTCCACCAGTTGCACTTGGTTTCATTAGTGTTTCTGCTAATCCTGGTCCTTCAGGTATATTAGCTAATCCTGCCAGATATTGTTTTAATGGAGAATCTCTATCTGTAGCATTTACTTCGGCTTGTCTTGTAGCTAGAGCCTGATTGATTTGATCTTGTAAACTTACATTACCTTCTGTCAATCTCTGAAGTGCCTGTTGTTTAGTAGCAGCACTGGTTCTTTGTGCTCCTTCCACATTACCTTGCAATTCACCCGCCTTAGTAAGATAATTTTGCTCTAGTGGTTTAACTGCTTCTGCCGCACCCTGGACTTGTTGTAACGCTGGTTGTGTATTTTGTAATAAGAATTGATTCAGATTCATACCACCAGTAGTTGCTTGCGCTCCGCCAGGGGTTGCCAATGTGCTTCTAAGCAATTGTGTTCTACCACCAGCACTACCAGCAAGCAATTCTTTCTGTTTTGCTGCCGCAATGTCCTTTTCTGCTGCGGTAGCCTCCTCACTACCCAAGAACTGGTTTGGACCGCCATATTGACCAACAAGTTGTTTCTGTAAGTCTGCATTATCCAAATAACTACTTGCATCTTGTGCGGCAGCACCGACCAGTTCAGGGTTGTATATAGTAGTGCCTTGCCCAACTCTAGTATTAAATCCTTGTGCGGCAGTATTAATTCCAGTCTCAGCTTGTTGTCTTGTTTGATTGATATCACCAGCAAGTTTAGTACCAAGATTTTCAGCACCCATTTTATTTGCAGTTAGATAACGTCTTAAGTTAGTAAAACCACCAGCACCGGGCTTCTGGGCATTCGGAGTGAATACACCACCTGTTTGTTCAGTACCAGATGCACCACCTGCAGGCGCAGTAATAAAGGGAGATGCACTTGGTGCTTTTTCAACCTCATCTGGAGTATTTTGTCTTACGTATGCCATAGTTCCCCTTATACCACGAAAAATGTTACATTATATCTTACACCAACAGCCAACCCTGCTATATAAACAATATTCACCCTAAATGGTGAAGTATTGATGTTTAAGTTCCAACTTGTAAGTGCGAATGGAGTTAGTATCTTTTCATTATCAACTCTATTTAGATTACCGATTATTACATTCTTTGGTTGGCCGCCACCGTTGTATGAAAATACTATTGGAGTAAATCCACCAGTAGCGTAATCAGTTAATGTTGTAAATGAAGTAGAATATACTGCACCTTGTACGTTCTCACCAACAGTTAGGTTTTTATTTAACGAGGTCACAGTCGTCTCACAAAATAAGTTGAGAGGTGTAATAATTTGCTCAATCCAGTCCGGGGCATCAGGTACATCCTGTAATGAAAAGCGTCTGAATACCGGTAATGCCATTATTTTTGCCTCGAACTTGTTTGTTTAAAGAATATCTCCGTACCTGACCAACCAAATGCTGTAAATGCTTCTGCATTGGATAGATTTATATACAACCAACCTGCTCTCTGTACCGCTTGTGGAACATATCTACGAATCTTACCTTGTCCTGTTAAAGTACCACCCCAAGGTGTTGTTCCCCACGGGTCTATACCCCAACCACCACGATGTGTTGGGATAAGAATATCTGTAATAGGTAATCCAGCTGTGTTGCTTGATATTTTTGCAGTTAGTTTAGTGAATCCTTGTTCTGTAAACATATACACCATTTCACTGAATTGCTTGTTCATACCTGGGTTTTCACAATCAATTTGTATTGTTTCGACTGTTGATGTAATAGGAACATAGATTATCACTTCCCCTGCTTCCCAGTGCTGAACAGCATCGGTTAATATCGTAGTTGTGGTTGGACCAGGTACTGCACTCACAACTCTAGCTATCGCCTCATTACCACCTTGCGTTATGGTCCAACCAGGTAGAATTGCAACGCCAATCGGTAACGGCGGATTATCAATAATGATAGTAGCTGTGTTACCAGTCACGGTATTATTAACATTATATTGACTATCAGCGTAATCTGTGATTGTGAATGACTTTCTCTCCTGATAAACGTAACTGTCTCCAGCCACTGGAGCACTATCACGACTACCTAAATACATTTTACCATCTTTCTTGAATATAATACCACAAGATCCAGCTAGTGTCCAACGTGTCCATACTTCTGTTAAGTGATTATAGACATATTCTTGAGTGGCTTGCTGATCATCATCGACTAATGGCATAAACAGAATGTATTTGCGTGCTGATTGATAAGCGATACCCCACGCAACTGATGTTAAATTGGGAAATAATACTGGACTTGTATTTTCAATAATAGTTTTATCCAATACGAACGACATAATTTGAGCATCAGAATCAGAAAGTGCCACGACACCCTGATCGCTTAAGAAGTATACCTTATTATCCAGTTCTGCCGCAGTATTGTCCGCCAAGATACGCACATTGTAGTCAATTGGGGTGATAGTGAAAGGTGGCGCAGCATTACTAATACGGAATACTCCGTCGTCCTTCATTACCATTATACCATCTCTAAGTGGCACGATCCTACGGATTACAGCATTTGCGCTACCTACTTCGATATAATTTACAATTGGGACAGCCTCTGGTTGATTAAACTTACTGTAATAGATTCGGTTTGGTCGAGAATCATTAATACTGGTAACCGGCATTGTCTGTTCCCAACTACTTGCATCATTAACTGTAATTGCAAACGGAGCAGCAGTGAGTGAATATCTATCGAAACGTAACTTACCCGGTAACTCTCCCGGAGTTGATGTGTAGTATGCATCTAAGAAGTCATTACCAACATAACCATTTGCTACATATGCAAGATTAGATGCTGTAACCTGAATATCTAAACCCGGATTGCCAGTATCACTTACTTGAAATAAACCAAGTGTAAAGTCGTTTGCACCAGCTGTTGCTGTTAATACGAATGTTGTACCAGCAGCAACTGGTGTAAAAGTAATAGTATCACCCGGAATAAGTGCATCCTCTCCATTGCTTGCACCTGCGCTGATAAGAGTTACACTTGCGTTGTGAATTGTTCTTGTATTTGCATAGAAAGTATATTGCTTGAATGTGCAAATATCTGTACACCAAGGCGGGCGATAATTGCTTTGTAGAATACCATCTTGCCCTTGGTTGGTGTATAATGCTGCACCAATCTTTAATACATCGGGAACGATATCCTCGATTACGATCTGTCCGCCAACTAGTGGAATGTAATTACTGACCAAGTCCTCATATACAAGGGCCATCTCATCATCGGGCTCAGTGTTCAAGTCGGGGCTTGCATTACTTCTATAGACTTGAAAGAAAAAGTCTGCAGGGAATTCTTCTACTTCTTGCGGCACCTGAAAAGTCACTTCAGCATTCGCACTGGCAGCTCCTGTATTACTTAAACTGATACGACTAGATGGGGCGCCAAGCACAAGTTGTTGATTGAAATCTTTATAACCGAATACAATCCTATATGCGACATTAGTATTTGGTTCGAGGAAGCCAGATGCACCAACAGTAATAGCTGTGCCTGATAATCCCGGAGGAGCCCCTGCTAGTCTTGGTTGGCCTGTAATTCGATCTAATCTATAAGTACCTTCACTTGTAATAAAGTAGAAGTTCTTGTTTGTTTCCAACCCACGCACTCTACTTGCTGGATTGAGAGGTTCTGGAACATAATATTTTCTTGCAACAGCTCTAAACACATCATCTGCATATGGAACCCATACACCGTCATCTAATACATCTGCATATAGGTTATTATCTGTGCCGTGTAATAGTTTTACGCTATTGAACTGGAACATATTACTTGCACCAGATGCAACTAATGTACTGAAGCTATTATCGAAGCCGCGACGAGTTGCAACCACCGATGGTCTATCAATAACAACATTATCAGCAATAGTTAACGCTCCTTTTGGAGCGTTATTACCAAAGGTACTTGGGTTGAGGTATAACCCTTTCACCTCTAGTAATAAGCTTGCCGGCATTGATTGTTGAGCCATTATCTTCTACCTATAATATTTTGTACACGACTTGCTTTAAATGCACTATTGGTTGGCAATATCTTGATAGGCTTACCAATCACACGTGGAGCTATTTGCACCAATGCCATTTGCATCATACTCACAAATGTTTTATTTGCAACTTGCTGCCCTTCCCTATCACCAGCTGATTCTAATACCATCTCTGCTGCTTTTTGTATTAGCACTGGTAATAGTTCTTTTGGTACATTCTGTGCATATACTGAAAAGCCTGTTGGTGAAACCCAATCACCAACACTAACATTAGCACCCATACCTACCGGAAGTGTAATAATGTTACCAGCAATACCCGATAGTGTTACATCACTCATTGGAGCATAACTTGTGTAAACGGTAGTCGGAACTGTAGGGTCTTGCACATAATCGTGAGGTGCCTTACCAGATATAACATTTACGTGAGTCATACCACCAAACCAATCAGGTTGGATCTTGTCTAATGTAAGCACATCACCATTCTTGGATATAACTCTGCCTGCTTCGCTTGTTAAGCATAGATCGGCTGGTGCTCTTTGATATGTAATACGAATTATTTTGTTTGATGCTAAGCCGTACGGGAATATCTGTAATTGATTGCCTTGTAGGAAGAATCCACCAATCGCTGATGTTTGATTGTTGTAACTCATACTCCAATTTACATTACCAAAGTTCTGTGATGCCGCTTGTGATGGAGTTAAACGTGGAAGATTATAGAAACTACCATCATTGCCGACCAAGTACACATCTCTAAGTCGTAAACCAGTTGATTCACCTGGAACCATTATTACATTACCAACATTTACAGGTGGATTGCCATATGGAAAGCTTGGTTGTTCAGGCATTTCAGTATCCATTGTTACAACGAAGTGCTCCTCGAGAGTAGCTTCGATACCCGGAACTATGAAACCCTTTAAACCTTGATCCAAGAACTCCAGCAAAACTCGTTCAGAGTATGCCACACCGGAGTCCGGAATGGTCTCACGCCTTTTTACGGACTCAATTAGTCCTGCTGTTGTTGTATCCATACTACTCCTTACTTACGGGTGAAGTAATGCTTTGGTGACATTTTTCTTTTAGCTAAGTCGTTGTCATCGAAATCATCATCGTCGCAATCTTCAGCATCAAAGCTGTTTATGCCGTCGTCTTCGAATTCAATTCCATCATTCTCTTCAGATGCTCTTTTAAGCACATCTTTAAGATTTCCTTTACCCATTGGGGGTTTATCTGACATGACTTCGATAGAAACCATTTTGGGTTTTAGCCTTTTACCATGTTCGCCTGACATAAATTGTTCTAACATCTCAAGAACTTTGCTTTTCATTGCAGTTGATTTATCCATATTATTTCTCCACGTTAATATTTAGTTGTTTATAAAATTAGCATTCCAATGGGTTGATCGCTCTGAGTAGTTGTTACCAGTATTGGATTTGCTGTGTTAGTATATTGGGGCCCTCTTGTAATGAAATGCTTACCATGCATATCAATATTACTTGGATGAGTATGCCAAGAAAATCCATTGTCATATGATATGTATAGAACGCCAGGAGTCAAATTCGAACTTGTAACAAAAACAGTACCATCAGTTATTATCGATACCGCTCCCGGAACAGTTGATATATGAGTCCAAGTTTCACCGGTTGAGCTTGACCAAACTTGTCCGACCGGTGCTCCACTTGCGGTAAGTGCAAGATATACTTCACTATTACTAGTTGCTCCATCTGCTCCACTAACTGTTGCGAAAGGAAACCCAATTATTGGTTGCCAATTTAATCCATCAATACTCCAGACAGCGTCTGCATCATGTGGTGGAGTTGGGCTAGATGGGCCCGGCATCGTAAATGAAATCCCGTTGGTATATATGTTCGATGGAAACTTATGTGTAGTAAAATTAGTCCAGTTTGTTCCATCAGTACTATAAAGCCAGCCAGCATTGTGACCAATTACAAATACAGATCCATTGAATGCAGGTTGAGCCCCTATTATTTCTAACGGAAAGTTTCTTACTGTCCAGTTAATACCATCGGGGCTTGTCATATATTCATCAAATGCAACCGAGGCACTAACATTATCACCGGCTATTACAAATAACCCATTACCATACATTATGTGTTGCCAAATCAAATTAGGTACCACAGGTAGATTTACTTGATTCCACGTAAAACCATCATCACTCCAAGTTCCTGTATATGTATTGTCAGGGGCGATAGTTCTAAGTAAAACATATCTCGATGGCGTACCAACACCCCAAAACCAACCAGCGCCTGGACCAGGGGCAGGTCCTGTTGTAGGTAGTATCTTAGTCGAAATATTTCGTGCCCCTAACATATGTCTTGCTGATGGTAACATTACATGTATCCTTGTACTGGTGTGCCAACCCAGTTTATGCCGCCATCAAATGTAGTTAATACATAACAATCAACTACATTGAATGTGGTTGTCATAATTGGTACAATGCTGTACTTCCACTTAATACCACTAAACCAAGTAACTGTGTATGAATTAGCGGGAGCTTGAGTAATATAATATGTGATAGTATATGCAACTCCATCAGGTACACTTGCTGGTACTGGAATAGTTGTATTAAATAACAATGTGAATACACATACATTATACTGATTAGCATTGACTGCGAAATCGGTTGTGAAATCCTCTGTTAGTCCACCGCCCCCACCCCCGCCACCAGCACCCCATATCAATCCTGTGGCGGTTGAGTCATCAGCTGTTAATACTTGCCCATTTAGCCCAACTGGTAATCTCTCATTATCGAAACTAAATGTGTAAATATCACCTTTGGTAGTTAGTGGGCTTTGTGTGCCGCCACTAATCTCTTTCTCACCAAACCATAATAAACCTTCATCATCCACAAACAACGGAATATCAGCTGTATCATCAAAATTTCTCCAAGCAATAAACTCGTCATTGGTTAGTCTAACTACTCCAGTATGTGCTGCTGGTTCTAAACCACTTCTAAACCAAGGACTAGCCAAACCATAGT